>Ga0105047_10005061_pt1 | contig 22784 bp, 23 predicted proteins | sample MAT04_FD_78384 | JGI IMG/M metagenome (GOLD analysis project Ga0105047, IMG submission 78384) | Freshwater microbial communities from Lake Fryxell liftoff mats and glacier meltwater in Antarctica - MAT-04 (megahit assembly) | ecosystem: Environmental > Aquatic > Freshwater > Ice > Liftoff... | reverse complement strand
CGGCCAGCGTGCGCGCCAGGATGTCGGTGCCGCTGCCCGCGGTGAGAGGCACGACGAATTTCACCGGGCCGGCCTTGGGCCATTCGGTGGGCTGGGCTCGCACGGCAGGGGCCAGTGCCAGCAGCGAGGAAGCCAGCAGGGTGCGGCGGTTCAGGGGATGGGCGGGTGCGGGAACTTCATTTCACCGGCACTGAGGTGGAAGTCGTGCGTCATCAGCGCCAGCGGCTGGCCATCACGCTGCGTGCGCTCGAAGTGGCCCACCAGCGGCGCCGTGACACCGAAGGCCGGGTCGCTGCCGAGCTGTTCGCTGTCGTCGGCGAAGACCTGCGTGATGAGCACGCGGTGGCCCGGGTGCGAGACCATGAAGTGCAGGTGCGCCGGGCGGTAAGGGTGGCGCCGCTGGGCGCGCAGCAACCCGCCGCAGGGGCCGTCGGTGGGCACCGGGTAGCCCGCGGGGTGCACCGAACGCATGAAGTAGCGCCCCTCGCCGTCGGCGGTGAAGAGGCCGCGCAGGTTCATGTCGGGCTGCGTAGGGTCCTGGTTTTCGTACAGGCCCACCGGCGATGCTTGCCAGACGTCGACCTTGGCGCCGGACAGTGGCGCCCCGTCGGCACCGTAGACCGTGCCGCGCACTTCCAGCGCCACGCCGGCCGTGCCGCCGCGCGCGATGCTGTCGCCCGGCGCGCAGGCCGGTGCACGGGCGCGCCAGAAGGGCCCCAGCAGTGCGGCGTAGGACTCGGTGCTGCCGGCGTCGCGCGGGTTGTTCAGCAGCGCCACCAGGCTGGACACACCCAGGATGTCGGCCGCCAGGATGACCTCGTTCTTCTTGTCGTTGGTGGCCTGGCCGATGCCGATGAGGAAGGCCGCCGCCGCCTCGAACTCGTCCTCGGTGAGCCGGTTTTCCAGTACGAACCGGTGCAGGTGCGTGGTCAGCGAGGCCATCAGCTGGCGCAGACGCGTCTCGGGCGTGGCGCTCATGGCCTGCAGCACGATGGGCAGCAGCGTCTCGGGGGTGGTGGGCAGCGCAGGGGCGGTCATCGGGGTCTCCAGCGTCCGTCCGGCAGGGCCTGACCGGTGGAGTCAGGAAGTGCAACCGGTTGCATGAACTTTAGGTGAAGCCTGGAAACTTCGTCAATCCTGCCCTGCCCTTGACCCTGTTGGCGTCTCGGGTCTGCGCGGATGTCTGGGGGCTGGAGCGGTTGCACTAGCATCCGCCCCATGGCACGCAAGCCCATGGCCGCCGCCGGCCCCACCATCAACGACCTGGCGCAGCACCTGGGCGTCCACAAAAGCACCGTCTCGCGCGCCATGGACCCGGCGCGGCGCCACCTCATCGGCGCCGATCTGCTGCAGCGCGTGGAAGCCGCCGCGCGTGAACTGGGTTGGCGCCCGAACCGTGCCGCCGCCGCGCTCAGCACCGGCCGCAGCCGCACCGTCGGCGTGCTGCTGCCCGACATCACCAACCCGGTGTTCCCGCCCATCCTGCGTGGCATCGAGGACGCGCTGGACGCCGCCGGCTACTTTGCGCTGCTGGCCAACACGGCGCGCCGCGAGGGGGGCCCGGCGGCCGCGCAGCAGGTGGCGCAGATGGCGGTGGAACGCATGCTGGCGCAGCGTGTGGAGGGGTTCATCGTCGCCACCGCGCTACGCGACGACGCCTGGCTCGACGGCTTGCGCGCCGGCGGGGCGCGCATCGTGCTCGTCAACCGCACACACGAGAAGCCCGACGGCCGCGGCCTGCTGCCGGCCGTGGTCAGCGACGACATGCTGGGCATGCGGCTGGCGGTCGACCACTTGGTGGCGCTGGGCCACCGCCGCATCGCCCACCTGGCCGGGCCGCCGGGGCTGTCGACCGGGCTGGCACGCCGCATCGGCTTCGAGCAGGCCTTGCGCGGCCACGGCCTGCTGCCGGCGGCGCTGGCCGAATGCCCCGCCTACAGCATCGCCGCCGGCGCTGCCGCGATGGCGCAGTTGCTGCCCGGGGCCGGCCCGCCGGCCTTTACCGCGGTGGTGGCGGCCAACGACCTCATCGCGCTGGGTGCGCTGCAGGTGCTGCACGGTCGCGGCATCGCGGTGCCGCAGGCCGTGTCGTTGATCGGGCACAACGACATGCCCTTGCTCGACCAGATCAGCCCGCCGCTGACCAGCGTGCGCATCCAGCACTACGAGATGGGCTTCCGCGCCGCGCGCCTGCTGCTCGAGGCGCTGCAGGGTGTGCCCGGCAGCGCGTCGACGCTGGTGCTGCGGCCCGAACTGGTGGTGCGCGGCTCGACCGCCGCCGCGCCGGGCTGAGCCTGCGTGTGACGGTCCGGAAGGACCCGAACGGCTGGGGAAGGCCCGAACGCGATTTCACGCGAGACGGCTGAGCCCGGCCGCACCCGTCGCCAGCCGTTTGCGTCTGTAAGCGGCGGCGTCCGGCAGCGCCGGGCGCCGGGCCTGCACGCCTGGGCTGCCGCGTGGTGTCCATCACGGATGCCGTCCCCGCACTGAACGGGCAGGCCACTGCCAGCCCAGGTCCGGCCCGGTCGACCGCGCCACACCTCAAGTTTTGTGCCGCGCGACCCGAAATAAGGCGTCATACGCGGTCGGCGTTTGCCGCCCGCACCCGGTTCGTTCAGGAAATCGCATGACAAGCACCATTGCCGTCGGGGATCTGCGCGTGGGCATGTACATCCACCTCGATGGGGGCTGGCTGTCGCATCCCTTTCCGCTGTCGGCCTTCCGCATCGGCTCTGCGGAAGAGATCGCCACCATCCGCGGCCTCGGCCTGCAGCGTGTGCGCTGGGAGCCGCAGCGCAGCGAGTTGCTCGACGCCGCCGTCGCGGCGCTGCCCAGGCCGTCCGCGGTCGAGCGCGCGGCCGCGCCCAGCGCCGCGGACGCCGCCGCCGCGCGGCAGCGCGACTGGCTGGCGGCGCAGCGCAGCGCAGCGCAGCGCTGCGAGCAGCAGTACGGCGAGGCCTCGAAGGTGCTGCGCGACGTTGGCGAACTTCTGCACACGCAGCCGCTGGAGGCCGCCCGCGCCACGGCCGCGCTGACGCAGGCCATGCTCGACAAGATGCTGGCCGCCGACGAGGTGGGCATCCGTCTGGTCGGCGGCGGCGGTGCCGACCGCAGCGCCGCGCACGGCCTCAACGTGGCCGTCATCGCGCTGCTCATCGGCCGCACGCTGGGCCTGGGCGCCGAGGAAATGCTCGATCTGGGTGTGGGCGCGCTGCTGCACGACGTCGGCAAGCTGGACCTGCCGACGCGGCTGCGCCATGCCGAGGAAGGCTTCACGGCGGCCGAGCTGAGCGGCTACCGCGACCACGTCGCCAAGGGCGTGCTGCAGGGCCAGCGCATGGCCCTGAGCTCGGGCGCGCTCGCGGTGCTGGCACAGCACCACGAAAACGCCGACGGCACCGGCTTTCCGCTGCGCCTGCCGGCCGACCGCCTGAGCCTGGGCGGGCGCATCGTCGCCATCGTCAACCGCTACGACAACCTGTGCAACCCCGGTTCGCGCAGCATCGCGCTGACGCCGCACGAGGCCGTGGCCACGCTGTTTGCACAGGGCCGCTCACGCTTCGACCCGCCGGTGCTGAACGCCTTCATCCGCATGATGGGCGTCTACCCGGCCGGTTCGCTGGTGCAGCTCACCGACGACCGTTACGCGATGGTGGTGAGCGTCAATTCCAGCCGGCCGCTGAAGCCGCGCGTGTTGGTGCACGGCGAACCCGGCGCGCGCACCGGGCCGCGTGCCGCGCCCAGCGCGGTGACACAGCTGCTGGACCTGGAGACGCAGCCCGATCTCGGCATCCGCCGCAGCCTGGCGGCGGCCAAGCTGCCGTCGTCGGTGCTGTCGGCGCTGGACCCGCGCCCGCGCGTGGCTTACTTCTTCGAGCCTCTGGAACAGCAGCCGCACGCGATGGAGATGGCGGCGTGACACCACCGTCGGCCTGGACCGCGCTGTTGTGCGGCATGCCGCACCCTGCGTGGGTCGTCGGGCTCGACGACCGCCGCGTCGTGGCGGCCAACACCGCTGCCGGCCTGCTGTTCGGCCGCGCCGCCGAGGCCCTGGTGGGCGAGCCGGCCGAGGCGCTGGCCGCTTCGCCCGAAGACCAGCTGTGGTGGGCCGCCGGCGGCGCGCTGGGGCCGCTGCACTCCGACACCGTGGTGGCCACGGCGGCCGGGCAGGTGATGCACGTCAGCCGCAGCATTGGCCTGCTGTCCGGCGCCGACGACGCGCCCACGTTTGCGCTGGTGGTAATGTGCGACCGCAGCGCCGAGCAGCGCGCCGAACACCAGCGCGAGATGCTGCTGGCCGAGCTGCAGGCGACCCTTGAAGCCACCGGCGACGGCATCCTCGTCACCGACGCCGCCGGCCGCATGAGCGCCTGCAACCGGCGCTTCGCCGAGATCTGGAGCCTGCCCGTCGACCTGCTGCAGCGCGACGACGACGATGGTGTGCAGGCCTGGCTGCTGCGCAGCGTGACCGACCACACCGGCTACGCCAGCCGGCTGCAGGCGCTGCGCGAGGCGCCGCTGGCCGTGGCCACCGATCGCCTGACGCTGCATAACGGCCAGGTCATCGAGCGCGTGACGCGGCCACTGATGCGCGGCGGGCGTTCACAGGGCCGGGTCTGGTCCTTCCGCGACCTCACCGAGCGCATCGCCGCCGAAGCCCGGCTCGAGGCCCTGGTGCGCCACGACGTGCTGACCGGGCTGCCCAACCGCAGCGCGCTGGTCGACAGCGTGGCCGAGGCCACCGCAGCGGCGCGCCGCGACGGCAGCACCTACGCCTTCCTGCTCGTCGACATGGACCGCTTCCGGCAGATCAACGACAGCCTGGGCCACGACGTCGGCGACACCGTGCTGCAGACCATGGCGCAGCGCCTGCAGGGCTGCCTGCGCGGCGAAGACCTGCTCACGCGCCTGGGCGGCGACCAGTTCGTGGTGCTCGTGAAACCCGCCGACGCTGCCGCCGCCGAGGCCGCGGCGCGGCGCATCCTGAACGTCGTGGCGCAGCCCTGCAGCGTCGACGGCGCCACCTTCACGCTGACCTGCAGCATCGGCATGGCGTTGGCGCCGTCGCAGGGCACACGCATCGACGAACTGGTGCGCAACGCCGAATCGGCGCTGCGGCAAGTGAAGTCGGCCGGCCGCGCCCACTTCGGCCTGCACCAGGCGCGTGCCGAAGGCGACCGGCGCCAGAACATGCAGCTCGACCACGCCATGCGCCAGGCGCTGGTCAGCGGCCGCTTCCGCCTGCAGTACCAGCCGCAGATCGACCTGCGCGAAGGCCGCATCGTCGGCGCCGAAGCACTGCTGCGCTGGCGCGACCCCGAGATGGGCGACGTCTCGCCCGCGCGTTTCATCCCGGTGGCCGAGGACAGCGGCTTCATCGTCGCCATCGGCGACTGGGTGCTGAGCCAGGCGGTGCGCCAGGCCGCGCTGTGGCACCAGCGCGGGCACAACGTGCCCATCGCCATCAACGTCTCGGCGCTGCAGTTCAAGCAGCCGACCTTCGTCGACCGCGTGGCCAGCGTGCTGGCCGTCAGCGGCGTGCCGGCGCACCTGCTGGAGCTGGAGCTGACCGAGAGCATCCTCGTGCACAACGCCGACGAGGCGTTGCACCGGCTGCATGCGCTGAAGCGCCTGGGCGTGCAGCTGTCGATCGACGACTTCGGCACCGGCTATTCGAGCCTGGCCTACCTGAAGCGTTTCCCTATCGGCAAGCTGAAGATCGACCGCAGCTTCGTCAGCGGCCTGCCCGCCGACGAGAGCGACGCCGGCATCGTGCGCGCCATCCTGCAGATGGCCCGCGCTTTGGGCATGAAGGTCATCGGCGAAGGTGTCGAGACCGAGCCACAGCGCCAGTTCCTGCAGGCCGAAGGCTGCGACGAGTTCCAGGGCTGGCTCTACGCGCCAGCGCTGGACCCGCTGAGCTTCGAGCAGCGGCTGGTGCAGGCGCAGGCCGTGCCGCCACCGGCGGCGGCAGGGCAGCGTATCCGGCTCGTTCGCAGCTGATTTGTGACCTGCGTCACGTCGGAATTACTTACAGGTTGCCGAGATGCCGCCGGCCAATTGGTCGGAAATCTATTTAAAAACAATGAGTTACGGGCCGCGGTCCGCATTTTTCTCTCTTCGTGACTGTGCGCGACCAGTTGTTGCGTCAGACCCAACCGCGATGGAGAAACCATGAAACTTTCCCGTGCTCTTCCCCTGGCCTGCCTGCTGGCCACGGCGCTGGCTGCGCCTGTCCACGCTGCCGCCATCCACGATTCGAACCTGTTCACCAACATCCTGGCCCGCAACGACGACCAGTCCACGGGCTTGGTGAACTTGGGCTTCTCGGCCCTCATCAACAGCACGACCTACAGCCAGACCTACGTCAACAACAACGGCAACATCACGTTCAACAACCCTCTCGGCACGTTCACGCCCTCTGCGATCAGCAGCGGCTTGTTCGGCCCGATCATCGCGCCATTCTTCGCCGACGTAGACACCGGCGCCACCTCCTCTGATGTGGTGCGCTACGGTGCCGCCACGCTCGGCGGGCGAAATGTCTTCGGCGTGAACTACATCAACGTGGGTGTCTTCTCGCAACTGCCCATCCTGAACAGTTTCCAGATGATCCTGACGGACCGCAGCGACATCGCCGCCGGTGACTTCGACATCCAGTTCAACTACGACAGCATTGTGTGGGAATCTGGTCAGGCCAGCGGCAGCAACTCGAGCGGCCTGGGCGGCACTTCCGCGCTGGTGGGTTACTGGACCAGCGCCTCGTCGAACGCCACCCTGGCGGGCTCGCTGGTCAACGGCGCGTTGATCAACGGCGGCCCGAATGCCCTTATCAGCAATTCGCTGAACAGCAACGTGCTCGGCCAGTACAACTTCAACGTGCGCGGTGGCTTGGTGCAGCCGCCTTCCGGCGTCCCCGAGCCGATGTCGCTGGCCCTGGTGGGTATCGCCCTGGCGGGCGCGGGCATCGCTTCACGCAAGAAGCGCGGCGCCTGAAGCGGGGGCTGACGACGCGCTGATCCGGTCCATCCCGGGTCGCGCCAGCGTCCAACAAGGGCGGCTTCATGGCCGCCCTTTCTCATTTCTGGGCGCCAAGGCGACCTGGTAACGCATCCGTCGCGTGCGCTGGCCGAGCACGCGGGCAACGCGCGGCCGGGGCGCTGCACAATCGGAGTCCTGTCCTCCGATGCAAGGCTCGCCATCATGATCTACAAGTTCAAGAGCCAAGCCACCGGCGACCTCATCATGCTGGAGCGCGATGGCGACCAATTGCTGCGGCTGATCGGCCGCGAGCCGGCGCCGCAGGGCATCATCGACGTGGCCGCGATGCCCGGCGTCATCGCTGAGTTGCTGGCGGCCATCGCCAAGGAGGAGGCGCCCCCGGAAGACGAGGACGCACGCCTGCCGCCGGTCGGCCTGCGTCAGCGCCTGTGGCCGATGGTCGAGATGCTGCGGCGCGCGCAGGTTGCCGACGCGGCCGTGGTGTGGGGCGTGTGAAGCCGCTGCACCTGCCGACGAGAACTGCCTGAGAGGAAGACCCGAGATGAAGCTCTGGAGCGACAGCTGGACCAATGGCGACCGCATTCCCGTCCGTTATGCCGCGGGCAAACCCGATGGTGCCGGCGGCGCTGCCTTCAGCGACAACCTGAACCCGCACCTCGCCTGGAGCGACGTGCCCGCCGGCACGCAGTCGATGGTGCTGATCTGCCACGACTTCGACGTGCCCAGCCGCGGTGACGATGTCAACCAGACCGGCCGCGAGATCCCCGCCGACCTGCCCCGCGTCGACTTCTTCCACTGGGTGCTGGTCGACCTGCCGCCGCTGCCCACGGTGATCGCCGAAGGCGAGTTCAGCCGCGGCTTCACGCCGCGCGGCAAGCCCGGGCCGGCGGCGCAGAATGGTGCGTGCCAGGGCACCAACGACTACACGGGCTGGTTCGCCGGCAACCCCGAGATGGCCGGCAACTACTTCGGCTACGACGGCCCCTTCCCGCCCTGGAACGACTCGCTGGTGCATCACTACGTCTTCACGCTCTACGCCGTGGCGCTGCCGCGGCTGCCGCTGGAAGGGATGTTCTCCGGCCAGCAGGTGCGCGAGGTGCTGGCCGGGCGTGTGCTGGCCGAAGCCACCTTCTCGGGCACCTACACGCTCAACCGGCGGCTGCTGGCCGAGTGAGGCAGGCCCGGCCGCGCATACCAAGCCCTTGCGCGGATCCGGCTCTGCCGGGCCGCTGCAAGAGCCCCCTCGGGGGATGGCGAAGGCGCGCAGCGACAAGCCTGGAAGCGCTTTGATCGAACCGACGCGTCTGTTCGTCCTTCGCCACGGCCAGACGGCATGGAATGCCGAGATGCGCATCCAGGGCCATGTCGACGAGCCGCTGAACGACACCGGCCGCTGGCAGGCCGAAAGGCTGGCGCAGGCGCTGGCGGGTGAAGAGCTTTCTTCGATCTACAGCAGCGACCTGCAGCGTGCGCTGGCCACCGCGCAGCCGCTGGCGGCGGCCACTGGTGCGCCACTGGTGACCGACCCGCGCCTGCGTGAGCGGGGGTTCGGCCGCTTCGAGGGCCAGACCTACGCCGAGATCGAACGCCAATGGCCCGACGAAGCCGAACGCTGGCGCCGCCGCGAGCCCGGCTTCGGCCCCGGCGGCGGCGAAGCGCTGCTGGGCTTCTACACACGTTGTGTCGACACCGTGCTCGAACTTGCTGCCGGCCACCCCGGGCAGGCCATCGCCATCGTCGCGCACGGCGGTGTACTCGACTGCCTGTACCGCGCCGCGGTAGGCGTCGGGTTGTCGGCACCGCGCAGTTGGCAGATCGGCAACGCGACCATCAACCGCCTGCTGTTTACCGGCGAGCGCTTGCAGTTGGTCGGCTGGAGCGACACCGGCCACCTCGAAGGTGACGTGCTGGCGTGAGCCGGCGCCGCTGCGCGGGCGGGCTCAGGCGTCGAACAGGTCATCCGCCGTGCGCGCCGGCGGCGCCAGCCCCAGGTGGCGGAAAGCTGCCGCGGTGGCGATGCGCCCCCGTGGCGTGCGCTGCAAATAGCCCTGCTGGATGAGGTAGGGCTCGATCACGTCCTCGATCGTGCCGGGCTCCTCGCCGATGGCCGCGGCCACGTTGTCCAGGCCCACCGGGCCGCCGTCGAAGCGGTGGATCACGGCTTCCAGCAGCTTGCGGTCCATCACGTCCAGGCCCAGCGGGTCGACGTCCAGCATCTTCAATGCGCGGTCGGCCAGACCGGCGTCGATACTGCCGTCGCCCTTGACCTGGGCGTAGTCGCGCACGCGGCGCAGCAGCCGGTTGGCGATGCGCGGCGTGCCGCGGCTGCGGCGCGCGATCTCCAGCGCGCCTTCGGCGTCGGTGGGCACTTTCAGCAGGCTGGCCGAGCGGGTGATGATGCGGGTCAGTTCCTCGGAGGTGTAGAACTCCAGCCGCGCCACGATGCCGAAGCGGTCGCGCAGCGGGTTGGTCAGCATGCCGGCGCGTGTGGTCGCACCCACCAGCGTGAAGGGCTGCAGGTCGAGCTTGATGCTGCGCGCGGCCGGGCCCTCGCCGATCATGATGTCGATCTGGTAGTCCTCCAGCGCGGGGTAAAGGATTTCCTCGACCACCGGAGAGAGCCTGTGGATCTCGTCGATGAAGAGCACGTCGTTCTTTTCGAGGTTCGTCAGGATCGCCGCCAGGTCCTTGGGCTTTTCGAGCACGGGGCCGCTGGTCTGGCGCAGGTTCACACCCAGCTCGAAGGCCACGATGTGCGCCAGCGTCGTCTTGCCCAGCCCCGGCGGGCCGAACAGCAGCACGTGGTCCAGCGCCTCGGCGCGGTGCTTGGCGGCGCCGATGAAGATCTCGAGCTGTTCACGCGCCTTGGCCTGGCCGACGTACTCCGCCAGACCCTTGGGGCGCAGAGCACGTTCGACGGCCTCTTCGTTCGGCGACGCCGGCGCGCCGCTGACGACACGTGCCGAGGGCGGCAGGGGGGCGGCGGCGAAGTCGTCGGTCTGGATGGCCATACAGTGATTATGACCAGCGGCTACACTCGCGCCCGCTCATGCCACGCCGCCGCCTACGCCCCTTGATCTGGATCGCCTTGCTGGCGATGTGGGCCACGGCCTTGCTGCCCACGGTCTCGCATGCGCTGGCCCTGGCGCACGGCGACGCCGGCCGCTGGGCCGAGTTGTGCACGCCGCAGGGCATGCGGCGTGTGGTGGTGGCCGATGCCGCGGGCGCCGAACCGGTTTCCCTGCCCAGTGCCGCTGGCCACCTGGAACATTGCCCCTTGTGCGCCCTGGGCGCCGGCGCCGCAGCCCCGCCGCCGGCACCGCCGGCCGTGCTGGCGCTGCCCGGTGCCGGCGCCGAGCCGCCTGCGCTGGCCCTGCACGCGCCGGACACGCCGCACGCTTGGCGCACGGCGCAGCCGCGCGGGCCACCTCCCGCCTGCTGATCCTGCAAGCACCCGCCTGACCCGGCCCTCGACGGCCGAGCCGACGGCCGCATCCGTGCGCGGCGCCAGCCTTGATCCGCACGATCAGTCCCATCCCACACCCCGCCAAGGAGCTTCCATGAAGATCGTCCGTTCTGCCCTGCTCGCCATCGCCCTGCATGCCGCCGTGGCCGTTCACGCCCAGACCCCGGTGAAGGTGGAGGGCGCCTGGGCCCGCCCCACCGTGCAGGGCCAGGCCGCTGGCGGCGGCTTTCTGAAGATTACAGGCGGTGTCGCCGCCGACAAGCTGGTCTCGGCCAGTGCCGGGGTATCCAAGACCGTGGAACTGCACAGCATGGTGATGGAAGGCGACGTGATGCGCATGCGCGAGATCGCCACCATCGAGGTGCCGCCCGGCAAGACCGTCGAGCTCAAGCCCGGTGGCCTGCACGTGATGTTCATCGGCATCAACAAGCCGCTGAAGATCGGCGACAGCTTCCCGCTGACGCTGCGCTTCGAGAAGGCCGGCGAGGTGAAGGTCGAGATGAAGGTCATGGCGCAGCCGGCTGGCGGCGCCATGGACGCGATGCGCAAGCACTGAGCGAGTACATGCGGGTCCGCAAGGACCTTCATGCCCCGTGGAGGGGCCGGCTGGGCGCAGCCCGGCCCTGGGGGCGCTCAGAAGCTCGTGCGCAGCGTCACGCGCAGCGCGCGCGGCTCGGCCGGATGCACGTGCCGGCCTTCTTCGGCCGGCAGCCCGCGCGGCGCGGACTCGTAGAAGTACTGGATGTCGTTGAGCTGGCGGTCGAGCAGGTTGAAGACGTCCAGCGTCAGTTCGGCGCTGGCGCCCAGCTTGCGGCTGACACGCAGGTTGGTCGTCAGCGAAGACAGCGACCGCACGCTGTTGTCCTCGACCAGCGGCCCGGGGCCCAGGTAGCGCCACTGCAGGCTGGCCGACCAAGGGCCGAGTTCGCGCAGCGTCAGCGCCACCGAGGCCACGCGGTCGACCGAGTTCGGGATGCGGTCGCTGTTGTCGAAGCGTGCGTGGGTCCACGCGAAGTCCGCATCGAGCAGGAACCAGGGCACCGGCGTCCAGCGGTTGTTGAATTCGACACCGCGGCGCTTGCTGCCGCTGCTGGCCTCGGTGGCGCCGGCGTCGCCGATGTAGACGAGTTCCGAGCCGAACTTCAGCGTCCACAGGGCCAGCGAGCTTTGCAGGCCCGGCAGCGCCTCGGTGCGGGCGCCGACTTCAAAACCGCTGGACGCCACCAGCGGCGGCACCTTGTCGACGGCATTGGTGGCCGGGTCGTTGTTCTTCGGATCGCGGGTGATGGTGGTGCCACGCGCGTCGTTGCTGTGGAAACCGCGGCCGGCGTTGAAGAAGAACTCGGTCTTTGCAAACGGGCCGGCCACCAGCGTGAGCTTGGGTGACCACTGCGTGTCGCTGGCGCCGCCACCGTTCTCGGGCTGCGTGAGCGCGGTGACGCGGTTGTTCAGGCGGTCGGCGCGCAGGCCGAACACGCCGCGCAACACGGGCGTGAATTGCAGTGCCGTCTGGCCGTAGACACCGGCCTGCGTCTCCTGCACGCGGTCTTCGCGCACGGTGTCGGTGATGCGGCGGGCGACGGCGTCGAAGAGGCCGACGCGGATGCGGTCGTGCCGAAGCTGGATGCCGGCCTCGCTGCGGGCATCGAGCCCGGCCAGCGTGTGGTTCAGCGTGCGGCTTGCGCTGAGGCCGAAGACGCTGCGTTCGTCGCGCTGCTTGAACTGGTCGCCGGGAACTGGGCGTTCCAGCGCGTAGGTGAAGTTCGAGTTCAGATCGAGCTCGTAGCGCTGCGCGTAGCCGGCCACGCGCGTGCGGCCGCGGGCGTCCTCACCGTGCCATTCGGCAGCCAGGCTGGTGCGGCTGGTTTTGCCGCCGGCCGTGGGGTCGAGGCTGTCGAAGCGGCCGAAGGGGCGGCCGTCGTAGGTGCCGGCGTCGATCAGGCTTTGGGGAATCTGGTCGGTGCTGTCCCAGCGTGCGTGGTAGCCCAGCAGGCGCACGCTCCAGCCCTGGGCGGCGGTGCCGCCGGCAAGGCTGGCCACGCCGTTCGTGCGGCGCAGGCGTTCGGGCACGGTCCAGGGGCCGTCGTTCTGCATCAGCTCGAGCGCGCCCAGCAGCGTGATGCCAGGTGCAATGTCGGTGGACGCACCGGCCACGCCGCGCAAGTAGCCGTTCGGGCCGAGCGTGACGCTGCCGAAAGGCGCGTCGAGCCGGCGCTGGTAGACGATGTCGGCCGCGCCGGCGCTGCCGAAGTCGCCCGTCTGCGCGAAGTAAGGTCCCTTGCGGTATTCGATGCGCTGCACCAGCTCGGGCAGCAGGAAGTTGAGGTCGGTGTAGCCCTGGCCGTGGGCGTGCGTGGGCATGTTCACCGGAATGCCGTCGACGCTGGTGGCGAAGTCGGTGCCGTGGTCGAGGTTGAAGCCGCGCAGGAAGTACTGGTTGGCCTTGCCGTCACCGGCGTGCTGGGTGACGATGAGCCCGGGCACGAATTCCAGCACCTCGCCCGGCCGCAGCGCCGGGCGGCTCTTCAGCAGCGCGGCGCTGATGGTGCCCTGCGAGGCGGCGTCGCTGCTGCCCACCGCGTTGTCGTAGTGGCCGGTGACCGAGATGGTCTGCGGGCTGGCCGTGGCAGCCGCAGAGCTGGCCGTGGCAGCCGCAGGGCGGGCCGGGGCGGTCTGACCGTGGGCCAGGCCGAAGAACGGCAGGGCCACGGCCGCGCCGTAAATGAGGGAACGCATGTTGATCTCCTGATGCAAGGCGGGGGCCCGCCGGCGCGACGCGCGGCGGGCAGAGGCACAACTTCCGGTGGAAGTCAGCCTTGCCGCGGTGGCCGGAACAGGAGTTCGGGCAGCCCGGTCGCCCAGGCCCAGTTCGGCACCGCCGACCACACCGGGAGGGCCTGCGTCGGCAGCCGCCATGGCGCCAGGCCGGGGGCCAGCAGTGCGAGCGCGGCGGTCAGGGCGAAAGCGTGGAGGTCGAGCCCGTCGTCGGCGGCCGCCGTGGCCGGCGCTGCGGCGTCGCCGGGTACGTGCAGGTGGCGCTCGCCCCAGGCGTGCTGGTGGCGGGGGTGTGCGAAGAGGGCCGCCGCCGCGGCGATGCCGGCAGGGTCGTGCCGGTGCAGCGGGCCGCGACCCAGCGCCGTGGCCGCAGCGACGGCCTGCAGCGCCACGATGAGCGCCAGGTAGGCCGCCACCAGGCGCAGCAGGTCGCTGGCGAGTGAACCGGGAGGAGTCAGCTGCCGGCGCATGCTGCCGTCCGGCCTAGCGGTTCAGCGCCTTCAGCGCCAGCTTGATGCCGTCGCTCACGCCGACGTCGGCGGGCAGCGCCTTCAGCGCCGCCTGGGCCTCGCGGTCGCTGTAGCCCAAGGCCTGCAGCGCCTGGGCGATGTCGCCCTGGGCGTCGCTGAGCGCCGCTGCGTTGGGCAGCGCCAGGTCGGCGCCAAGCTTGCCCTTCAGTTCCAGCAGCAGGCGTTCGGCGGTCTTCTTGCCGATGCCGGGCACCTTGACCAGCCGCGCGCCGTCCTGCCGTGTGACGGCCTGCGCGAGCTCACCCACGCTCAGGCCGGAAAGGATGGACAGCGCCGTACGCGGCCCCACGCCGCTGATCTTCACCAGCTCGCGGAAGGTGGCACGTTCCGATGTGGTGAGGAAGCCGAACAGCACCTGCGCGTCTTCGCGCACCACGAAGTGCGTCAGCAGCGTCACCGGCTCGCCCAAGGCGGGCAGGTTGTAGAAGGTGCTCATCGGCACGTTGACCTCGTAGCCAATGCCGTGCACGTCCAGCAGCACCATCGGCGGCGACTTTTCGGCCAGCAGGCCGCTCAGGCGACCGATCATGCGGGCTCGGCCAGCGTGGTCAGGCCGCGGCCGTCGAACCTGTGGTGGGTGGCGGCGACCCGCGGCAGGTCCTTCACGCAGCGGGTGGCCCGGAAGTTCATCAGCACGAGCTGGCCCCGCAGCGCGGCGGCGTCATGCGCGGAGCCGTCGAGCAGCGCATTGGCGAATGGTGGGGCCGGCTCGACCCGGCTGCAGGCTGCGCCGGCCACCACGGCCATTGCCAGCAGGGCGCGGCGGCGCACAAGATCGGGCACTTGCAGTGGCATTGAAGGTGAATTCATGGATCGCAGGCATCTTACGGCAGCCCTGCTGGCCGGCAGCTGGCCGGGCTGGCTGCGCGCCGCCGCCAGCGAGAGCGACGCTGCCACCGGCGTGCGCGCGGCGCTGGAGCGGGGCGCGCAGGCCGCGGTGTCGTCGCTGGGCCGCACCGACGGTTTTCTCGGCGACCCCCGCGTGCGCATCCCGCTGCCCGGCTACCTCGAGAAGGCCGCCAAGCTGTTGAAGGCCACCGGCCAGGGCAAACGCGTCGACGAACTGGTGACGGCGATGAACCGCGCCGCCGAGGCCGCAGTGCCGGAGGCGCGCACGCTTTTCGTCAGCACCGTGAAGGCCATGAGCGTAGAGGACGCGCTGAAGCTGGTGCGCGGCGGCCCGACCTCGGTGACCGATTACTTCGCCGCCAAGACCCGGGCGCCGCTGGGCGAGAAGTTCCTGCCCATCGTCAGCCGTGCCACCCAGAACGTAAAGCTGGCCGAGCGCTACAACCAGCTTGCCGCCAAGGCTGCCGGCATGGGCCTCGTCAAGGGCGACGAGGCAAGCGTGCAGCAGCACGTCACCCGCCATGCGCTCGACGGCCTGTATCTGATGATCGGCGAGGAGGAGAAGAAGATCCGCGCCGACCCGTTGCAGACGGGCAGCGCGCTGCTGCAGAAGGTCTTCGGCCGCTAGCCAGCAGTGGCGCTAGGAACGCGTCAGCTCGAAGGCCAGCGCCTCGGGCAGTGATTCGATGATCGCGTCGCGGCCGACGCTGGTGATCTGGTGGCCGCCGACGTTCATCACCTGCATCCCCTTGCCCTGCTCGGCGATCTGGATGAAGGCCAGGTGCCGCGCCTGGGCCAGCAGTTCGTCGCGCAGGCGGTCGAAACGCTGGCCGCCGAGCGAGGCTTCGTAGACCACCACGTGCGGCATGGCCTCGGCGCATTGCTGCTGCACTTCCTCGACCGAGCTGACGAAGTCGACCATCAGGCCCATCGGCCGCAGCGCTTCGCGCACGACGTTGCGCACCTCGCGGCGCCCGGCCAGCACCAGCACGTGGCGGCCGGCCAGCGGCAGCGGCGCCAGCGCCGGCGCGATGCTTTCCTCGAAGTCGGTGGTGCCCGCGGGCTCCAGGCGCGGCGCCAGGGTGTCCGGGAACTCGAACTCGAGCGTCGTGCGGCCCGGTGGGTCGCTGCGCTGCATGCGCAGGCCCAGCACCGCGGCCGTCTGCTGCAGCAGGCGCCAGGACATCGTGTTCAGTGTCGACTCTTCTTCCGCGGGCGGCTCGGTTTCGGCCGCGGTCACCTCGTCGGGCGGGCGGTGGCCGAACGCCACCGACAGGCGCGCGTGCGCTGGCCAGCTCTTCACGTCCAGCGTCATGTCGATGCGCGAGGCGGTGTGTTCGAAAGCCCAGTCCAGCACCGTCTGCAGCAGTGAAAACAGCAGCGTGGCGTCGCTCTTCACCAGCGCCGGGGCGAAAACCTGGCGCACCTCGATGCCACGCAGCTCGATCTCGCGGCCGCGCTGGCGCAGTGCCTCGCGCAGCAGTGCCGTCAGGTCGAGGCGCTCGTTGGCCAGGTGCACGCGGCCGTTGCACAGGCGCACGACCTGCTGGCCCATGATGGCAGCGCGCCGAGCGAGGTCGATCTCCTCGCGCAACAGGCGCAGCGTCTCGCCGTCGACCTGGCCCGAGGCTTCCAGCGCCGAGACGCGGTCGAGTGCGGCCGACAGCGTGGTTGCGACCTCGCCGCCCAGCTGCGCAATCAGCGCCTGGGGGTCGATCGGCTCGACGTTGGAACGGCCGGCGAAGGTGGGCGATCGGCCGAGGCCCGACAGATCCATGGTGTGCTTTCAGTGGGGCAGCGCCCTGTCGGGCGCTGCGTTGCCGCTTGCTAGGGTAGCCGGTCCTGTGCGCCGACGCGAGTGCCGGGCGCCGGCGCGGGCCGCCGGCAGCGCGGCTGCGCAATTTGTTACGAATGTACGCGCGCCGCTACCCCGCGACCTCGGGGGTGGTGGCGCGCCGGCACGGCAGGTCAGCCCGTGGCCGGCGATGGCGGGCCGATCACACCCCGATCGCGCAGCGCGGCCGTTTCGTCGCTGCCGAGGCCCAGTTCGGCCAGCACCTCGTCGGTGTGCTGGCCCAGCAGCGGCGGCGCGCGGCGCAGCTGCACCGGCGTGGCCGATAGCTTCATCGGGCTGGCGACGAGGGGCAGGGCGTCGTGGTGCGGATGCGGCACCGCGGTCTGCATGCCGCGCGCCTGCACCTGCGGGTCGGCGAAGACCTCGGCCAGGTCGTTGATCGGACCGCAAGGCACCGTGGCGGCGTCGAGCGCGGCCAGCCAGTCGGCGCGGTGGCGTGTACGCATCGTCGCGGCCAGCAGCGGCACCAGCTCCGCGCGGTGGCGTACTCGCGCGGCGTTGCGGCTGTAGCGTTCGTCGCGCGCCAGCTCCGGGCAGCCGGCGACGGCGCAGAAGCGCTCGAACTGGCCGTCGTTGCCCACCGCCAGGATGAGGTGGCCGTCGGCAACCTCGAACACCTGGTAAGGCACGATGTTCTGGTGGGCATTGCCGGCGCGCTTCGGCGCCTGTCCGGTGGCGAGGTAGTTGGCGCCCAGGTTGGCCAGCATCGCGACCTGCGCGTCGAGCAGCGCCATGTCGATGACCTGGCCCTCGCCGGTGGCGTCGCGATGGCGCAGCGCGGCCAGGATGGCCACCGTGGCGTACATGCCCGTGAAGAGGTCGGCCACCGCCACACCCACCTTCTGCGGGCCGCCGCCGGGCAGGTCGTCGCGTTCGCCGGTCACACTCATCAGGCCGCCCAGGCCCTGGATGGCGTAGTCGTAGCCGGCGCGGTCGCGGTAGGGGCCGGTCTGGCCGTAGCCGGTGATCGAGCAGTAGATCAGGCGCGGATGGCGTTCTTGCATGCGGGCGCTGTCCAGGCCGTAACGCGCCATGTCGCCGACCTTGAAGTTCTCGACCATCACGTCGCAAGTGGCGGCCAGGCGGTGGACCAGCGCCTGGCCTGCCGGATGCGCGATGTCGACCGTTACCGAGCGCTTGTTGCGGTTGGTGCCCAGGAAGTAGGCGGCCTCGGCGGTGTCGTGGCCATCGCGGTCCTTCAGGAAGGGCGGGCCCCAGCCGCGGGTGTCGTCGCCGCCGGGGTGGCCGTCGGCGGCCGGACGCTCGACCTTGATGACCTCGGCGCCCAGGTCGGCCAGCGTCTGCGTGCACCAGGGGCCGGCGAGCACGCGCGAGAGGTCGAGCACACGCACGCCGGCCAGGGCGCCGGGGGGCCAGGGAGGGGTCGCGCTGTTCATGGCCGGGATTGTCCGGCACCGCCCCGGATAATCCACCGCGATGAGCTCCCGTCTACGAACCCTGGCGCTGGTGACCGGCCTGGCCGGCCTGGCCGCCTGCGCGCCGGCGCTGGACTGGCGCGACACCCGGCCCGAGGGCAGCGCGCTGCAGCTGCAGTTCCCCTGCCGGCCCACCACGCAGCGCCGCGACGTGCCTCTGGTCGGCCAGCGCGTGAACCTGGCCCTGCACGCCTGCGCGGCGGGCGGCCAGACCTTTGGCCTGGCGGTGGCCGACATTGGCGACCCGGCGCGAGTCGGCCCGGCGCTGGCCGAGCTTGCCGAGGCGGCCGCGGTCAACCTCGGCGCGCCTGCGGGGCAGGCGATGGCGCTGAAGGTCCCCGGCGCCACCCCGAACCCTGCCAGCACGCGCCTGCGCCTGAAGGGCCGTCTGCCCGATGGCCGGGCGGTGCAGATGCAGGTTGCGGTGTTTGCACGTGGCACCCAGGTCTTCCAGGCCACGGTGCTCAGCGAGACCGTCACCGACGAAGCTGCCGCCACCTTCTTCGACTCGCTGCGATTGGCTTCGTGAGCGGACGCCCGCTCTCGGTGACCGTGATGTTCGCGGTCTTCGCCCTCGGCTACTTCCTGTCGGCCCTGCTGCGGGCGGTGACCGCGACTTTGGCGCCGGTGTTCAGCGCCGAACTGGGCCTGCACGCCGGCGACCTGGGGCTGCTCGCCGGCGCCTACTTCTTCGGTTTCGCGGTGCTGCAGCTGCCGCTGGGCAAGGCGCTGGACCACTTCGGCCCGCGGCGTGCGCTGCTGGCGCTGACGATGGTGGCGGTGCTGGGCTGCGCTGCCTTCGCCTCGGCGACCGGCTTTGCCGCGCTGGTGGCGGCGCGTGTGCTCATCGGCGCCGGCATGGCGGCCAGCCTGATGGCGCCGCTGACCGCCTTCCGCCAGTACCTCTCGCCCGCTGCCCAGTTGCGCGCGAACTCGTGGATGCTGATGACAGGCTCACTGGGCATGGTGGCGTCGACGCTGCCGGTGCAGCTGCTGCTGCCGGTACTGGGCTGGCGTGGCCTGTTCTGGGTGCTGGCCCTGCTGCTGCTGCTGGCAGCGGCGCTGGTGCGCTGGTGCATCCCGGCCGATGCGCCTGTCGCGCCGGCCGCCGGGCAGCCTGAAATCGGCTATCGCGACATCGCGCGCCACCCGCTGCTCCTGCGCGCCGCGCCGCTGGCCTTCTTCGTCTACGGCGGCATGATCGCCGTGCAGTCGCTGTGGGCCGGGCCCTGGCTCACGCGTGTGGGCGGCTGGACGGCCGCCGAGGCCGCGCAAGGGCTCTTCGGCATCAACATGGCGATGCTGCTGGCATTTTTCGCCTGGGGCGCACTGATGCCGCGCCTGGTGCGCCGCGGCGTACAGCCCATGACGCTGATCGCCTGGGGCCTGCCACTGCCGCTGCTGATCCTGGCGCTGATCGTGACGCTTGGCCGCGGCGCCGGTGCGGTGCACTGGGCGGCGTGGTGCGTGGCCTGCACCTTCGTCTCGATCAGCCAGCCGGCTGTCGGCGCGGCCTTCCCGGCGGCGCAGGCGGGTCGGGCGCTCTCGGCCTACAACCTGGTCATCTTCGCCGGCGTTTTCAGCATCCAGTGGGGCCTGGGCCTGCTTATCGACCTGCTGCGCAGCGTCGGCTGGTCGGACGACGCCGCCTTCCGTTGCGCCTTCGCCGCGTTCGGCCTGTGCGGGCTGGTGGCCTACGCCTGGTTTCTGTGGTGCGGGCGGCAGGCTGTCGATAATGCGCGCTGACATCCGCCATGCCCTCGATCCTGCTCGTCGCTCACGCCCCCCTGGCCACTGCCCTGCTCGCCGTGGCACGGCATGCCTATGCCGATTGCAGCCGCGACGTGGCCGCCGTCGACGTGCCGGCCGTCGCCGGCCTGGAGGAAGCCACGGTCATGGTGCAGGCCGCCCTGCGGAGCCTGCCCGAGACTGAGGTGCTGGTGCTCGCCGACGCCTTCGGTGCCACGCCTTGCAATGCCGCGCTGGCTGCGGTGGACGGTGTCCACGCCCGCGTGGTGACGGGCATCAACGTGCCGATGGTGTGGCGTTCACTGTGTTACGCCCATCTGCCGCTGGGCGAACTCGTCACGCGGGCCGTGGACGGTGGCCGGCAAGGCATCATGCAGGTGGCCAGCCCGCGTCGCCAGAACCAGCCCAACCGCCTGTCCTCCGATGATCCAGACCAGCATCAAGATCAGTAACAAGCTCGGTCTGCATGCACGCGCCTCGGCCAAGCTGACGAAGGTGGCCGGCGGCTTCAAGTCCGAAGTCCACCTCAGCCGCAACGGGCGCCGGGTGAACGCCAAGAGCATCATGGGCGTCATGATGCTGGCCGCCGGCATCGGCTCCGAGGTCGCCGTGGAGGCCGAGGGCCTCGACGAGCAGGCCGCCATGGAAGCGCTGCTGGCCCTCATCAACGACAAGTTCGGCGAGGGCGAGTAAGGGCTGGCAGGCCGCGTCGAGGGGCGGTGCCGTGGCCCCGACGCGGCGGTGGGCTACATTGCCGCCATGAGCATCCAGGTCTTCGGCTTGCCGGTGTCGCGTGGTGTAGCCATCGGCCGGGCGGTGCTCGTGGCATCCAGCCGCGTCGACGTCGCGCACTATTTCGTCACCCCCGAACGTGTCGAGGACGAGATCCTGCGCCTGCGCGACGCACGCGATGGCGTCGCCCACGAACTGCAGTCGCTGAAGCAAGAACTGCCCGCCGAAGCGCCGGCCGAGCTGGCGGCGCTGCTGGACGTGCACTTGATGCTGCTGCACGACGAGTCGCTCACCGGCGCCACCAAGGCCTGGATCATCGAACGCCACTACAACGCCGAATGGGCGCTGTCGGCGCAGCTCGAGGTGCTGGCGCGCCAGTTCGACGAGATGGACGACCCCTACCTGCGCGAGCGCAAGGCCGACATCGAGCAGGTCGTCGAACGGCTGCTGCGTGAACTGGCAGGCAGCGCGGCCGGTGCATCGCCCGCGTCGCCGGCGGCGGCCAAGGCGATGCGCGACTTCGCCGGCGAGGACCCGCTGGTGTTGGTGGCCAACGACGTCGCCCCTGCCGACATGATGCAGTTCAAGCGCAGCATCTTCACCGGTTTCGTCACCGACGTCGGCGGGCGCACCTCGCACACGGCGATCGTGGCGCGCAGCATGGACATTCCGGCGGTTGTCGGCGCGCGCGAGGCCAGCCGCCTGATCCGCCAGGACGACTGGCTCGTCATCGACGGCGACGTCGGCGTCGTCATCGTGAACCCCTCGCCCATCGTGTTGGAGGAATACCGTTTCCGACAGCGGCAGAGTGAACTCGAACGGGCCCGGCTCGACCGCCTGCGCCATACGCCTGCGGTGACCCTGGACGGCCAGGCCGTCGAACTGCTGGCCAACATCGAGCTCCCGGGGGATGCAGCCATCGCGCTGGCGGCCGGCGCGGTCGGCGTAGGTTTGTTCCGCAGCGAGTTCCTGTTCATGAACCGCGAAGGCGCGCTCCCCGGCGAGGACGAGCAGTTCGAGGCCTATCGCGACGCGGTGCTGGCACTGGGCGGGCTGCCGGTGACGATCCGCACCGTCGACGTCGGCGCCGACAAGCCACTGGAGCGCATGACGCAGCAGGAGCTTCGGCACGAACACGGGCTCAACCCTGCACTGGGTCTGCGGGCCATCCGCTGGAGTCTTTCGGAGCCGGGCATGTTCCGCCAGCAGTTGAGAGCCATCCTGCGCGCCAGTGCATTCGGCAAGGTGCGCATCCTGGTGCCCATGGTGGCCCATCTGGCCGAGGTCAAGCTCATCTTCGAGGCACTGGCGCGTGCGCGCCAGCAGCTGGACGATGCCGGCCGCACCTACAGCCACGTCGAGATCGGCGCCATGGTCGAGGTGCCGGCGGCGGCATTGCTGATCGAGCGTTTTCTTCAGCACTTCGACTTCGTCTCTATAGGCACCAACGACCTCATTCAGTACACGCTCGCGGTCGACCGCGCGGACGAAGCGGTGGCGCATCTCTACGACCCCTGGCATCCCGCCGTGTTGGGCCTGATCCACCAGACTATACGTACAGCAAACGCCATGGGCCGGGGAGTCAGCGTGTGCGGCGAGATGGCGGGTGATGCTGCCTTCACCGAGCTGCTGCTGGCCATGGGTTTGCGCAGCTTCTCTATGCACCCGGCGCGTATCGCCTCCATCAAGCAGCGGGTATTGCGCGCCGACGTGCGATCGTTGCAATCGCGCCTTCCGTCGGTGCTGGCCAGCGAGGACCCCGAGGCGACGCTGCGGGCGGCTTCCCTCGACCGCCTGGCGCACTGAGCCCGGCAGTCGCCGATAGGCGTTCAGAAAAACCCATCCAAGAGTCTTGCGCCATCGAAAAAGCCTGTGATACAGTCATGGGCTGCGCTCTTCACCGGAGACGCCACCAAGCAAGCAGCTTGCAAGCGACACCAGCGAAGAAAACAGAAAGCCGAAGCGCTTGACAGTGGTTTAGAAAACATGTCAGAATCTAAGGCTGCACTCTTCCAAAGACGGCGGCAAGCAAAACAGCTTGCAGCGTCCCCGAAGAGGGTGTAAGGAAAGACCAAGTACTTGACATTGGTTTCGAAAACATGTCAGAATCGCGGTCTTCGCTGATCACAGATCAGCGACGCAAAAGCTGTAAAGCGGATGCGAAGCTCTTTAACAACATACAGCCGATAAGCGTGGGCGTTTGAGGCGAGTGCCAGATTCAGTGGTGACACTGAATCAGGTCTAAACGACCTTAAACGCTCATGGAAAATTGAAGTGAAGTTCACTTCGATTCCTATGAGTAAAAATCAAGATCGAACTGAAGAGTTTGATCCTGGCTCAGATTGAACGCTGGCGGCATGCCTTACACATGCAAGTCGAACGGTAACGCGGGG
>Ga0105047_10005056_pt1 | contig 22796 bp, 21 predicted proteins | sample MAT04_FD_78384 | JGI IMG/M metagenome (GOLD analysis project Ga0105047, IMG submission 78384) | Freshwater microbial communities from Lake Fryxell liftoff mats and glacier meltwater in Antarctica - MAT-04 (megahit assembly) | ecosystem: Environmental > Aquatic > Freshwater > Ice > Liftoff... | reverse complement strand
ATCCGGATGCCGGTGCCGCGCCCGACAAGTTGTTGTTTCGGCGGCCCCAACCTCGATACGCTGTATGTCACCAGTGCCTCGTTGCGCCTGAACCAACAGGCGCTGGAGGCCGCTCCGCTGTCGGGATCGCTCTTTCGCTTGCGGATTCCCGGCGTGCGTGGCCTGCCGGAGATGCCCTTCGCCGGTTAGCCCGAACTTTTCCCCTTTAACCGAGCTGCAACCCGCATGGATGCTGGGTTCCGGCCGGTTCAGGGGCGAAAAGTCCAGATGTCTGCCGTGCGGGACAGACCGAGCACACGAAGTGAGCGAGCTCTGTCCCCAACACTTCGTCGGATGTCCGGATGTCTAAAGAAATGCCCGTTCACCACCGCGAAGATCTGCGGGTTGTCACGGACCAGGCCATTCCGCAAAAAATCGTCATGGTTCCCGCCGCGACCACTTCGCCCGCCCACCCCGCGCGGCGATGTCAGCGTTCTCCGAGTACCTCTGCGAATCCGGAATCACCGCGATACTGAACGTATCCGCAGCGCCTGCAGCCGAAGCAAGGCAGCATGCCGCCGCAGCATTGCCAATTAACAGGGCCTTCAAAGTCAGGGTGTGGCGCATGGCTGTTCTCAAAATGGTTGTTCGGGTGTGCCGGATCTGTCTGAACTTATTCGGTGGATGTTCGCGGCTTGGGGAGACAGGCTGACGGCGGGGCCAGACAGCAGCATGGTCCGTTCAGACCATCACGGCCTGCTGGCGGCGCTGAGGTCAGGAAATTGGAATGCTGTTTTTTTACGCGCCGTGGTCGTAGTTCACAGGGCAGCAGAGGCCTGCACGGCAGCGTTCGGAATCAGCGGCCGCCCACTCGAGCGGTGCAGAAGTCGTTGCGATGGTCGAATTGCCGGCAATGTGCAGCCAGTTGCGCATCAGTGCCACCGGGTGCAGCGGCTGCACCGCGTCGTCCGGCAACGACTCCTTGAAACGCACCAGTGCCAGCGCCAGTGATGCGGCGCCGAACAATGCCAGCACCAGCAAAGCCGCGCGCCAGTTCAACAGCTCCGACATCAGCCCGCCCAGCGGTGCGCTCATGACCGCGAACTCGCCCAGGCCCGACAAGGCCTTGGACATCACGCGTGCACCCTCGCCAGCGTGATAGAGCTCGCGGATGATGGCCCGTGCGCAGGTCACCCCGGCGCCAGATCAACAGCGCCGGGCAAGTGGTGCTCAAACTCAAGACCGCCTGGCGCGACGGCATCACGCACATCGTGATTAGCCCGCTGGAGTTCATGCAGCGCCTGGCCGCCCGGGCGAACGAAAGGCGCCTTTCATGCGCCCGTGCCGCGGCCCCGGCTGCACCTGATCCGCTTCCACGGGGTGCTGGCGCCGAACGCGAAGCTATGCGCGCTGATGGTGCCCCGGGCACCCGAGGATGCCACTGGCGAGTCGGAGGTCCCCGCGACCGGGCCAGGCTGCACGCACAGCCGGGCGGCGCGCATCAGCTGGGCCCGGCTGCTCTAGCGGGTGTTGCAGATCGACCTTGAGCACTGCCCGAACTGCGGTGGTCAGCTCAAGATCATCGCCGCCATCCTCGAATCGGCGGTAATCGAGCGCGTCTTGACGCATCTGGGATTGCAAGCCAGCGCACCGCCCCGGGTGCCGGCGCGCGGAGGTTTTGAGCACGCGGCCTGATCGCGGCCCGGCACCCCGGGCTGCGGTGAGGGGCTGCGCTTGTCGCGGGTTGCGCCCGGTGAGGGGCCACTTAGGGGGGTCTGGCTCAGCGCTTGAGTTGCCGCGCCAACTCGGCGCAGTGGTCGCGAGGCGCCAGCGCAGGTGTTTGCCATACCAGGTCGGATGCCAGCGCATGCTCGGCTGTCGATGGGCCTGCCACTGCCAGCACGGTTCGCACGCGCAAGGAGTCCGGCAGATGCGTCGGCACGCCGCGATCACGCAGCACATGGCCGCCACCGGCCACCAGGATCACCGTGCGGCCCGGCTGCGCGGCCTGCATCACGGTGCCGGCCATGCTGGCGTCACGCGCCAGTTGCACCCGCACCATCGGCATCAGCCGCTCGGCCGGCAACAGGTCGCAGTGACCGACACGGATCGCCTCGCGTTGCTGCCCCAGTGCGGATGCGGCCAGATGGCCATCCAGGCGGGTGTCGGACATGGACTGACGCATCGCTTCACGCGGCAGGTTGGCGCCCAGCACCGGCACACCCTGGCGCACGGCCGCCATCACGACCGGCGCGTAGCGATCCCAGGGCCAGCCCGCGGTGTTCCAGCGTAGTGCCGCCTGCACCTGTTGCTCTGTTGCGTCGCGTGCCAGTTCTGCCGTGCTCGTTCCGCGCTCGGCCATCTCCAGCACCAAGGCGGCAAGCTGGCCGCGCGCGGCCAGAGCCTCGACCACGGCGCGCTGGATTTGCTGATGGGCTGGGGCGTCGTGTTGCTCGCCGATCAGGATCGCGTCGGCGGGCAGTAGCGCGTCCAGCCGGGCCTGTACCGGCCCTGTGGGGTCATGTGCGCAAGCGGCCAATGCCACCGTTAGCAGCGCCGCAATCAGCGTCCTGCGGGCCGCGCGTGTTTGCGCAAGGGTCGCGTGCGCGTTCAAATCGGTCGCCGAGCGCCGGGGCTCAGTGCATCACAACCGGGGTGTGCGCCAGGCTGGCATACCCTTCGAGCGTGTCCTCCACCTCTTCCTGGGTCGGCGTGCTGGCCTGCCAGGCCATGATTTTCTGCTGGAACACCTCGGCCCAGGATCCATCGAGATAGATCTCCTTGCCCGAACGCTTGTCGATGATCTCGAACCCGTGGCGCGGCATCTCCGGCACGACTCGCGGCTCCTTGTCCCCCGGTAAGGTGGTGGTTTCGTCTCTGCTTTTCGCCATATCTGGCGCGTTGGCCAGCATGTGATTCACGCAGAAGGTGTCCGAGTCGTACAAGGTGTGCATCGTGTCATTGTCCGGTAACGGGAATGACCCTTCAATTGGTTGCGTTTCGGCTGATTTCAAGTTGGCGGCACGGGGTCATGCGCAAACGCCGGGCTGCCCCCAGTCTCCTCGCGCCGCCTCGGGGGGCCTGGCGAAGCCGGGGCTGGGGTCGGTCTCGGCCCGTCATGGGTTTTGCGACCGACGTTATGGGGGGCTTGACGATTTCCATTGTTGATCCAGATAGTCGCCGTTCTCGAACGCGATCCGGATGCGTGCCGGCAGGAAGCCGAGTTCAGGAGCGAGCCAGAGTTCGACTTTCTGCCCGTAATCCTTGTTCGGTAGCCGCACCAGCTTGAGCGCGGGCACTTGCCCACCCGGCAGGTACAGCATCTCCTCGCGCTCCACGGTGAACACCCAGGGTTCCGCGTCGCGCGGGCCGGCGGTCTGAATGGTCAGCATCGTGCCGATCGGGAATGCGAGCGGGTCGCCCGCCACCAGTGCCGCCAATTGCGCGAAAATGCTCAGCTGGTCTTGCGCGCCGGGCATCAGCACGGCCTGCGGCGTGTTGGCGCTGAAGACGATACGCCCTTGCTGGCGGTCGAAATGCGCGGCCCGCTCAGAGCGGAACCTGTCGGAGAAACGGGTCGGCGCCAAGCCGCTGGCGGTCAGCTTGCCAGTGCTGGACAAAACCCGCTTTCCAATAAGCCAGTCGCCCATCTCCATGCGCATGTCGTAGCTGTCGCCGTCGTGCAGCCAGGTCATGTCGCCCATGGCCTTGTACTCGAGCCGGCCGCGTTTGCCGACCGCGTTGAACGAGAGCCGGATCGAGCCCGGTAGGGTGAGGGCGCGAGTCGCCGTGCCCGCAATCGCAATCGCGGCCGGCTCCGGCTCCGGCTTGGGCTCCGGCTCCGGCTCCGGCTCGGGTTTGGGGGCCGGTATCGTGGCCGGGGCCGGTACGTCGACCGCCGGCGCGCTGGCAGTCGCCTCCGGTGCGGACGCTATTGTTGTCGGCGGCGCCGGCACCGGTGCAGCGACCGGCTGAGCCGGCTCCGCCGCCGCCACCACCTCCACACCCGGTTCGGGCACTGGCGCAAAGACCGGCGCGGGCGCCGCTGGTTCGGGCAGGGGTGCTGGCTGCTGCGCACGGGCGGTGGATGACAAGGCAGCGTGGGACTTGGGCGGCAGCAGGCGTGGCGGGCGGGATTCAGGCCTGGGCCGGGGCGTCACGCTGACCGGGCGTTGCGGCAGCGTGGCAACCGCGGCCGGTGGCGGCTGGATCTGGATGCTGCGGGTCGAAAACACGCGTGTCGACCGTGTGTCGGGCAGCTGCAGGTTCATCGCCATGCCCCGCAGCGCCAGCGCATGGGCCACGACGATAACGACGGTCAGCCACCAGACGACGCGGGTCGGCACTGGCGTTGTCTGCTGCGGCCATCGTGCCGGCACCAGGTCACCCCTTGTGGCCGAGATCCGCCGACAACTGCGTGGCGCCGCCGCGCAGTGGCCCGGCCGTCGGGCCGGGGTCGTATCGCGTCGTTGGGGTGTCCTGTTGCACCAGCCCCAGGCGCTGGAAACTCACCAGGGAGTGGTGCGCCTTGGCGGCGCTCATGCCAGCGGCAGCGGCCAGGTCGCGCGACATCAGCGGGCCCGCCACGCGTGACAGTGCGTCGAGCAGCGCAAAGCCGAGCTCGACCGATTGGATGCCGGCACGCGCCTTATGCATAATCTGCCAACGGGATGGTTTCGTTTAGTTAAATCAGTTTATCCATGCGAAATTGCCCCGGGTGCGCCACCGGATACCCCGGCGGACACCGGGCCCTGTGCGGAACCTCATGAAACTGGCGACTTACAAGGATGGCTCGCGCGACGGCCAACTGGTGGTGGTGTCGCGCGACCTGACATCCGCGCATTATGCGACCGGCGTCGCCGACCGACTGCAGCAGGTGCTGGATGACTGGAACTTCATGTCGCCCCAGTTGCAGGACCTGTACGACGCACTGAACCAGGGCAAGGGCCGGCATGGTTTCGCCTTCGATACCCGCCAGTGCATGGCCCCGTTGCCGCGCGCCTACCAGTGGGCCGACGGTTCGGCCTATCTCAACCATGTGGAACTGGTGCGCGCCGCGCGCGACGCCAAGGTCCCGGAGTCGTTCTACCAGGATCCGCTGATGTACCAGGGCGGCAGCGACGATTTTCTCGGTCCGTGCGACGACGTGATCTGTCCGTCGGAGGATTTCGGCATCGACTTCGAGGCCGAGATTGCGGTCATCACCGACGATGTGCCGATGGGATCCTCGCCCGAACGCGCGCTGGACGCCATCCGGCTGGTCATGCTGGCCAACGATGTCAGCCTGCGCAACCTGGTTCCCGGTGAACTGGCCAAGGGTTTCGGTTTTCTGCAGAGCAAGCCGGCCACCGCGTTCAGCCCGGTGGCGGTGACGCCGGACGAGCTGGGCGAGGCCTGGGTCAAGGGCCGGCTCAACCTGGTGCTGCAATCGACCTGGAATGGCCGAAAGGTCGGCATGTGCGACGCGGGCCCCGACATGACCTTCCACTTCGGGCAACTGGTGGCGCATCTGAGCCGGACCCGCCATGTGCGCGCCGGCTCCATCGTCGGCAGCGGCACGGTCAGCAACCAGGGCGTCGAGAACGGTGGCCGCATGGAATGGCCCAAGGGCTACAGCTGTATCGCCGAGAAACGCGCGATCGAAACCATTCTCGATGGCAAGCCTTCGACCGGGTTCATGCGGTATGGCGACACGATCCGCATCGAGATGAAGGGGCGCGACGGCCAGAGCGTGTTCGGCGCAATCGACCAGGTCATTGCTGCGCCGAATTGATTCGGCGGCACTGGCTGCCCGCAGCAGGAACCGCACTGCGCGTCATGCCGCCGCGACAGCATTGCCAGCGCCATCAACCTGCCGGGTCGGGTGCGATTCAGGAGCCGCAACCTGCCGCCGCGGGATACGTCGACAATCGGCGCAGACCCACGCTGCATCCTTGCTGCAACCAGTGCCCGCCTCAACACCATGAAACTGCATCAATTCCTCGCCATCACCGCCCTGCTTGCCGGCTTCGCCCCATCGGCCTTTGCGCAGACGGTCGACGTCAAGAATGCCTGGGTTCGCACCTCGGTGCAGGGCCAGAGCGCGACCGGCGCCTTCATGACGCTGACCGCGCGCGAAGACACCCGGCTGATCGGTATCACCAGTCCCGTCGCGGGCGTTGCCGAGCTGCATGAGATGAAGCTCGACAACGGGGTCATGAAGATGCGCGCCGTCGCGGACGGGCTTGCGTTGCCGGCGGGCAAGGCGGTCGAACTCAAGCCCGGTGGTTATCACGTGATGCTGATGGACCTCAAGGCGGCGCTGCCCAAGGACAGCACTGTGCCGGTGACGCTGCTGTTCAAGGATGCCAAGGGTGTCCAGAGCCGGGTCGAGCTCAAACTGCCGGTCGCCACCGGCGCGATGGCGCACAAACACTGAGCCCGGCGCTGGTTGCCGACCGACCTGTTGGTCATCGCCCATCGCCAGAGCCGCGCCATTGCGTTAAGCTGTCGGAAGGCCGATCATGGCCGTGCATCGAGGAGGCAACATGGGCGACACAGACGGCAGCGGCTTCGGTAAATTCGTGCCGGGTTTCGATTTTCTGCAGAACCTGGCCAAGGGTGCGTCCCAGTCCATACCGCAGATCCCGAACCTGGCGAACTGGGTTTCCCCGTCGTTGAACGTCGAGGAACTTGAAAAACGCATCAAGGAATTGCGCGCAGTGCATTTCTGGCTGGAGCAGAATTCGCGCGCGCTCGGGGCCACGATACAGGCGCTCGAGGTGCAAAAGATGACGCTGGCCACGCTCAAGGGAATGAACTTCAACATCGGGGACGTGGCCAACGCCTTCAAGCTCAAGGCCGCCGATTCGGTGGCCAGTGGTGTCGAGATGGCGAGCGAGCGAGCCAGCGCGACCGCCAGGGCCGTGTCCGATGTGGCGTCGACGGTCGGTGGCGCTGCCAGATCCGGCGCCAGGAAGGCGACCAAGCCGGCAGTGATTGCCGCGGCAGGCAGCCTGATCGACCCGATGCAGCTGTGGGGGTCCTTGACCCAGCAGTTCCAGCAGATCGCGGCCAGCGCCCTGCAGGATGCGACCCGCAACAGGGGCAGCGGTCTGGCCAAGGAGGCGGTCAAGGCCGGCAAGAAGGCAGCCGCCGCGCGCAAGGCGCCGGGCAAGGCGCCGGGCAAGGCGCCGGGCAAGGCGACCCGCCGGAGCAAGAGCTGATGGTCCTGTTCCCGCACGGACATGCCACCCATCCGGACTGGACCCTGGCGGCCGGTCTGGTGCTGGCACAACTGCGCGCGCAGATGGCCTTGCCCGACTACGCGAAGTCGCCCACGCTGGCCCTGCTCTATATCACCGACCATTACGCGGGCGCGGCGCGCGACATACTGGACCACCTGAGCGCCGAGTTGCCGGGTGTGACCGACTGGGCCGGCACCGTCGGCGTCGGTGTCTCGTCCAACAACGTCGAATATTTCGACGAACCGGCGATGGCAGTCATGTTGTGCGACCTGCCCTCGGACCAGTACCGGGTGTTTTCCGGCGTCGCGCCGCTGGGTACAGGTTTTGATGCCACGACGGCGCTGGTACATGTGGATCCGGCCACGCACGATGTGTCGGATCTGGTCCAGGAAATGGCGGCCCGCACGACCTCCGGATACCTGTTTGGCGGCCTGTCGGCCAGTCGCGCCCAGACCGTCCAGTTCGCCGCCGCAGGTGATGGAAACATCCGGGGCCACGGCAAGGCCGGCGGCGTTTTCAGCGGTGGTCTCAGTGGGGTCGCGTTCGGTCCCGGTGTGCACCTGGTTTCGCGCGTGACCCAGGGCTGCCAGCCGATATCCGGGTTCCGCTGCGTGACCGAGGCCGAGCAGAACCTGGTGGTGACGATCGGCGGCGAGCCGGCACTGGACGTGCTGATGGGCGAGCTCGGCGTATCACTGGAGCGACCGCAGGAGGCACTGGCCGCGATCCGCGCCACGCTGGTCGGCCTTGTGCGTCCCAGCGGCGGCGACGGCGCTCAGTCGATGGGTCGTGGCGGCAACTTCGGCAGCGACGTGATCGTGCGCCACATCATCGGGCTGGATCCGGCGCGCCGAGGCATCGCGATCTCCGACCAGGCCAGCAGCGGCATGCAGCTGGCGTTCTGCCAGCGCAACCGGGAGGCGGCGCGGGCCGACCTGATCCGCATCTGCGCCGAGATTCGGGAAGAACTCGAGCCGATGGAGCTGACCATGGAGACCGCGACCGCGCTGGCGGCGTCGCAAGCCGAGGCCGCCGCCCATCCCGCGCGCGGTATTGCCGGCGCGGTGTATGTCAGTTGTTCCGGACGCGGAGGTCCGCATTTCGGCGGCCCCAGCGCTGAACTGCAAATCGTTCGGCGCGCGCTGGGGGATGTGCCGCTGGTGGGGTTCTTCGCCGGCGGCGAAATTGCGCGCCATCACCTGTACGGTTATACCGGCGTTTTGACGGTGTTCGCGCAGCGCGACTAGCGGGGCGGTGCGCCGTGCTGCGCTCAGTCAGGTCCGCATGCCTGAATGCCCTGGGCGGCGCCGGGCTGCGGTTGCGCGCGGAGTTGCGGCCGGAAGTGGACTTGCGGTGGAGGTTCGGCACAGGCCCGCCATCTTGTCGTTCTGGCAACATCGCGTGACGCTCTGATTAAATTTCCTGGGTTCCGGTCTGCCGCAGCTGTCAAAATACGACCTGTTGCACGTCAGATTCGACAAACCTGAATTGCTGCCGTATGCGTTGAGATTTTCGAGTTGGCGCCAGTGTCTGGCGAAACACCATGAGCGATCAGAGCAAGTTACCAGTCACGCAGTTGCCCAGGCATCGCTTCGTATTCCTGACCCTGGCCAACTACACGATGATCGCGCTGGCCAGTGCCATCGACGCACTGCGTATGGCGAACCGGGTCAGCAAGCGCGACCTGTATGAGTGGTCGCTGGCCACGCTGGACGGCGAGCCGGCAGTGGCCAGCAACGGTTTGGCGATGAGCCCGACCGTGGCGCTGGACCATGCTGGACCGGCCAATATCGTGTTCGTTGTCGGCGGCGTCCATGTCGAACGATCCACCACGCCCGGCGTGCTGGCCGCGTTGCGTCGCCTCGCGCAGCGCCATGTCTCGCTCGGTTCTCTGTGTACCGGGGGGTATGCGCTGGCCAAGGCCGGTTTGCTGGACAAATACCGGGCGGTGATCCATTGGGAAAACATGACCGCCTTGCGCGAGGAGTTCCCGCGCGTGATCTTCTCCGATCAGCTGTTCGCGATCGACCGCGATCGCTACACCTGCACTGGCGGGGTGGCGCCGCTGGACCTGATGCTGCACATCATCAAGCAGCATCAGGGCCGCGACATCGCGCCGCTGATCTCCGAGCAGTTCATTCTGGACCGAATCCGCAATGACCAGGATCGCCAGCACATCCCGCTGCAGGCTCGGGTCGGTTTGTTCCACGAGAACCTGATCGAGGCGGCCGCCCTGATGGAGGCCAACATCGAGGAGCCGTTGTCGCTGGACGAGATCGCCTCGCTGGTGGGTGTGTCGCGGCGCCAGATCGAGCGCCTTTTCAAGCGGTATGTCGGCCAGGTGCCGACCAAGTATTACCTGGAGATGCGGCTGCGCCGGGCACGCGACCTCTTGCTGCAGACAGCGATGTCGATCATGCAGGTGGCGGTGGCTTGCGGCTTTCAGTCGCCGCCGCATTTTTCCAAGTGTTACCGCATGTTGTACGGCCACACACCCAGCGCCGAACGCAGCGCCAGCCGGTCGCAGGCGCTGACCGGATTGGCCGGCCCTGCGAGGGGGCTGGACGATTGAAACCGGTCCGCGTGGCCGGCGCATCTCGTTGTCGTGCCACGACAACCGCTAGTCGCGATTCAGTCAGCTGTCGCACAGGCCGCCCCATACCATCTGGTGCCTGCCGTAAGCGTGGCACGGCCCCGAAACCTGAGGATCTGATCATGGCTGAAGAAATTGACGACGACCTGGACCTGAGCACGCTCAACGACGAGGATCTGACGGAGCAGGTTCACGACGACCTGTACAACGGTCTTCGAGACGAAGTCATCGAAGCCACCCATATCCTGCTGTCGCGCGGCTGGTCGGCGGACCGGGTGCTCAACGACGCGCTGGTCGAGGGCATGCGCATCGTCGGCGTCGATTTCCGTGACGGCATCCTGTTCGTTCCTGAAGTGCTGCTGGCGGCCAACGCGATGAAGGGCGGCATGCAGATCCTGCGTCCGCTGCTGGCCGAGACCGGCGTCGCGCCGATCGGCAAGATGGTCATCGGCACCGTCAAGGGCGACATCCACGACATCGGCAAGAACCTGGTCGGCATGATGATGGAAGGCGCCGGTTTCGAGGTGATCGACCTGGGCATCAACAACCCGGTCGAGAAATACATCGCGGCGCTGGAGCAGCACAAACCCGACATCCTGGGCTTGTCCGCCCTGCTGACCACGACCATGCCTTATATGAAGGTGGTGATCGACACGCTCAAGGAAAGAGGCCTGCGCGACGACTATATCGTGCTGGTCGGCGGCGCGCCGCTGAACGAGGAGTTCGGCAAGGCGGTTGGTGCCGACGCTTATTGTCGCGACGCCGGTATCGCGGTCGAGACCGCCAAGTCGCTGATCGCTGCCCGACGCGCCGCGGCCGTCTGAGCCAGGCTCCCGGCCCAGCGCAACCGGCAAGGACCAGGCCCATGGGCGATCGCCCCGCAATACTGGTCATCGCCTGTGGCGCGCTGGCGCACGAGATCGTCGCGCTGCGCCGCGCCAACGACTGGCCGCACATGGCAGTGCAATGCCTGCCGGCCGAGTTGCACAACCGTCCCGAGAAGATTGCGGCCGCGGTGCGCGACAAGATCGCGGCCAACCGCGGCAAATTCGCCTCCATTTTCGTGGCGTATGCTGATTGCGGAACGGGTGGCGCTCTCGACGCTGTGCTGGCGCAGGAGGGCGTCGAGCGTATCCCCGGGGCGCACTGCTACGAGTTCTTTGCCGGCAGCCAGGCCTTTGCCGCGTTGTCGGACGCCGAACCCGGCACCTTTTACCTGACTGATTTCCTGCTCCGGCATTTCGATCGCCTGGTCATCCGAGGCCTGGGTATCGACGCGCATCCCGAGCTGTTGCCGCTGTATTTCGGCAATTACACGCGCCTGGTCTACCTGGCTCAGCGGGAGCAGCCCGGGCTGGTGGAAGCCGGCCAACGCGCCGCAGACCGTCTGGGCCTGGTCTTCGAACATCGCATCACCGGTTATGGCGACTTGCAGACCAGCCTGCAACAGGCCAGCGAAGGAGTCGTATTTTGGCAAAACTGATCTTGATCTCCTGGCGCGACGTGCCAGCCCAGGTGCTGGTCAAGGCTGGTCGCGAGACCGCCAAGGTCCAGTTGTCGCACCGCTTCCAGGAGGCGGTGGACCGCGCTGCGATGCGCGCCGGCAAGTCCGGCTCCGACGCCTATCTGGCCGACTGGAAACGCAGCGAACCGCGCCGCTGCGGCGACAACCTGCAGGCCGAGGCCCAGGCCGAAGCCGACCGGATCGAGGCGCGCTACTCGGACGCCGACCTGTTGCGCATCATCCGTGCCCACGGCGTGGACGAGAACCTGCCGACCACGCCCGTCGCCGCAGCTGCGGCGGCGGCCCCCACCGACGGAGCCGCCTGATGTACGCCGTGCGTCGCTGGTCGGTGCGCCATGCGCGGGGCATGCAGAGCTTCTACAACGCCTTCGAGTGGGTGCTGGTCACGCTGCACCCGCTGTGGAAACGCATTGGCTACGAGCGGCTGGAAAAGCCGGTCGCCGCCTTCGAGAAGCTGACCAAGGGATTCCTGTTCGATTGCCAGATGTGCGGCCAGTGCGCGCTGAGCGCCACCGGCATGTCGTGTCCCATGAACTGCCCCAAGAACCTGCGCAATGGGCCCTGCGGCGGCGTGCGTGCCAATGGCAACTGCGAGGTCAAGCCCGAGATGCGTTGCGTCTGGGTCGAAGCCTTCGAAGGCAGTGAACGCATGAAGGATGGCGCCAAGGCGATCCGCGTCGTGCAGATCGCCGTCGATCAACGGCTCGAAGGCAAATCCTCCTGGCTCAAGGTCGCACGTGAAAAAGGGAGCACGGTCGAGGCTGCGCTGGAGAAGCTGTGAAATTCGAAGACGAACCGGTACCCGGCTACCCCTTGCCCATTCTTCCGGGCCACAGCTCGCCCGGCCGGCTCGAGCGGGTGTTGCGCAGAGGTGCGTTCGCCGTCACGACCGAACTCGATCCGCCGGACTCGGCCGATCCGCAAGACGTGTTCCGGCGCGCGCGCATCTTCGACGGTTATGTCGATGCCATCAATGCCACCGATGGCAGCGGCGCCAATTGCCACATGTCCAGCCTGGCTGTGTGCTCGCTGCTGGCACGCAAGGGTTATGCAATCGTGATGCAGATCTCCTGCCGCGACAAGAACCGGATCGCGATCCAGGGCGACATCCTGGGCGGCGCGGCGATGGGCGTGTGCAACATGTTGTGCCTGACCGGCGACGGCGTACAGGCCGGCGACCATCCGCAGGCCAAGCCGGTGTTCGACCTCGACTGCATGTCGCTGCTGGAGATAGCGCGCGACATGCGGGAAAACCACCGGTTCCAGAGCGGGCGCAAGATCACGTATGCACCGCGGGTATTCCTGGGAGCGGCTGCCAATCCGTTCAGCCTGCCGTTCGAATGGCGCGCCGACCGGCTGGCCAAGAAGGTCGCCGCCGGCGCGCAGTTCGTGCAGACCCAGTATTGTTTTGACGTGCCGCGGTTGCGCGCCTACATGCGGCAGGTCGAGGATCTCGGGCTGCTGGACAAGGTGTTCATCCTGGTGGGCGTCGGCCCGCTGCGCAGCGCCAAGGCAGCCGAGTGGATGCGCGGCAACGTGCCGGGCGTACATATCCCGGACAGCATCGTCAAGCGACTGGCCGGTGCCGAGAAGCAGTCGCTCGAGGGCCGCCAGATCTGCATCGACATCATCAACGAGGTCCGCGAGATCAAGGGGGTCGCCGGCATCCATGTCATGGCCTACCGGCAGGAGGAGACCGTGGCCGAGATCATCCAGAAGTCCGGTGTGCTGGTGGGCCGCGAGCCCTGGCAACCGCGGCGCGACAGCCAACCCGTCTCCCTCGACCTCAACAAGGAAGCAGCATAGTGACCGATACCGTTATCAGTTCCGCCACCAAGGAGATCGTGATCGGCTTCAACCGGCCGTTCGTCATCATTGGCGAGCGCATCAACCCGACCGGGCGCAAGATTCTGGCTGCCGAGATGCTTGCCGGCGACTACAGCCGGGTTATCGCGGACGCGTTGGCGCAGGTCGAGGCCGGCGCCCACATGCTCGATGTCAACGCCGGTATTCCACTGGCAGACGAACCGGCACTGCTGGCCAGGGCGATCGAGCTGGTGCAATCGGTCACCGACGTGCCGCTGTCGATCGACTCGTCCATTGTCGCTGCGCTGGAATCCGGCCTGGCCGTCTACAAGGGCAAGGCGCTGGTCAACTCGGTTACCGGCGAGGAAGACCGACTGGAAACGGTATTGCCGCTGGTGGCCAAGTATGGCGCCGCGGTAGTGGCGATCTCGAACGACGAGACCGGCATCTCGCAGGACCCGGACGTGCGTTTCGCCGTTGCCAGGAAGATCGTCGAACGCGCCGCCGACTACGGCATCCCGGCCAGCGACATCGTCGTCGACCCGCTGGTGATGCCGATCGGCGCCATCAACCAGGCCGGTGTGCAGGTGATGCGACTGGTGCACCGGTTGCGGACCGAACTCAAGGTCAACACCACGTGCGGCGCATCGAACGTGAGTTTCGGCCTGCCGGAGCGCAACGGCATCAATGCCGGATTCCTGACCATGGCGATCGCCTCGGGCATGACCTCGGCGATCACCAACCCCTTGCATGCGGAAGTCGTCAAGGCGGTGATGGCGGCCGACGTCATGATGGGGCACGACCCGGATTGCATGCGCTGGATTCGCAAGTTCCGCGAGGCGCCCGCCATGGGCGCCGACGGTGAGATGGGCCGCGGCCGGCGCGAAGTCGGCAAGCGGCGGCGCGCCTGAGGGGATGACGTTGTGAGTACCAAGGATCCACTGGTGGTCTTCACGCCGTCCGGCCGCCGAGGCCGGTTTCCGGTTGGTACCATGGTGTTGCAGGCGGCGCGCTCACTCGGGGTGGATATCGACTCGGTCTGCGGCGGTCGCGGCATCTGCGGGCGCTGCCAGGTCACACAGGCGGTCGGGGAGTTCGCCAAGCATGGGGTGCATTCCCGGCCCGAGAACCTGTCCGGGTTCGGCGCGGTGGAGCAGGAATACTGCAGCACCCAGCCGATGGATGCGGGCATGCGGCTGTCGTGTTCGACCCAGGTGCTGGGTGACGTGGTCATCGATGTTCCGTCCAGCAGCCAGCTGCACCGGCAGGTGGTGCGCAAGGAGGCCGAGGCGCACGATATCCAGCTCAACCCGGTGGTGCGGCTGCACTTTGTCGAAGTCCAGCAGCCCGACATGCACGATCCGTCCGGCGACCTGCGCCGGCTCGAGGACGCGCTGGAGTTCGAATGGCGGCTGACGCACCTCCAGTGTGACGTGCTGGTGCTGCACCGGCTGCAGCAGGCGCTGCGCGAGGGCGACTGGAAGGTCACCGTGGCCGTGCACGGCGGCAACCAGATCATCGCGGTATGGCCGGGTTTTCGGGAGCACACCTATGGCATCGCGATCGACGTGGGCTCGACGACCATCGCCGCCCACCTGTGCAACCTGTCCACCGGCGAGGTCGTGGCGGCCTCGGGTGTCATGAATCCGCAGATCCGCTTCGGCGAGGACCTGATGAGCCGGGTCTCCTACCTGATGATGAACCCGGGTGGCGAGAAGGAGATGACGCAGGCGGTGCGGGTGGCGATCAACCAGTTGGCAGCTGACGTCGCGTTCCAGGTCGGCATCGACCCCACCGACATTCTGGAGGCCACTTTCGTCGGCAATCCCATCATGCACCACCTGTTGCTGGGCATTTCGCCGATCGAGCTCGGTGGCGCGCCTTTCGCGCTGGCGAGCGACCGTGCGATCACCATCTGGGCGGTCGAGATCGACTTTGCGATCCACCGCAATGCGCGCATCTATGTGTTGCCGTGTATCGCCGGCCACGTAGGCGCCGACACTGCCGGTGTTGTGCTGGCCGAGCGGCCCGACCTGTCCGACGACATCACGCTGCTGGTCGATGTGGGTACCAATGCCGAGATCGTGCTGGGCAACCGCAAGCGGCTGCTGGCGTGCTCCAGTCCGACCGGCCCGGCCTTTGAAGGCGCGCAGATCAGCTGCGGCCAGCGCGCCGCGCCCGGCGCGATTGAGCGGGTGCGTATCGATGCGGCCACGCTGGAGCCGCGCTTCAAGGTCATCGGCTGCGAGTTGTGGTCCGACGACCCGGGGTTTGCCGGCGCGATCAAAGCCTGCGGCGTCACCGGCATCTGCGGCTCGGGCATCATCGAGGTACTGGCCGAGTTGTACCTGGCCGGAGTGATCCGGCACGATGGTGTCATCAACGGCGAAATGGCGGCGCGGTCACCGCGCATCCAGAGCGACGCACGCACCTTCGCCTACGAGTTGTGGCCTGCGACCGACACCGCCAGCGCGATCCGGGTGACGCAGAACGACGTGCGTGCCATTCAGCTGGGCAAGGCGGCGCTGTATGCCGGCGTGCGGCTGCTGATGGAGCGCATGGGTATCGACAAGGTCGACAAGATCCGGCTGGCAGGTGCCTTCGGCAGCCATATCGATGTCAAATACGCGATGGTGCTGGGCATGATTCCGGACTGCGCGCTCGACCAGGTCAGCTCGGCTGGCAACGCCGCGGGCACTGGCGCGCGGATTGCGCTGCTCGACCAGCGCGCGCGGCCCGAGATCGAGTCGCTGGTGCGCCGGATCGAGAAGATCGAGACGGCGGTGGAACCTCGGTTCCAGGAGTTCTTCGTCGAGGCGATGGCGATCCCGCACCTGACCGCACCTTACGAGCGGCTGCGCGAGGCGGTGACGCTGCCCGAGCGGATGGCGACCCACGCCGATTCGCCGGGCCGCGGTCGGCGCGGCGCACGGCGCGAGGCGCAGGCGAAGGTGCAGGTGCAGGCAGCCTCCTAGAATGGGGACGGCCGGGGCGGTGTGAACCTGTCGTTCATCTGTCCGCTGGCTGCCACCGGCGGTGTGCGGCTGCACGACCGGCGCCGCTGCCCCAACCAACTGCCCTCAGGGTCTGCCATGTCGTCCGTTTTCAGGTTCCTTGTCCTGGCCATCGCGTTTGCCCTCACCAGCGTGCAGGCTGCCGCATCGGACGATGCCAGTTGCAGGGCGGTGCGCCTGGCCAATGTGGGCTGGAGCGACATCGCTGCCGCCAATGGCCTGGCGTCCGTGCTGCTCGAGGCCCTGGGCTACAAGCCGACGGCCACGCTGGCGTCGTTGCCGGTGGCGATGACTGGCATGAAGAACCGGCAGATCGACGTGTTGCTGGGTTACTGGAAGCCGGCGATGACGACCGTGGTCGATCCCTTCGTGCGGGATGGCCATGTCGAGGTGCTGGAGACGCCCAACCTGGCTGGCGCCCGGTACACGCTGGCGGTGCCGCGTCACCTGTACGACAGGGGACTGAAGGACTTTTCCGACATCGCCCGCTTCGAGAAGGAGCTGGGCGGCCAGATCCACAGCATCGAGCCCGGCAGCGAAGCCAACACCCTGATCCAGGGCATGATCCGCGGCAACCGGTTCGGCCTGAAGAACTTCACGCTGGTCGAGGCGTCGGAGGCGGCCATGCTGGCGCAGGTGCAACGCGCCAGCCGCAGCCGCAAGGCGATCGTTTTCCTGGGCTGGGAGCCGCATCCGATGAACGTGCAGCTGCGGATGAATTACCTGAGTGGCGGCGACGATGTGTTCGGCCCCGAGCTCGGGGCCGCCAGGGCGTACACCGCCATCGCACGGGGCTACCGGGAGAAATGTCCGAACGTCACAGCCGTGTTGTCCAATCTGCAATTTGGCGCCGATATGCTGAGCCAGGTCATGGTCCCGATCCTGGAGAAAGGCCGGTCGCATGCCGGGGCACGTGTTTACCTGCAGAAGAACCCGTCGCTGGTCGCACCGTGGCTGCGCGGCGTGACCACCATCGATGGCCAGGACGCGCTGGCAGCGGTGACCGCCGCGCTGAAACCGTGATGATCCAGGCCGACTTGACCACGCCGAGACTGGCATCTTGAACCACAGCCTGCTCGCACAGCCACCCTCGAGCGTCGCGCAGCTGCGCCACTGGCCTGAAGCCGCTGCGCGGCAACTGGCTGCGCTGATCGACAGCCATGCGCACAGCGGAGCCTACGCCGTGTTCGACGCCGACAACACCACCTACCACCACGACCTGCTCGGCGCGTTGTTGGCCTTCATGGAAATGCGCGGTGTGTTGACGCGCGAAACCATGGCGCCGCAACTGGTGCTGATTCCGTTTCGAGACACGCCCGCGCGGCGCGAGAGCCTGAACAGCTATTACCAGCGCCTGGGCGAGATCGACGACCAGGTCGGGTATCCCTGGGCGAGCCAGATTTTCGCCGGCTTCACGCTGCGGGAACTCAAGCGCCAGCTGGACGACATGTTCTCGCGAGCCGAGCCGATTCCCGCCTGGCAGTATGTCGGCGACCAGGTGGTGGAACTGACCATCGACCTGCCGCGCATGCAGCGGGGCCAGCAGGAATTGTTCCGCGCGCTGACCAACCATGGCATCGAGGTCTACATTGTCAGCGCCGCCAGCGAGGAGATCGTGCGCATGGTCGTGTCTGACCCGCGGTACGGTTACCACGTCAAGCCGCAGAACGTGATTGGCGTCTCGTTGCTGCTGCGCGACCGCGCTGCCGGCACCGTCACCACGGCGCGCAAACTGATCGCCGAGCACCGCTACGACCCTGCGCTGCTGCTCGACGACGAACTGACCACCGCGTTGTGGGCGCCGCTGACCTGGTACGAAGGCAAGCAGGCGGCGATCCATACCTATATTCATCCATGGAAAAAGCCGATACTCGTGGCTGGCGACACGCCGCTCAGCGACGGTCCGATGTTCCTGCGGGGGCCGGATCCGGATCGTGGCGGATTGCGTCTGTTCGTCGCACGCCAGGACAGCTACCGCGACCATATCCAGGCCTTGCAGGATGAACATGCGGGCCACCAGAGTGCACATGCCCATCCGGTGACGGCCAATCGCAACTGGATCATCGTCACGCCAGACGAGATCCGCTGAATGCGACACGGTGCCGACGACAATAACGCCTCTTTGCGTCAACGAACTCCATCATGACCGTCGCCAACCCACCCGAATCGAACCGTTTCAACCGCCTGCTGCACAGCCGTCCCTGGCTTTTGGCCGACGGCGCTACCGGCAGCAACCTGTTCAACGTCGGCCTGGTCTCGGGCGATGCGCCCGAGTTGTGGAACTTCGAGCAGCCAGACAAGATATCCGAACTGCACCGCAGTTTTGTCGACGCTGGCGCCGACATCATCCTGACCAACAGCTTCGGCGGCACCCGTTATCGGCTCAAGTTGCACCAGGCGGAGCATCGGGTTGGCGAGATCAACCGGCGCGCTGCGGAACTGGCGCGCGCGGTCGCCGATGACGCCGGCGGTCGCGAGATCGTGGTGGCCGGCAGCATGGGCCCCACCGGCGAGATCATGCAGCCGATCGGCCCGCTCACCTTCGAGCAGGCGCGCGATGCGTTCGCTGAACAGGCAGCAGCATTGGCCGCCGGTGGTGCCGATGTGTTGTGGATCGAGACCATGTCCTGTGCCGAGGAGGTGCAGGCCGCCGTCGCCGGTGCGGCAAGCGCTGGCTTGCCGATCGTCTGTACGCTGAGTTTCGACACCAACGGCCGCACCATGATGGGCCTGTCGCCCAGCGACTTCGCGCAACTCGAGCGGTCGATGCATCCGCGGCTGGCCGCCTGCGGCACGAACTGCGGAGTCGGCGCCTCCGAGGTGGTGGCCTGCATCCGCAACCTGGCGCAGGCCGCCGGGCCGGACGTGGTGCTGGTGGCCAAGGGCAATTGCGGCATTCCGCAATACGTCGATGGCGCCATCCACTACAACGGCACGCCCGAATTGATGGCGGTGTATGCCCGCATGGCGCTGGACGCCGGCGCCCGCATCATCGGCGGCTGCTGCGGCACCTCGCCAGAGCACCTGCGGGCGATGCGCGAGGCGCTCGACACGCACGTGCCCTCGGGTATTACGCCCGAACTCGACCATATCGTCAGCGCGCTGGGCGAGGTGTCCAATGGCGCGCGGGCGCAGTGGGGCGGCGCGCAGGACCGGTTGTCTGGCGCGGCCGCGGGCGCCAACCTGCGCCGCGGGCGCGGGCGCCGCGGCAACGCTCCAGCGACGCAATAGAAGCCGGCCTGCACGTTCCATCGATCCCCCGCACGGGATGACCTGGCATTGAACCTGCACTGACTGGGTCGTTCAGCGCAAGCCATGCCCGCACCGGCCAACTCCGGGGTCGGACAAGTGAAAGGGCTTTGGGATAGTCGTTGTGCCCATCGGGCTTGAATAGTGTTAGGTTCGTGCATGGCGCAGCATTGCGCTCAGCACAAGGAGGATGACACCATGGCCCGCGTGAACGCTACAGTGAATGGAAAGGTAACCTACCGCGAAGGCGATGGTGTCCTGATGAATATCCCTCCCGGGCCCTGCGAGATCGAGATCGAGGCCCTCGATGTGACCTTGAGCTGGTTCGACGACGACATGCCTGCCTCGACGGCGATACCGCGGGACGATTTTGACCGGTACGTGGCGGATGGGGCGTTGGTGCTCGAGTCATGAAGCCCGATTTGGGCAGCGCCCCGAAGGACAACGACGACAACCCCGATGCATCGCCGAGGTAACTGCGCGCATTCGTTCTGTCAACCCGCGCCGACTCCCGCGCTGCCTGGCCGATTGCGGCGGCGCATCAGCAGGAACACCGCCGGTACGACAAACATCGACAGCAGTGGTGCGCTCACCATGCCGCCGACCATGGGCGCGGCGATGCGCTGCATCACCTCCGAACCGGTACCTTCCCCCCACATGATCGGTAACAGGCCGGCCAGGATGACGGCCACCGTCATCGCCTTGGGTCGTACCCGCAATACCGCGCCATCGCGCAGCGCATCGAGCAGGTCGTCGACCGACGTCTTGCCCACCGCGATGCGTTCGGCCCAGGCCTGCTTGAGGTAAAGCAGCATGATGACGCCAAACTCGGCCGCCAAACCCGCGAGCGCGATGAATCCGACCGCCGCAGCCACCGACAGGTTGTAGTCCAGCAGGTAGAGCAGCCAGATGCCGCCAACCAGCGCGAACGGCAGCGTCGCCATGATCATCACCGCCTCGTCGAGACGACGGAAGGTCAGGTAGAGCAGCACAAAAATGATCAGCAGCGTGAACGGCACCACCAGCGTCAGTCTGGCGGTGGCCCGCTCCAGGAACTCGAACTGGCCCGACCATGCAATGGCGTACCCGGGCGGCAACTGCAGACGGGCCGCGACCACCTTTTGCATCGCGTCGACAGCCGAACGCAGGTCGCGGTCCCGGATATCGACATAGACCCAGCCCGACAGCCGCGCGTTTTCGCTGCGCAGCATCGGTGGCCCGTCGCTGATGCGGATGTCGGCCACGTCCGACAGCAACAGCCGCGCGCCGCGTTCGCTTACGATGGGCAGCTGGCGCAACCGGCTCAGTGAGTCGCGCAACTCGCGCGGATACCGCACATTGATCGGAAAACGCTGCAGTCCTTCGACCGTCTCGCCGATGGTCTCGCCGCCCACGGCCGAGCCGATCACGGATTGCACGTCGGCGATGTTCATGCCGAAACGCGCCGCCGCATCGCGGTTGATGATCACATCGACATAACGCCCGCCCGTCAGGCGTTCGGCCAGCACGCTGCTGACACCGGGAAGATTCTTGAGCAAGTCCTCGATTTCGCCGGTCAGCCGGTCGATCGTCTTGAGGTCGGGACCGGACACCTTGACGCCGACCGGGCTCTTGATACCCGTGGCCAGCATGTCGATTCGGTTGCGGATCGGCGGCACCCAGATGTTGGTCAGCCCTGGCACCTGCACGATGCGGTCGAGTTCGGCCACCAGCGTCTGCGGCGTCATGCCGGCGCGCCACTGTTCGCGCGGCTTGAACTGGATCATGGTCTCGAACATTTCCATGGGCGCCGGGTCGGTCGCGGTTTCGGCGCGGCCTGCCTTGCCATACACGCTGGCCACCTCGGGCAGCGTCTTGATCAGGCGGTCGGTCTGCTGCAGCAACTCTGCTGCCTTGCCGGTCGACAGGCCAGGCAGAGCGGACGGCATGTAGAGAAGGTCACCTTCGTCGAGTTGGGGCATGAATTCGCCGCCAATGTGGCGCAGTGGCCACAGGCTGGACAGCAGCACCAGTGCGGCGATGGCCAGTGTCAGCCAGGGCGCGCGCAGCACGCCATCGAGCAGCGGGCGGTACAGCGCGATCAGCGCGCGGTTGATCGGGTTGGCGCGCTCGCTCGGAATACGACCGCGGATCAACAGGCCCATCAACACCGGGATCAAGGTGACCGACAAGCCAGCCGCGGCCGCCATCGCATAGGTCTTGGTGAAAGCCAGCGGCGCGAACAGGCGCCCTTCCTGCGCCTCGAGCGTGAACACCGGGATGAAAGACAGCGTGATGATGAGCAGCGAGAAGAACAACGCCGGCCCGACCTCCGTGGCTGCATCGCCGATCACGCGCCAGCGCGCCTCGCCGCGCAGCTGCTCGCCGGGGTGCGCATGCTCCCAGCGCTCCAGGTGCTTGTGCGCGTTCTCGATCATCACGACCGCCGCATCGACCATGGCGCCGATCGCAATCGCGATGCCGCCCAGCGACATGATGTTGGCATTCACGCCCTGGTAACGCATGACGATGAAGGCGACCAGGATGCCCAGTGGCAGCGAGACGATGGCGACAAAGGCCGAACGCAGGTGGAACAGGAAGATGAAACACACCAGCGCGACGACCAGGAATTCCTCCAGCAGCTTGAAGCCCAGGTTCTGCACCGCGCGTTCGATCAGGCCGGATCGGTCATACACCGGCACGATCTCCACTCCGCGCGGCAGGCTGGCCTGCAGTTCGCGCAGCTTGACCTTCACCGCGTTGATGGTCTCCAGCGCATTCTTGCCCGAGCGCATGATGATCACGCCACCGGCCGCCTCGCCCTCGCCATTGAGCTCGCCGATGCCGCGCCGCATCTCCGGCCCGAGCTGGATTCGTGCCACGTCGCCCAGGCGCACCGAGACGCCGGCCGCATTGACGGCGAGTGGCACTTTGCGGAAATCGTCCAGGCTCTCAAGGTAACCCGAGGCGCGCACCATGTACTCGGCCTCGCCGAGTTCAAGCACCGAGCCACCGGTTTCCTGATTCGCCCTGCGGATGGCGTCCACCACCTGGGTGTGCGGGATGCGGTAGGCGGCGAGCTTGTCCGGATCCAGCAGCACCTGGTACTGGCGCACCATCCCGCCGATGGAGGCGACCTCGGCCACGTTGGCAACCGATTTGAGCTCGAACTTGAGGAACCAGTCCTGCAAGGCGCGCAGCTGCGACGCGTCGAGCGTCCCGCTGCGGTCGACCAGCGCATACTGGTAGATCCAGCCCACACCGGTGGCGTCGGGTCCGAGTGTGGCCTTCGCATTGGCCGGCAGGCGCGCCTGCACCTGGTTCAGATACTCGAGCACCCGCGAGCGCGCCCAGTACAGGTCGGTACCGTCCTCGAACAACACATAGACGAAGGAGTCGCCGAAGAAGGAGTATCCGCGCACGGT
>Ga0105047_10005055_pt1 | contig 22797 bp, 22 predicted proteins | sample MAT04_FD_78384 | JGI IMG/M metagenome (GOLD analysis project Ga0105047, IMG submission 78384) | Freshwater microbial communities from Lake Fryxell liftoff mats and glacier meltwater in Antarctica - MAT-04 (megahit assembly) | ecosystem: Environmental > Aquatic > Freshwater > Ice > Liftoff... | reverse complement strand
GTACGAGGGGTCGAGCGAGCCGTCGCTTAGATAGGCGGCGAACGCCCACTCGCCGCACGCTCTACCTGCGGCCACCACTCTTCCATTTCCAATCGCGACCAGCGCATCGGCGCGGGAGTGGCAACCCCACGCGGTCCGGGTCAGGCCCTGGCTGCCAAATGCCGGGTCGAGCAGGTTCGGGCCTGCGTCCACGCGCCCTCCCCCGGCGCCGGGGCAGCCGAGGAGCGCGCTGCAGAGAACGAGGAGAAAGGCTGTCTTCATCGAAACCTCTGCGCACCTGAGCCGGCCGGTTGAATTCCCGTACCATCTTTGCCCCTCGGGCTTCGCCGAGACGACGCGATAGAGCGGAGCGGGGGAGGCCCGGTCATGGATCACTTTATTTCGTTGCGCCCAAGCCCTGATAAAAAAATCAGGTCTAACGCGTCTTTCGGTCAAGTCGTCGGAGGAAGCGATTGGCGGTGGCTGGACCTCGCCGCGACGTTTAGTCGAGCACCTCGGGCGCCTCCAGCGGCCCGTGCTGCTCATAGAGCCCCTCGTGGTACGAGCCGAGCGTCGCGTTCAGCGCCGCGTAGATGGCGGGCAGAATTCCCAGCGCGACTTCGGTGGCCGCGCGGAACACGTGGTCGGCCCCCGCGGCGCGAAGCTTCTCGACGCCTGAACGCGTCGTGCAGTTCGCGATGATGATCGCCTGCGGGGCGAGCGTCCGCAGCATCCGCACCAGCTTCTCGTTGTTGATGCCCTTCAGCAGCTCGTCGGGCACCGTCGAGACGATGACCTCTGCCGAGCCGACGCCCGCATGGCGAAGGACCTCGAGGTTGCCGACGTCGCCGTAGACGACCTGCGCGCCGCGCTTCGAGAGCTCGCGGTGCAGCCCCATATTGGTATCGACGATGAGCGTGCGTGGCAGCAGGTCGGAGTGCAGCCGTTCGAGGTCGCGCACCAGCGCCGAGGCGACGCGGTGAAAGCCGAGCAGCACCAGCCGCGGCGGCTCTTCGGCTTCGGCCTCGGCCTTCGTCCCACGCGAACGAATGCCGATGGCATCGAGGAAGCCGTGCAGGTGTTCGTAGAGGCGGTCGGACGCACTGAAGAGCAGCGGCGTGACCAGCGCGGTCAGCACGAACGCGAAAATCACCACGCTGACGAGGGTGCCGTTGATGTGCCCCAGCCGCGCGCCGAGGTACGCGATGACGAGACAGAACTCTGAGACCTGGGCCAGCTTCGTCGACACCGCCACCGAGTTCCGGCGATCGAGCCCCGTGCCGTAGAGCACCGGCAGGAACACGAGGTACCGCAAAGCAATCGTCACCACCGCGACGATTCCGGCCAGCAGCACCACCGCGAAGCCATTGGGCACGGGGATGCTCATCCCCAGGCCGACGAAGAAGAGCGTCACGAAGAAGTCGCGCAGGTGAACGATGCGCGAGACGACTTCGTACGCGTACGGAGACGTGGCAATCGTGGCGCCGGCGATCAGCGCTCCCATTTCCATCGAGACCGAGATTTCGACGTGAAAGCCGAGCAGCGCGACGACGTGGGTGAGGTTCGCTCCGAAGAGCGCGACGCCGAAGCACCACCCGAGCGCGAGGGTGACCACGAGCTCAGGCGAACGGGCGACGATCTTGAAGGCGCGCGGCAGCACGAACCGCGCGAGGAAGACCGCGAGGCCGAGCAGCGAGAAAGTGCCGATGAAGGTCAGCAGAATCGGGACCACCGACGGGTTCGCGAAGCTCGGCTGCAGCGCGAGAAAGACGATCGCCCAGATGTCCTGGAAGATGAGCAGGCCGACGCAGAGCCGGCCCGCGATGGTGTCGAGGCGCAGGTGCTCGTGCAGGTACTTCACGACCAGCAGCGTCGACGAGAACGCGCACGCGACCGCGAGGTACAGCGCCGGGTAAACGCCCTGGACCAGCGCCCAGCCAGTGAGCCCGACGAGGAAGAAGGCGCCGAAGGCGACCGCCAGCGTCAGCGGCACCTGAACGAGGCCAGTCACGACCAGCACCTTGCCGCTGGCGAGCAGGCCCTTGAGGTTCACCTCGAGCCCGATGACGAACAGCAGCAGCGTGAGGCCGAGGTTGGCGATCGTGTCGATGCTCGCGCTGTCGCGAATGGCCTCGAGGCCCGCAGGGCCGAGCAACACCCCGGCGCCAAGCAGCGCAGCGATCGCGGGAATGCGCAGCTTGACGAAGACGACCGAGAAGAGGCCGGCGACGACCAGACAGAGACCGAGGTCCGCGACGAGAGGGCTGACGGCTCCTGCGGCGGCGATGAGGAAGGGCCCGGACATCAGCGCTTCGCGAGGAAGTCACGAACGGCGAGGCCGGTGCCGAACTCCCACGGGCGCAGCTTCTCGACGGCGATCTTCTTGAAGGCGACGAGCTCGGCGCCGACCTTGACGGTGCCGGTGGCGCGCACGTGGTAGGCGACGATGAGCTCGTTGCGCATCTCGAACGCGTAGGCGCCAACGAGCGAAACGACTTCGCCGTCGAGGTCGAGCTCTTCTTTCAGCTCGCGAAGCACGCCCTGCTCAGGCGTCTCGTGCGCCTCGAGGAAGCCGGTGACGAGCCCGAAGAACTTCTCGGGCCAGCCCTGCGCGCGCACGAGGATGATGGCGCCTTCGTGCTCGACGATTGCCGCGACGACGGGCAGCGGGTTGCCGTAGTGAATGAAGCCGCACCCTTCTTTCTGGCAGGCCCGCCGCGCCCGGCCTTCTTCGAGCTTGTCGCTGAGCGGACTCGCGCAACGGGGGCAGAATTTCATCGCGCCGACGAGGTAGCACGGGCTCGCCGCGAAGCTGTAGCTTCCGCGCCATGACTCTCAAGGAATTCGAAGCCAGGCTCGAGGAGTACGGGACCAACAACATCTCGGCCTTCATGGGCACGCTGCAGATCACGTCTATCGAACGCGATGACCTGAAGCTCAGGTTCAAGCAACTGTCCGCGCCCGACCAACTGGAAGCCGCGAGGATTCTCAAGGCGAAGGGCATCGACATCGCGGCGTAAGCGGCAGCTGCCTGGCGCCTGAGCGCGGCCTACAGAGGCGTTTGTGCAGGTATGTGGCAAAATAGTACCCTGAGGCAGCGGGCTAACCATTCGAAACCACAGCCAGAGCCAGGTGGGTCCACACTTGCAAGGCGAACCCGAATGCCCTCGCTAGAACCTCGAAGGGCTGACGCAGCCTCGACAGCAAATCCAGGCCCCCCTCGAAGTGTCCTGCTGGTCGAGGACGACGACGCCTACGCCGACCTCGTCATCGAGGCCCTCGAGGAAGCTTTCGGCAACCTGGGTCTGAAGCGGGTGGTGCGCCTCAAGGATGCGCTTCACCACCTGGCGACGACGGAGGTCGACGTTGTGCTCCTCGACCTATCGCTTCCAGACGCCTTCGACCTCGTGGCGGTGACCGCGATCAGCGCCGCAGCCCCCGATGTTCCTGTCGTCGTGCTCACCGGTTCGATGGATGCTTCCCTCGGCTCGCGGGCGATGGCTGCCGGTGCCCATGACTACCTCCAGAAGGGCCAGGTGGACGCCAATCTGCTGTTGCGTTCGCTGCGGTATGCCCGAGAGCGTCACGCTTACCTCTTGGCCACCCGGACGGCGGCCGCGAAGAAGCACAAACGTGCTGAGTTCCTGGTCAAGGTCGGCGACGTGCTCAGTGTCTCGTTGGACTTCGACGCAACGCTGGCGGCGGTGGCCTCGGTTGCGTTGCCAGAGCTGGCCTCGTGGTGCGTGGTGCAGGCACACGGCGACGGCGATCGCCCTGTCCGCCGCGCCGTTGCCGGGAGTCCGCCCGCCGATGCCCCAGCCAGCGACGACGTCGCCGCGGTGAGGCGCTCGATGCTGGTCGTGCCGTTGACAGCCCACGGCAAGCCCCTTGGCACCCTTCAGCTCGGACGGCCTGACGATGCGGCGGTGTACGACGAGGACGACCTCGACCTCGCCGTAGAGCTCGCGCGCAGGGCTGCGGTGGCGCTCGAGAACGCCCGTCTCTACCAGGTGGCCCAGTCGGCGATCGAGCGCCGCGACCTCTTCCTTTCGATCGCGTCACATGAGCTGCGCACGCCGCTGCAGACGCTGCAGCTCCAGATTGACCAGATGCAGCAAGGCGTTCAGCTGGTTCCGCCGACCAGTGCCGTCGACCTGTCGAACCGGCTGAAGGCGGCGGAGCGCCAGACGAAACGTCTCGCCAGGCTCGTCACCACGCTCTTCGACGTCTCCCTCATCGCTGCCGGCGATCTGGTCATCGACCCCAAAGAGATGGACCTCGCGGAGCTCGCTCGGGAGGTCGCTGAGCTCCACGCAAATGCCAGCCGCATTGAGCTGCTCTTGCACGGCAACAGCCCGGTGCTGGGGGTCTGGGATCGACTGCGGCTCGAGCAGGTGATGACCAACCTCCTCGGTAACGCGACCAAATACGGCGCTGGAAAGCCCGTCGCATTGTCCATCGTCGCAGAACCCGCGTTCGCCACTTTCTCAGTTCGCGACCAGGGCATTGGCATCGCCCACCCCGACCTGGGGCGCATCTTCGAGCGCTTTGAGCGGGCGGTGTCTCCGCGTCATTACGGCGGACTCGGCCTTGGGCTCTTCGTGTCGCGCCAGATCGTCGAGGCTCACCACGGAACCATCGCCGTCGAGAGCGCAGTGGGCCTGGGCTCGTCGTTCACCGTGAGGCTCCCACGCTTGCGAGCAGCGGCGCGCCCCGTCGCAGAGTTGGTGGCGCGATGAGCTCGCCCACGCCTCAGGTCGACGTCTTGTTGGTCGACGACGACATCGACTTGCGGGGCATGCTTCGCGAAGTGCTGGATGACGCTGGATACGTCGTTGTCGAAGTGGGCAGCGGCGCCGAGGCGGCGCAGTACCTGGCGACCTCACCTGCGCCCAGGCTCATCCTCCTCGACAACACAATGCCAGTCATGAACGGGGAAGAATTCCGGGCAATGCAGAAAGGCATTCCTGCCTGGGATGCCATTCCGACCGTGAGCATGACGGCCGCCGGAGAAGCCACGCGGCTGGCCGCCTTCGGCACGATGCCCTTCATCGCGAAGCCCTTCAGCCCGAAGCAATTGCTCGACACCGTCCTTCAGCATCTCAAATAGCCACGCTCGCGCAGCGCGCGAGAGGAACCACGATGGAAGCACAACATCCGGAAGAAGCGCTGCAAAGAGCGAAGGCCCTACAGAGCGCGATCTTCAACAGCGCCAACTTCTCGAGCATCACGACCGACGCCAAAGGCGTGATCCAGATCTTCAACGTCGGCGCAGAACGAATGCTTGGGTACACCGCGGCCGAGATGGTGAACAAGAACACGCCGGCCGACATTTCGGATCCGCAAGAGCTGATCGCACGCTCAAAGGCTTTGAGCAGCGAGCTCGGAACTTCGATCGCGACAGGGTTCGAGGCCCTCGTCTTCAAGGCGTCGCGTGGCATCGAAGACATCTACGAGCTCACCTATATCCGTAAGGACAAGAGCCGCTTTCCTGCCGTCGTTTCCGTCACGGCGCTCCGCGATGCCCAGGACGCCATCATTGGCTATCTGTTGATTGGCACCGATAACACGGCGCGCAAGCAGGCCTCGCAGTACGCCCGCAGCCTGCTCGAGGCGAGCCTCGACACGCTGGCGACGATCAGCGCCGAAGGCAAAATCACCGATGTCAACGAGGGCTTGATCAAGGTCACCGGCGTTGCCCGCGAGAAGCTGATCGGCACCGACTTCTCCGACTACTTCACCGAGCCCGAGAAGGCCCGCGAGGGCTATCAGCAAGTCTTCGCGAAGGGCTTCGTCACCGACTACCCACTCACGATCCGGCACAAGGCAGGCCGTCTCACCAACGTCCTCTACAATGCATCCGTCTACAAAGACGGCGGAGGCAACGTCCTTGGCGTGTTCGCCGCCGCCCGCGATGTCACGGCGCGCAAGCAAGCGGAAGAGGCCCTGCTCAAATCAGGAGCGCTGCAGAACGCCATCTTCAACAGCGCCAACTTCTCGAGCATCGCGACCGACGCGAAGGGCGTCATTCAAATCTTCAACGTCGGCGCCGAACGGATGCTCGGTTACACCGCCGCCGAGATGATGAACAAGAACACGCCAGCCGACATTTCAGATCCGCAGGAACTGATTGCGCGTGCCCAGGCGCTGAGCGTCGAGCTCGCCACCCCGATTACCCCGGGCTTTGAGGCCCTGGTGTTCAAGGCTTCACGCGGCATCGAAGACATCTACGAGCTGACCTATATCCGAAAGGACAAGAGTCGGTTCCCGGCGTTGGTGTCTGTGACGGCGCTGCGCGACGCACCGGGCGCGATCATCGGGTATCTGTTGATTGGCACCGACAACACCGCCCGGAAGAAGGCGGAAGAGGCGCTGCTGACTGCTGGGGCCCTGCAGAGCGCCATCTTCAACAGCGCCAACTTCTCGAGCATCGCGACCGACGCAAAGGGCGTCATCCAGATCTTCAACGTCGGTGCTGAACGGATGCTCGGGTACACGGCCGCCGAAATGATGAACAAGAACACGCCGGCCGACATCTCGGATCCGCAGGAAGTGATTGCTCGCTCTAAAGCGCTGAGCATCGAGCTCGGAACTCCGATCGCGACGGGGTTCGAAGCCCTGGTCTTCAAGGCTTCGCGTGGCATCGAAGACATCTACGAGCTGACCTATATCCGCAAGGACAAGAGCCGGTTCCCAGCCGTGGTGTCTGTCACCGCCTTGCGCGATGCCCAGGACGCGATCATTGGCTACTTGTTGATCGGCACCGACAACACCGCGCGCAAGAAGGCCGAAGCCGAGGTCGCCGACCAACGCACCAAGGAGCTCGAGCGACTGTCCGAGCTCGAGCGCTTCCAGAAGCTCACCGTGGGCCGGGAGCTCAAGATGATCGAGCTCAAGAAAGAGATTCACGAGCTGAAGAAACTTCAGGCGACCCCTTGAGCACCGACGGCGCCGGCCGCCTGGCAACGAGCGACGGCGACTCGGCCTACATCCGCGCGGTTCTGAACATCCTCGAAGACTATGCAGCCGAGAAGGATCTTCTCGCCCAGACCCAGCGCGCCCTCTTGAACATTCTCGACGACTTCGACGGCGAGAAGAGCAAGGTCGAGCGTGCGAACCTGCAGCTACAGACCAAGACGATTCAGCTTGCGCGTTCCAACGCCGAGCTCGAGCAGTTCGCTTATGTGGCCTCGCACGACCTGCAAGAGCCGCTGCGAATGGTCTCGATGTACATGCAGCTGTTTGAGAAGCGCTTCAAAGGCCAGATCGACGAGAAGGCCGACAAGTACCTCGCCTACGCAGTCGACGGCTCCAAGCGCATGCAGGCGCTGATCGGGGGCTTGCTGGCGTACTCTCGCCTCGGCAATGCCGACCACGGCTCGTCCCGCCTGGCCCTCGACGGAGTCGTCGACACGGCGCTCGCGAACCTGCAAGCGGCGCTGCTCGAGACTGGCGCCATCGTCACCCGCGATCCGCTCCCGGTCGTTGCGGCGGATCCCATTCAGCTCGCTCAGGTCTTCCAGAACCTCATCGCCAATGCCAACAAGTTTCACCGCCCTGACGTCAGGCCACAGATCCACCTCTCGGCAGTCAGACAGGGTCCCCAATGGCTGCTGTCTGTCGAAGACAACGGAATCGGCATCGAGCCCCAGTTCTTCGACCGAATCTTCGTCATCTTCCAGCGGCTTCACACCCGCGCCGAGTTCCCCGGCACCGGAATCGGGCTTTCCATCTGCAAGAAGGTGATCGAGCGCCACGGCGGGACGATTTGGATCGAGTCCCAGCTCGGGCAGGGCACCTCGTTTCGCTTCACGCTTCCCGCGCTGGAGACCCCGTGAAGCAGCCGCGCTCCCGCCCGTTCAGGATCCTGGTCGTCGAAGACAACCCAGGCGACGCCGACCTCATCAAAGAGGTCCTCGCGGAGTCGAAGGAACAGAACGAGGTCACCGTGGCGTTGGACGGAGTGGATGCGCTGCGCAGGCTTCGAGAGGGCCCACGGCCTGACCTCATTCTGCTCGACCTCAACATGCCCAGAAGCGACGGCCGCGCGGTGCTCGGCGAACTCAAGAACACCGAGGCGTTCAAGGCGATCCCCGTGGTGGTGCTGACCTCGTCGGAGGCTCAGCGCGACCTCACCGATGCTTATCAACTGCACGCCAATTGCTATCTGACCAAGCCCGGGGAACTCGAGGAGTTCCTGTTGGTGGTGAGAGCCATTGCGCAGTTCTGGCTGGGCTTCGTGAAGCTGCCCATGGCGTAGACTGAAACCCATGAGCGATGGGGGAGCAGCGGTCATCGGCAAAGGGGTCGAGGGTGTCATCGCGCTGGCCAGATTTCCGGCCGGCCGGGGGGTGCTGTGGGTGGGCGCCGCGTGGCTGACGCTGTGCGCGGTGACCGGGCAGGCCGGCGCTCGCGCGCTCTGGTTCTTCATCGCAGTCGCGATCGCGCTGGTCGCGCTCGTGGCAGGCTTCCTCGCCGACCGACGCAAGCGCGCCGAGCGGGCGACGCTGAAGACCGCTTTGGCGTTGCTCGCCTTCACCCTGTTCTCACTCGTCGGGGCGGTGTGGCTCGTGTTCCGCACGAAGAAGACCTCGGACGACCTGCCGCCACCGACCGCGGAAGAGGTCGAGCAGCTGGTGACCGGGTGACTCCGGCGAACGCTGAAAAGCTGAAGGGCCTGGCAATGCAGGGCGGGCTCGCGCTGCTGACCATCATCCCGCGGGTGGTGCTCAGCGGCGTGCTCGGCGCAGTGGGTGGGCTGCTTTTCATGGGTCTGCTCGGCGGGCTCCTCGTCGGGGCGACGGTGTTGGTGTGGCGCTCGATGGGCTTCGACGCTCCGGGTTGGCTGACCGCTTCGCTCGCGCTCACGCCGGTGGTGATGGGCCTCGCGGGCAGCTACTGCGGCGCCGTTCGCGGGCTCTTGAAAGGCCTCGGGCAGCAGCTGGTCGAACGAAGGCTCGTCGCCTACCTCTACGCGCAGGTGAAGCCGGCCTGCCTCGCGGCGGTGAAGAAGCTGAGCGGTGCTCACGCGTCGAGCGCGGCGGTGGCGGCCGAGGTGCGGGCCCAGCTCGAGCAGGGCTTCAAGGAAGAAGCGGGCGAGCAGAGGCCCGCGTCGTACTCCGAGAAGGTGGCGCGCTTCCTTGCCTCGCGCTCTCGGCGAATGCTCGCGCTGTCGATCGTCGGCCACGTCGCGCGCGCGAAGTCCGGCGACGAGGCGGTGGCCGAGCTCGAGAAGCTGGGGCTGCAGAAGCTCGAGGCGATCGTCGTCGGCAGCCTCGAGGACTTGTTCTCGCTGAAGCTGACGCTGGTCTCAGGCGCGGCGCTGCTGGTCTGCGCCATGCCGCAGGCGATCTACTGGCTCAGTCGATAGCGCTCAGGCGATGGCAGGCAGGGTGATCGCGATGCTGGTGCCCTGGCCCCGGGCGGACCGCACGGTGAGGTTGCCACCCATCTTCTCGATGATGGTGCGTGAGATCGACAGGCCCAGCCCGGTGCCGATGCCCACCGGCTTGGTGGTGAAGAATGGGTCGAACATGCGGGCGAGCACCTCGGGCGCCATCCCGCACGTGGGGCCATGCGGCGACGGGGTGCAAGGCGAAGACCCCCAGCGGTGCGCATGATTCAGCGCAGTTGCGGCGGTCGCAGCGGGGTTTTTTCTCGTCATCGGGTCGGCGATAACCTGGGCTTGGCGCCGGGTGTGGGTGTGCCGCTCGCCGGATCTGCGCCTGATATTGTCGCAGCCATTCGACCTCAAGTTGGTTCTGGAGCCCGATGACCTCGCACTCGCTGGCGGCACACCCATGAAAACCGGCCCGTTGATTCTTCGGCTGTGCGCCATCGGCGCCGCCACGCTCGCCTTCGCGGGCTGCTCGTGCGGGCCGGAGGCGGCGGCGCTGAGCATCACCGTGAAGTTCGGTGCGGGCGCGCAATCGAGATGCGTCATCGCTGGCGTGCGCAGCACCGATGGAGCCCGGAACTTCAAGACGATGATGGTTCGACGAATGAAGCCGTCGTTGATTGTGGGCGTTGAGCGCACGTCGCAGATCAACGGAAAGCTGATTCCCTATGCGCAGGGCTTCACTGCCGAAGACTGCTCTGGAAGTCTCGTCGAAGAGGCCAGCGCGGCGGCCGTCGACCTTGACTTGAAGGGCCTGCAGCAGGTGACGCTGATGCTCGACTCCGCAGGCCAGCCCGATGGTGGCGCGGGGGGAGGATCCGGCGGCGGTGCGGGCGGAGTCGGCGGCGGAGTCGGGGGCGGAGTCGGGGGCGGAGTCGGGGGCGGAGTCGGGGGCGGAGTCGGGGGCGGTACTGGCGGCGGTGCTGGTGGAGTCGGTGGCGGTGCTGGCGGAGTCGGCGGCGGTGCAGGCGGCGGCGGAGTCGTTGACGCCGGCCCGCCCGACGGCGGCTTCGGCTTTGCCCCGGTGAACTTCGATCCGGACATCCTCCAACCGGCAGGCGCGGTGGTGATCGACTGCAACGCGGTCTTCAACTCGAGCGGTACGCCGGGCTGGACGACCTCCTGCCCAGGCCCGCTGCCCGTCCTGAGAGTCGTCACCATCGATGGGGGAATCGAGGCGGCGGTGATGGCAATGAACACCTTGTTTGTCACCGACGCGGGCTCGCTCACCCTCACCGGAACAAGGCCGGTGATCCTCGCGGTGTTCGGCGACGCAGTCGTCGCGGGCTCGGTGCTCACCAACTCGCGCACCCTCAGCCCCTCCCGAAGCGGCGCCGGCGCCAATCGCGACTCTTGCGGTCCCCAGAACGGCAGCAACGGCACCAATCCCGGCAACGGCGGCGGAGGCGCCGGCGGGGCAGGCAACCGCACCCGCGGCGCGAGCGGGCAGATCAGCGACAACCAGGCCAGCAGTGCCGGCGACGGCGGCTCGATTGGCCCCGGGTTGATCGCCCCCCTCGTCGGAGGCTGCCGCGGAGGAAACGGGGGCGGAGGCAGCGCGCCTGCCAGCGGCGGCCTCGGCGGCGGCGCGGTTCAGCTCTCCGTCTCAGGGTTGTTGACCATCAGCGGCATCGTCAGCGCCAGCGCCGCCGGTGGGGTAGGCGGCGACGGAAACAGCCAGTCAGAAGCAGGCGGAGGCGGCGGAGGCAGCGCCGGTACTGTCATCCTCGAGGCCGGCCGCCTCGTCCTCACCTCCACCTGCACTGTCACCGCGAATGGTGGCGCCGGCGGCGGCGGCTGCGACAACAACCAGGCCACCAACGGCCAGGACGGCCACGTCAGCTCGGCCGCGGCGGCGCTCGGTGGCGCCAAGGAAGGCGGAGGAGGCATCGGCGGAGACGGCGCGGCAGGGACCCTTGCCCCCAAGGTGAGCAGCTCCGGCGCGGTGACCAAAGGCGGCGGCGGCGGCGGCGGCGGTGCGGCTGGCCTCATCTTCCTCCGTCACCACGCCACCAGCCCGGCGGCCTGCACGAAGGTCGGCGCCCTGATCAGCCCGCCGGCCGTCGACCTCAACTGCCCTTGAGCGCTTCGCTGAAATCAGGTGCAGGTTCGCCGCGTCCACGGTGAGCGGGCGATTCACTGCGCGACGTCTCAGACCTGGTCGACTCGCTCGCGTCGGTGCTCAGCTCACCGCTGCTGGCGGCGACCGGCCTGTTCGTTGGCTGAAGGTCAAGACACCAGCCCGGCAGCGCGGCAAAGCGGGCAGGACTGCGGCGGAGGATGCGCCACGCGGCCCCGGTGCAGGTCGAGCACCGCGCGTGAGACCTCGGCCAGCTGCCGCCGCACTTCGCGTCGCGCGCCCTTGACCCGCGCCACCTTGAGCGAGTCGTAGGCCGTCGTCTGGTGCCGCATCCACGCGATGACCGCCGACTCCGCGCGCTGCTCGATGGGAATGCGCTCGGTGCGCGCCACCGTGCCGCTGCCCACCGGCGTCGCGTGCACCGTCACCATTTTCGCAACGGCGGTTTCGAGCGCCGTGAACACCGACGTGAAGCGCAGGAACTCCCGCACCGCGCCCTCGAAGTCCTCGACGTATACGGCCTGGGCGACCTCGCGACGCTTCACCTCGGAAGCGCGCTTCTTCGCGTACGCCGGCGTCGCGCGCTCGACCTCGAGCTTCGCCTTCGCCGCGTCGATGTGCTCCGCGGGCGCCCACACGCCCTTGGAGAACGCCTTGCGGCCAACCTTCTCGACCACCGTCCAGCTCGGGCCAGCGGCCTTCACCCGCCGGGTCAGGCCCGCGTCACCGGGCGGCAGGCAGCTCCACCCAATCGGAATCGTCAGCACGCGCCCGTCAGGAGCGCGCACCTGTCGGGGATCCTTCGTCGGGGCGCAGGTCAGTGACTCCGTCATGCGCGGCCGAGTACCACGGGCCGACCGAAAAGCGGGTGGGCGGTCAGCGAGCAGCGGGTGAGCGCTGATCAGAACTGGTGCCGGGGCCCTTCACTGGCCGGGCCGTGCAGCCGGGTGTTTCTCGTCGTTGGATCATCGACGACCCGGGCTCTACCACCGCACTACTCGGGATCGACTCCCTGAGCAGCTTCCCAAAGCTCGCGAAACTTCTCGCGCACCGATGGATCGAGCTTCTCGGCGAGCTCCAAAGGAAGGCCAGTGGCTCGCACCAACTCCAACACGTCGGTCAAATCCTTCATTCGGTGCGGTGCGCTCAGCCCCGACGCGAGCTTGAGTTCAATGAGCCTGGGAAGAGGCATCATCGACAACGTCCCCACCCGTTCGCCGACCGCCGCGGGGTCAGGGAAGGCCACAGCCTTGGGCTTGCCGTCGCCTGGAAACTCGCCACTAAAGAGAAAGTCGATCGCGACGCCGTTGACCGTGTCGCGCATCGACTTGCTGCCAGCAAACTTCTCGACGTAGCCACGCCCCAGCGCCCGCGCCTTGAACGCCGCGTGACCTTCGCGGGTGACCAGCAGGTCGATGTCTTCGGTGAACCGCCGATATCCGTAGCGGTTGAGCGCCATCGCCCCGACGAGGCAGTAGGGAATCCCGGCCTCGTCGAGCAGCTTCGTCACTGCCTCGAGCGCGTGATCGACGTTGGAAACGCCCATGAAGAATCGGCTCCCCTCACGCACCGCGACCCAGATGCCGTGATCCGATTTGTCGGCATCGAACACGGAGCAAAGGTAGCACGGCAGCGCTCACGTTCTTCCCCTGTGAAGCAGCTCTTGCAACAGCGGGGTCTGCCGGGTGGGCGACACGCAGACCCAGCGGCCCTCGACGGTCGCGCAGACGAAGCCCGCCGCGGTGAAGTCGGGAAGGAAAGGCTCGAAGTACCAGCACGCCAGTGATCCCCGTGCCGATCACCCCGGTCACCATCCACAACCCGAAGAGCTGCATCCGATCGACGAACAGCGGCGAGAGCAGCTTTCCGACTACCGACAGCAACGGGATCGCGTCGGTCATTGCGGCGCTGCTCCCGGCAGGCGCGACGAGATCCGGCGCCTGCGCCAGCGCCAGCGCCCAGGGTCCATTGCGCGTGAAGAGCCAGCCGAAGAGGTGGCCCATCCAGTCGCCTTCGATCATCCAGTCGATGAACCTCGGGTCTGCGAACTGCGTCAGCCCCAACGCCTTCGCCCAGAGGAAGCCGAAGGCCGCCACGACCAGCAACGCGCGAAGGGTACTGGGTCGGCAAGCCATCCAGCCGCGCAGACAGCCCAACGCCTCGCGCCCTGGATGACAGGAGTTGCGCAAGTGCGCCTTGGTCGCTGGCCAGCTGGTCTTATTGCCGAGCCTCGGCAAATAACGTCCGCGTGCGATAGCTCTGCCTCGGTCTGCTTCTCCTCGGCTGTGAAGGCCATCTCGCACCAGAACACGGCCTGTCAGAAGGTCACCGAGTGCGGCTCGTGCGGCGGCCTCGCGCCGTGCGGCCTCCAGCCCGACGCAGGCACCCGCCCGGTCATCTACTCGAGCAAAGACAAACACGGCGGCTACGCGGTGCTCGCGACCTGCAACCACATCTTGAGCTGCCTCGATGCCTGCGCCGCGGGCGAACGCTTGAACGTCCCGATGGTCAACGCCGGCGAGCCCGACGCGCACTTCACCGAGAACCTCACCGACGGCGGCTTCATCAACGCCGCCAACGGGTGGACCAAACCCCAGCTGTACGACCACAACCCGTGGGACCTCACCAGAACTTCGGCTCGGCCGGAAACGTCGCAGGCGATCTGCTCGACCCCGCCTTCGTCGCCGCCGCCTGCAACTAGGTGTCTTCTTCTTCCGGCTGATCCTGAAACGCCGACGGCAGGATGTTGAAAGGCAGCACCTTCGCGAGCGCGATCAACAGCAGCACCCCGCCCGGCGCCGCGAAGATCGCCAGCGCCGGAATCACCTTCGCCACGTCAATCAGCTGTTCGCGCATCGCCTTGCGCTCTTCCCGGGTCAGCTTCTGCCCGCGCGCCGCCCGCGTCAGCAGCACCGACAGCTCTCCCGTTTCCTTCACTTCCTGAATCAGCCGCTGAAAGTTCTTCTCGACCGTGCGCTGCATCGAGTCGACCAGCTCTTCACCCATCACCTCGGCGCCCGCGGCGACGGTGAACACGTCGACCACGCCACGGTGCTGTGCGTAGAACTCGGCCATCTCGAGCTCGATGCGCTTCTCGTCCGCGTCCGACACGCCCAGCGTCTCGCGCAGCCCCTTCACCCACTTCACCTCCTCGGGAGATCGCCTTCCGTCCACCAACGACGCCAGCACGGTCTGCTCGAGAATGAAGCGCTTCAGGTCGCGGCTGCGCACTTCCTTCAGCACCACCCGCATCGATGGTGTCCGCTCGAACGCCTTCTTCGCGAACGCCCGCACGCTGTCCTCGAGCTTCGGCGGCAGGTGCAGGTCGTCGATCTGCCGAAGAATCGCCCGCCGCGTCGGAAACGACGGCTTCCGTTCCGCGCACACCAGCCCAATCAACACCTCGACCAGCAACGCCTTCTGGGCCGCCGCGAAGGTCAGCCGACGCGCTGCCGCCGCGCGCGGAAACGTCGACCGCGTGAAGTACGCCAGGGCGATGCGCCCGAAGACCTGCGCGTCGGCGTAGATCGCTCCGTTGTGAAGCACGAGCCCGAAGTACGGGTCACCTGTCAGCGACATCGCGCGTTCTTCCAGCGCCTCTTCGACCCGGTTCCACAGCTTCGGAGGCAACGGCCAGCTCTTCGCCGCGCGCTCGATGCGTCGATGTACTTCTTCCGCGTCATCCAGCTCGCCGAAAGTCGCCGCCAGCAACAACAGCAGCTGTTCCCTCCGCGGCGCCGGCGGCGCGTCCGCAAACACCGCCACGTCCAGCGCAACGCGCGTCAACGTCCGAAGCACCGCGAGAAAAAGCGCCTCTTCCGGAGCGCCCGTTACCTCTGGGGCCTTTGACGGCGTCCCGTACAACAGGCCGCTTTCCCGGAAGATTCCGCGCAGGTATCGCCTGGCCCGCGCAGGGCGGCTCACCAGCGCTGACGCCTCGATCGCTGATCGCGAGGTCTGATCAGGGCGATGGCCCGCGATCTCTGCGTCCAACAGCTTCGACAACCAGCCTCGCTTCCCGAGTTCCACGTCAAAGACATAACGCGTCGCAGGCTAAACGCCGACTGCGACTGGATTTCACAACGATCGCATTCCAAAAAATTGATCAGCTTCATGCCTGTGGCACCTTGTTGTTCACCTCGAAGCACGAAGGCGGGGAACACCAAACATGATCAAGATGAACGTCTCGCTGATTGCGGTCGCTGTTCTTTTCTCCACTGGCTGCGCGAAGAAGATTGTTCGCAACGAGCCGGCAGATCCGACGGACTCGCCGCACTACGTCCGCGCGGGTGAGCCCGACCTGCTGCCCCAGCTGCTCAAGGAAACGGTTCTTCACTACGGCTTCGATGACGCGACGCTGACCCAGCACGACGCGCTGGCTCTTCGCCGCCTCGCCGAACAGATGCAGAAGCAGCCGTGGGCCTCGATTCGGATCGCGGGCCACTGCGACGAGCGCGGCACCGTCGAATACAACCTCGCGCTGGGCCAGCGCCGCGCGGACGCCGCCCGTTCGTACTTGATCAAGCTCGGCATCGCGCCGTCTGCCGTCGAGTCGTTGACCTTCGGCGAAGAAGCGCCGCTGATCGACGCCGAGACCGACGAGGCCTACGCCGAGAACCGCCGCGCCGAGTTTGGCGCCGCTCCGCTGGAGCTCTTCGGCTTCCTCGTCGAGGAGAATTGATGAGCCACTACGACTGCGACGCCGGCTTCATCGACGTGTCCGAGCTTCACGCGTCGTCCGACGACGGCATGCTTCCGCCGCCTTCGCCCACGCCGATTCTCTACGACCGCCGCGCGATGGAGCGCCGGGCCCTCGGCCTGGTGCCCGAAGCGATCGAACGCAAAGCCGAGCGCCGCGAAGAAGAACGCCGCGCCTCGCCCCGCGTCCCCCGCCGACTCTGGGTCGTCGATGCCCAGGAAGGCGGAGTGCCCAAGGTCTTCGAAGGCGAAGTCGGCCTCGGAGGCGCCTCCTGGAACACTGCCTTTCCGCCACTGTCTGAGTCCTTCGAGGTTCGCTTCCGCGTCCCCGAGCACGACGAAGAAGTGAAGCTGCCCGCGAAGCTCGCGCGCATCGTCCCGCTGGGGGACGACAACCGCGTCCAGGTCGTCTTCACCGACCTTCCGCTGCGGCACGAGCTGGCGCTGGCCCGCTACCTCGACGACTGCATCATTCGCTGAAAATCGCGTCTACGCGGCGAGGGCGAGCCCGGCCGGGCGCTGGTCTTCCTTCAACGCGGCCTTCATCACGGCATGCACTTCCGCCGCGTGCTCCGCGGCGTTCGCTTCCGTCCACCCGCTGGTGTCGATCGCCGGCAGCACGTCGATCTCGAGCGTCATCGGGGTGAAGTTCAGCGGCCCCAGCGGCCAGTTGCGGTGCGCGCCATGAACCGCCACCGGCACGACCGGCAACCCGCTGGCGATCGCCAGGTGCACGAAGCCCTTCTTGAAGGGCAGCAGCCGGCCGTCCTTGCTGCGCGTGCCTTCCGGCATGATCCAGATGCCGAGCCGCTTTTCCTTCATCAGCACCGCCGTGTCTTTCAGCGTCTCGACCGCGCTGCCCGAGTTCTTCCGGTTCAGCGTCAGGTGCCCAGACAGGGCGAGCAGCTGACCAAAGAAAGGAATCCACAACACCTCGCGCTTGAACACGCCGCACGCGTCGTATGGGCAGAGCCAGATCGACAAGAACGCGTCGAGCGTCGAGGTGTGGTTGCAGACGAAGATGGCCGGCATCGACGCGACGATTCGCTCGCGGTTGCGAACGACCGGAGTCGCTCCGGCACAGAAGAGCACCGCCCGCCCGACGATGTGCCCGTACAGGTTGCAAATGCGGATGCGCGTCTGGCGCCAGGGGATGAAAGGCAGCGCGGCGACGAAGGCGATCACCGAGCCGACGGCGACGATCGAGAAGCCGGCCAGGAAACGCAGGTACGAGATGAGCGAGCGCATGTTGGGGGCGAGCTACCCTAGCGCAACAGCCTTTGCGGTGCCTTGCCCAGGCGCTGGGCGAAAACCTACAGCGCGAAGGCTGCCCGATGAATCGCCGCCGAGGCCGTGAGCTCGGGGTGAAAGGTGGCTGCCGTCACCCTTCCCTGCCGTACGAGCAGCTGCTCGGCATCCAGCGTCTTGAGCCTTCTCAGCTGCGTGCGCAGCGCCCGCAGGTGCCGCACGCCTTCCGCGATGTCGCCCGTGCCCGCTTCACCCTTCGTGCGCAGCATCGACGCGCCTTCTCCGATTCTGCGCAACGCCTCACCCAGGTCGCGGCAGCCGCAGACAAATGGAATCGCAAAGGCGAGCTTGTCGATGTGGAACTCTTCGTCGGCTGGCGTGAGCACTTCGCTCTCGTCGATGAAGTCGACCTCGAGCGCCTCGAGAATCTGCGCCTCGACGAAGTGGCCGATGCGGCACTTGGCCATCACTGGGATGGTGACCGCGGCCTGAATGGCTTGAATCATCTGCGGGTCGCTGGCCCGGGCCACGCCGCCTTCCGCGCGAATCTGCGCCGGGACGCGTTCCAGCGCCATCACCGCCACGGCGCCCGCGTCTTCCGCGATGCGGGCCTGCGTGACGTCGACGACATCCATGATGGCTCCACCGCGCAGCATCTGGGCGAGCCCGACCTTCGTGACCGCAGTGCCCTTCGTCTTAGACCGCATCGACACGTGCCTCCTTTTTGGTGGGTTTTGCAGCGCGGGTGCGCTTCTCGACGGCGAACCAGGCCTTCCCGAGCAGCTTCGCGCCTTCGACCAGCCGCGCTTTCGGTTCGGCGCAGTACGTGAGCCGAAGCCCGCGCTGCGGCGACGGGCCGACCGCGTTCAGCGTGCCGGGGCTCACCATCACGCCCTGCTGCAGCGCCTCGACGTACAGCAGCTCGGGGTCGATGTCCGGCGTAGGAAGCCACAGCTGCAGCCCCGTCTCGGGGTGACGCCAGGTGACGTTCGACGGCAGGTGCTTTCGCAGCGCCTCTTCCAGCGCGTCGCGCCGCAGCCGGTACTCGACGAGCACGCGGGCGAGGTGCGCCTGCAGGTAGCCGCGGCCCAGGAACTCGGCCAGCGCGTGCTGCAGAATTCCCGACGTGCCCAGATCCATCGAGTGCTTGAGCGCGGCGATGTGCGCTCGCAGCGCGGGCGGGCACCGTGTTGCGGTGCGCCGACAGCTGCGACGCCAGCTCGCGCGTCGGAGGCAGCTGGTAGCCCGCGGGCCAGGTGCCCGTCTTGATGCGCCCGGAAATCTGATCGAACAGCTGCTGATACAGCGGCAGCTCACTCTTCGCCGACAGCGACAGTCCCAACGCCTTTCCCATGGCGCTGTCATCTCACCCGCCGTCAAACCCCGGTAGAGCCAGCGGCCACAAAGGCACTGTACCAAGCAGACCAATGCGGCCGCACTGCCTGTACCAAGTCGCTATTTCATGAGCTGGTTGGTGAGGAAGCTGAACTCGAGCGAGACCAGGTTCGCGCGCTGGGCGTTGTTCGCTGCCCCGGCGTGGCCGCCTTCGGTGTTCTCGAAGTACTGCACGTCGTGCCCCTGCTCGAGCATGCGGGCGACCATCTTCCGCGCGTGGCCGGGGTGAACGCGGTCGTCGCGGGTCGAGGTGGTGAAGAGGATGCGGGGGTACTTCGTGCCCTTCTTCACGTTCTGGTAGGGCGAGTACCTGGCGATCGCCGCCCATTCTTCGGGGACGCCGGGGTCGCCGTATTCCCCCATCCACGACGCGCCGGCCAGCAGCGTGTGGTACCGCTTCATGTCGAGCAGGGGGACGCTGCAGACGATGGCGCCGAACAGGTCGGGGCGCTGGGTGAGCATCACCCCCATCAGCAGGCCGCCGTTCGAGCCGCCTTGAATGCCGAGCCGCTTCGGCGAGGTGATTTTCTTTGCGATCAGGTCTTCGGCCACCGCGATGAAGTCGTCATACGCGCGCTGCCGGTTCAGCTTGATCGCCGTCTCGTGCCACTGCGGCCCGTACTCACCGCCGCCGCGAATGTTCGCCAGCACGAAGGCGCCCTTGTCGAGCCACGCCGCGCCGGTGGCCGCGCCGTAGTAGGGCGTGTTGGACACCTCGAAGCCGCCGTAGCCCGTGAGCAGCACCGGCGTGTTGCCGTCGAGCGCGAGGTTCTTCCGCGCGACGACGAAGTAAGGAACCTTCGTGCCGTCTTTTGAGGTCGCGAAGAACTGCTTCGACTCGAGCCCGCTGGCGTCGAAGAACGCCGGCATCGCCTTCACCACCGAGCGCTTGTTCGTCTTCAGGTCGCCAAGCTCGAGCGTCGGCGGAAGCGTGAAGTCGGCGACGCGCAGCCAGTATTGATCCGACGCATCCTCGTCGAACGCCTCGAGCTCGACCGAGCCGGTGGTGGCCAGCGGCGTGCGCTTCCACTTGCCCTTCGCGGGCGTCAGCACGGTGAGCCTGTTCTTCACGTCTTCGAGCACGTTCAGCACGACGTGGCTCTTCGTCTTCGTCCACTGCAGCAACGACGTGTTCTTCGCCGGCGTGTACAGCACCTCGAACTCACGCTTGCCCGCGCGGAAGTCTTTGAGCTTCGCCGCCAGCAGCGCGCCGGCCGGGTACACCGTCTCGCCCACCTTCCAGTCGCTGCGCAGCTCGAGCAGCAGCAGGTCGCCGAAGAACCCCGTCTTCGCGTCGTCGGGTTTCTCGAGCTTCTGAAGCTTGCCGCTGTCGATGAAGAACTCCTCGGTCGAGAAGAAGGTCAGGTCGCGCTGCACCATGTCGATGGGCTTGCCCTGGTTGAAGTCGCGGTATGCGAGCACGTCGACGTCGCTTTCTTTTCCCTCGAACAGCAGCTTCGCGTCGGCCAACGGTGTGCCGCGCTTCCATTCTTTCGCCAGGCGCGGGTAGCCCGAGGTCGTCAGTGAGCCAGGCCCGAAATCGGTGGCGACGAACAGCGTGTTCTCGTCTTTCCACGTCACTGTGGGCTTCGCCTCGGGCAGCACGAAGCCGTCCTTGACGAACTCCTTCTTCACGGTGTCGAACTCGCGGGTGACGCTGGCATCGCCGCCGCCGCGCGAGAGGAAGATGAGGCAGCGCTCTTCTTTCGGCTTCGCGCAGTCCGAGCCGTTGAAGACCCAGTTCTCTTTCTCGGCGGCCGCGAGCGCGTCGACGTCGATCACCGTTTCCCACGGGGGATCCTTCTTCTTGTAGCCATCGAGGCTCACGCGCCGCCAGAGCCCGCGCTCGTTCTTCTCGTCGCGCCAGAAGTTGTAGAGCCACTTCCCCTTCGTGGCGGGCTGCGGAATCTTTTCCTTCGAGTCGAAGATGGCCAGCAGCTGGCCGCGAAGCTTCTCGCGCGCGGGCGAGTCGAGCTCGGCCAGCGCCTTCTTGTTCTGCAGCTCGACCCACTCCAGCGGCTTGGCGCCCGTGACTTCTTCCAGCCAGAGGTACGGGTCTTCGACCGCTGGCGCTTCGACCCTCACCGCCGGGCCCGCATCCAGCGGCACGTCGGGCGTCGGCTCGATCGCCGGTTTGTTCGAGGCACAACCTGCCAGCAGCACCACCGTCAGGATCAACGAGCGCATGCGACGCGACGTACCCGGCCCGGCTGACTTCGGCCTCAGAATTCGCTATCCACCTGCCCAATGAAAATTTCCTTCCGCGCCGGAATCATCGTCACCGCCTTGTTGTCTGTCGTTGCGTGGGCCGCGTGGCCCAACGGCGTAAACCAGGACCTCTCGGTGGCCAAAGCGACCTTCGCCCAGCTCGAGTCGTTCACTTCGGATGGTGACGGCGGCTACTGGGTGACCTGGCAAGAAGATCGCCTGGGCGGCATGGCACAGGCCGATGTCTTCGGCGAGCACGTGACGAAAGACGGCGAGCTGCTGCTCAACACCGCCACCGACGGCGGAGCGATGGGCAAGCTGCTCATCGGCGGCAACGGAGACCAGGACAGCTCGCAGCTGGTGCTCGACAACGCGGGCGGCTTCTACCTGGGCCACATCACCGGCACCAACAGCGTCATCATCAACCGCTACGACTCTTCTCTGAACCTCGTCGCCGGGTTCAGCCCCATTCTTCTCACTGGCAACGCGTACGCGATGATGTCCGACGGCGCGGGCGGACTCTTCGCCGCCACCAACGCCATCTCGACCGCGGCCATCACCCGCTTCGACAGCACGGGCACTCCCATCGCCGGCCCGTCGCAGTTCGGCATTGGTGGTGACGTGCGATCGATGGGCATCCGTCCTGACGGCATGGGCGGCGTCCTCACCCACTACATGGTCGGCACCGGCGGCCCGGTGGTGTCGCGCTACACGGCGAACCTCACCAACATCTACCAGCGCGCCGTGCCGCACTCGGGCATCGGCGCCTCGTTCGCCTACGTCGACCAGGCCACCGACACCCAGGGCGGCGCGTGGGTGGCCATCCGCCCGAACGGCGTCAGCATCTACCTGCAGCGCGTCCTGTCCGACGCCGGCTATCTCTACAAAGTCGCCGATGGTGGCATCGCAGCCCAGCCAGTTCCCTTGAATCCGATTGGCGCGGGCTCGGCCGACCTGGTGGGCATCGTCCCTGACGGCGTCGGCGGCGCAATCATCGCGTGGCTCGACACCCGTTCGGGTCAGCGCCTCTACTACGCACAGCGTGTCGACGCCTCGGGCGCGCTTCAGTGGACCCCGGGCGGCCTCGTCATCACCACCTCGGCCGTCTCGAACCGCGCGACGGCGCGGCCGGTGATGCGGCCCGGCCAAGACGTGCTGTTGGCCTGGGTAACCGAAAGTTCGGTGACCACCCGCGCGCAGCGCGTCGACCTCGACGGCGGCCGCGCTTTCCCGTTTGGCGGCGCGCTCGTCTCGACCACTCCGCAGAGCTACTTCTACCCGCGCGTCTTCGCTTCGAGCCTCGAAGCCGATGGCACCAGCTTTTTTGCGATGAGCTACTACTTCAGCAGCGGCACGAACGTGAACGACGTGCGCGTGAAGCGGTTGCCGGCTGACGGCCTGCTCGGCGTCGACGGCGGCAGCGGTGCAGGCGGCGGAGCTGGTGCAGGTGGCGGCAGCGGCGCGGGCGGCGGCAGCGGCGCAGGCGGCGGCAACGGCGCAGGCGGCGGCAGCGGCGCAGGCGGCGGCAACGGCGCAGGCGGTGGAACTGGTACCGGTGGTGGAACTGGTACCGGTGGTGGAACTGGTACCGGTGGTGGAACTGGTACCGGTGGTGGAACTGGTACCGGTGGTGGAACTGGTACCGGTGGTGGAACTGGAGCCGGTGGCGGCGTTGGTACTGGCGGCGGCGCTGGCACTGGCGGCGGTGCTGGCACTGGCGGCGGTGCTGGCACTGGCGGCGGCACCGGCATGACGGCCGATGCGGGCCAGGGCAACAACTCGGGCGGCGGCT
>Ga0105047_10005054_pt1 | contig 22801 bp, 19 predicted proteins | sample MAT04_FD_78384 | JGI IMG/M metagenome (GOLD analysis project Ga0105047, IMG submission 78384) | Freshwater microbial communities from Lake Fryxell liftoff mats and glacier meltwater in Antarctica - MAT-04 (megahit assembly) | ecosystem: Environmental > Aquatic > Freshwater > Ice > Liftoff... | reverse complement strand
GCGTCAGGTTGCAGTGGATGCCTTCTTTCTCGAGGACCTCGGCGGCGCGAATGCCCTCCCAGGTCGCGGCGATCTTGATCAGCACGCGCTCGCGGCTGGCGCCGGCGTCCTCGTACTGCTTGATCAGCTCGTGGGCCTTCGCGATGGTCCCGGCGGTGTCGAACGACAGGCGGGCGTCGACCTCGGTGGAGACGCGGCCGGGCACGATCCCCAGGATCTGGAGGCCGAACTCCACCGCGAGGCGATCGATCGCCAGACCGATGACGGCGCCCTCGCGATTCTTGGCCCAGTCGAGCGCGCCGTCCACGAGCCCCTGATATTCGGGCATCTGGGCGGCGGTGGTGATGAGCGACGGGTTGGTGGTGGCGTCCCGAGGCTTGAACTCCTTGATCGAGCGGATATCGCCGGTGTCGGCGACGACGACGGTCATCTGCGCAAGTTGTTCGATCGCGGTCTGGTTCATGTCCTCTCCAATACTCCGACTGCCACGCCCAAGCGCGGTCAATTCGTCTGCATACGATGTAAAACGAGCTGGACCGTGCCAACCGTCGTGGGATGCGCGTCCTCTGGTTGGCACTGCTTTTTGGCTGTTCGCAGGCCACCACCGGCCTGAGCCACGATGGGAGCGTGGGCGGCGACGCGAGCGTGAGCAGCGACGCGAGCGTGCGCCGTGACTCGGGCGTGCCTCCGGCCACCATCGAATCGCTCCTCCTCGAGCTGCAGTTCCCCGACGAGGCGTCGCGGATCGACACCGTGCAGGTCCGCCGCCGCGTCGTCGAGCCGTTCGTTCAGGGCTCGGGTCGCCCGCGCCTCGTGCTCCCCTGCAACTTCGTGGGCGCCTTCGGGCCGACGCACCAAGGGTCGCTGGCCCCGGGCGACGTGCCGAACATCATCGAGGAGAACGAGCGCGCTTTTCCGCTCGCCGAGCCCTGGTCGATCGATCTGCCGCCGCTCGGCTTCAGCGCCGACAACCCATGCCGGCGTACGAGCTGATGAGCCTCTCGCCGAACCCCGGTCAGACCGACCTGATGTCGGGCGACGGAACGGGCGCGTACCTGCGCTACGGCAGCGACGATCGCGTGGAAGGCATGCCGTGCAGCGTGACCTCGACGAGCGGCCTCCGTTGCGACGCCGGCCTCACCTGCCGCGAGCTCTGCCCGGGGGATCGCACGAGCGGCCGCTGCGTGGAGCTCTGCAACACGCGGAGCGCGCTGTCGTGCACGACCTCGCCGGCCCGTCCGCGCTGCCTCGCCGGGCCCGAGGGGGACACCATCGGATACTGCGGAGGTCCGGGCCTCGCCTGTCGATCGCTGAACTCCGTCGTGCGCCTCGAGACCGTCCACGACGTGACCCGGGCACGCATCTCGGGTGACGACATCGACGACGCGCTCATCGTGGGCTCGGGCAGCGCGGTCCCCGGCGTGGGCATGGGCGGCTCGGTGCGGATCGCCTATGGCGGCCCGCACAATCTCACCCGCCTCGACGATCTCGACCCCGAGACGCGGCGCACCACCTTCGTGGACCTGTTCGCGAGCCGGCTCCCGGGTAGCGATGCCGCGCTGGGCCCGCGCACCGTCGAGGTGGGCGACTTCAACGGCGACGGCGTGAGCGATCTCGCCGTGATCTACGTGCTGACGGAAGAGCTGCGGGTGTGGCTCGGCGGCAATAACCTCGTCGCCGGCGAGATCGGCCCACGCCCCGGCACCTCGAGCGGCGGACGGGTCCGCCTCAACGACTGCGAAGGAAGCTGCCCGTCGAGCTCGCGTTGCTTCCCGTTTTCCCAGTTCGCGGTCGCTGATCTCGACGCCGACGGGCGCTCCGACATCATCGCGATGTGCGACCCCGACGTCGTCGGGCTCGCGCCCTCGCTGCTGTGGTTCTCACCTTCAGCCGAATAACGCGGCGTGGATCGACGGCACCGCGCGCCGCACTTCCTTGTCGTCGACCATCAAGCTCAAGTTGATGTTGTTGGCGCCGTGCGAGATCATCTCGACGTTGATGTTGGCTTCGGCGAGCGCGCCAAACACCTTCGAGGCCAAGCCGGGCTTGTTGCGCAGGTCGCGGCCCACCACGCAGATGAGCGACTTGTCGCGCGAGACGGTCACGCGGCCATGCTGCTCGAGCTCCGGGATCACGTCGGCCAGCGGGGTCGCGCCGCTGACGGTCATCGAGACGGTGACCTCGGAGGTCGACACCATGTCCACGTCCACCCGCTTTCGGCCGAGGATCTCGAACACCTTGGCAAGAAAGCCCGGCTGACCGAGCATCTTCGCGCTGTCGATCGTGATCACCGCCTGATGGGACTTGTACGCGATCGAGGTGATCGGCCCGATCGGTACGCCGCCCGCCTCGGTGATCACGGTGCCGGGATGATCGGGGCGGTTGGTGTTGAGCACGCGCACCGGGATGTTCTTCTCGATCGCCGGCAACAGCGTGCTCGGGTGCAAGACGCGTCCGCCATAGTAGGCGAGCTCGCTCGCCTCGGCGAAGCTCATCAGCGGGATGTTGCGCGCGCTCGGCACGAGGTTCGGATCGGTGGTCATCACCCCATCGGTGTCGGTCCAGATCTCGCACTCTTCCGCGCCGAGGCCCGCGGCGATCACGGTCGCCGAATAGTCCGAGCCATTCCTGCCGACGGTGGTGATCTCGCCGGTCTTCGTCTTGCCGATGAAGCCGGTGACGATCGCGGTGGTGCCGCCGGGGACCTTGGCGTCGAAGGCGGCGCGCATGCCGCTCTCGTAGCCCTTGAGCGGGCGCGCGTTGCCGAAGTTGTCGTCGGTGACAAAGCCGAGATCGAACGCGTCGAACGCGACCGAGGGGAGCCCGTGCTTCACGAAGAAGAACGCGATCGCGCGGACGCTGAGCCGCTCGCCGAAGCCGGCCATGTAATCGAGCACCCGCGGGGACGCCTCGCGCACGAGCGAGATGCCGCGCAGCATGTCCTCGATCTCGCGAAAGTAGTTGTCGAGCATGTCCTCGGGCGCGCCGATGCCGCGCAGCACGCCGCGCTGGCGATCGATGATCGGCTTGGCGTCGGCCTCTCCGCGCGCGGCGTTCTTCGCAGCGGTGATGAGGAGATCGGTCATCCCCTTGTGGGCGGACGCGACCACGACGGGGCGGCGATCGATGCGGCCGCGGACGATCTCGAGGACCTTCTCGATCTGCTCGGCGTTCGCAACGCTGGAGCCACCGAACTTCATGACGAGCATGGGCTCGTTCAACGCGAAGCGACGCCCGAGGTCAACGAGCGGGCGCAGTGCCTGGCGGCTGGGGCGGCGGGGGGACCTCGAAGCCGCCCAGCGCCGCCACCCGCTCCGCCAGGTGCTGCGCGGTCAGCCCCTCGGGCGAGATGGGGGGCGCGATGGTCAGGTCGATCTCCGAGCGGAACCCGCGAAACAGCCGTTTTTGCCGGGAAAATAAGGATCCCCAGAGCCCGTTGAGCGCCATCGGCACGACCGGCACCGGGGTACGGGCCAGGATCCGCTCGATGCCGGTGCGGAACGGGTTCATCTTCCCGTCCTTGGTGAGCTTCCCCTCGGGGAAGAGGCAGACCAGGTTCCCGTCCTCCAGCTCCAAGGCGATGCGATCGAACGCCTGTTGCATGGTGTCCTCGCTCTCGTGCGCCGGCGCGATGGGGATGACCTTGGCGTCGCGGAACATCCACCCGACCACCGGCATCTTGAAATAGCCGTGATACATCACGAAGCGCGGCGGGCGCCGGCAAGCGCCGCCGATGAAGAGCCAGTCGACGAACGTGACGTGGTTGGCGACCAGGATCGCGGGGCCCTTGTCCGGCACGTTGTCGAGGCCGGTCACGCGCAGGCGATAAAGGAAGTTCGCCAGCACCCAGACCATCAAGCGCCAGAGGAACTCCGGGATGACTTGATAGATGTAGAGCGCCACCACGGTATTCAGGATCGCGAGCACCAGAAATATCGTGGGGATGGTGGCCTGCGCGGCGAACATCCCCAGCAACAGGAGCGACGAGAGCACCATGAAGCAGGCGTTCATGATGTTGTTCCCGGCGATCACCCGCGAGCGCGTGGCGGCGTCGGAGCGATCCTGGATCATCGCGTAGAGCGGCACGGTGTAGAGGCCCGAGGCGAGCGCGATGATCGCGAGATCGATCATCACCCGAGCACCAAAGGGAGTACGGATATATTCGGATAGTCCGAGCATCGCGTCGGGCAGGAGCGGTGAGCCGACCCACCACAGATCGAGCAGGCCGATCGTCATCCCGATCGAGCCGATCGGGACCAGCCCGAGCTCGATGCGCTGCCGCCCGAGCCGCTCGCTGGCGAGCGATCCGACCGCGATCCCCACGCAAAACACCGCCAGAAACGCGGTCACCACGTGCTCGGAGCCGTGCAGCACGTCGCGGGTGTACGCGGGGAGCACCGAGAGCAGCGCCGCACCCATGAACCAGAACCACGAGATCCCGAGCACCGAGAGGAACACCGATCGCACCTTGCGTGTGGCACGGAAGGTCTCGAGCGAGGGCGCGAGCGGCGAGAGCGAGACCGTGATCCCGGGGTCGGCGCCGGGTGTCATCGGGATGGCGCGCGCGGTGATCGCGCCGGCGATGGCGGCGACGATCATCACCGCGGCGAGGACCAGCGTCGCGTTCTCGGCGATGAGTATGCCGCCGAGGATGGTCCCGGCGAGGATGGCGAGGAAGGTGCCGGTCTCGATCACCGCGTTGCCGCCGACCAGCTCGGCGGGCGTGAGCAGCTCGGGCAGGATCGAATACTTCGCCGGACCGAAGAAGGCCGCCTGCAAACCCAGGAAGAAAAGTATCGCCAGCAGGCCAGGCAAGTATCCGACGTAGAGCGCGACGCTGGCGGCGACGACGATGACGATCTCGGCGAGCTTGGTGGCCCGCAGGATCTGCGCCTTCGGATACTTGTCGGAGATCTGACCGGCGGTCGCAGAAAAGAGGAAGAAAGGGAGAATGAACAGACCGCTCGACAGCGCGACCAGCGACTCCGGACCGAGGCTGCCCAGGCGCATGGCGCGATAGGTCACCAGGATCGCCAGCGCGTTCTTGAACAGGTTGTCGTTCAAGGCCCCGAGGAACTGCGTCCAGAACAGCGGCGCGATGCGCCGATCCGACAGGAGGCCCTTCACGGCGCGAGTTACTCACTCATTCGTCGTGCGGTGCAAGCATTGACGCGAGGGCGAGGGCCTCGGTAGGTTTTCGCGTTCTGACCGTTCTCGCCTGGATTCTCGCCCTGGGGCTGCTGCTCGCGCTGCACGCGGTCGTCGTCCCGCGCGCGGAGGCGGCGTGTCGGTCCGATCACGAAACCACGGCCATCGGGCGGGCCGGCCGGCTGAGCGTCCTGCATCTCCTCCGCGTCGCGGCGCTGATGGTGGCGGTGATGGCGGGCGCCGTGCTCGCCGCGTCGCTGGCGATTCGCGCGCTCCCCGAGCCGCAGCCGGTCGATCGGCTGGATCGGCTGCGCGACACGCTGCTCGAGATCTCGCCGGCGCCCTTTTTGGCGCTGGGAATGCTGGCTTTTGCCGGGCTCGGCGCGCTCGCGGTGCCGATCATCCGCCGGCGCGCGCGGAAAGTGCTCCAGGGCTCGCTCCGGGAAGATCTCGAGAAGCTGGCGGCCGAAAAGGCGAGCGGCCGCTGGGCGGATCTCGAGCCGACACCGGAGATGCGCCAGGTCGACGCGACGCTCGCCGACACGCTGCGCACACTGCAAAAGGTGGAGCGCCTCGCCATGCCGGGCGCGGCGCGCGCGAGCCAGGTGGAGAAGCTCGAGCAGCGCAGCGTCGAGCTGATCGATCAGCGCGAGAAGCTCGACTTGAAGCGGCGCCTGACCGCGCGCGTGGATCTGGAGCAAGTGTTCCCACCCGCGCGGAACCTCGGGGAGAAGATCGTTCCGCCGTGGATGCGGCGCGCGAGCCACCTCCTGGTTCTGCTGATCGTCGCGGTGGGCATCGGCGGGGCGCTGATCCGGCCGCTGGGGCGAGCGCTCGATCGCCGCCTCACCGCGCTCGACGAGGCGCGCATCGCGGCGGCGGAGACCCATGCGCTGAGCAAGCTCGGCGATCATCCCGGGACCGAAGAGGAGTATCGGGCGCTGTCGCTGCGATCGAGCCGGGCCTTCGAGGTCGCTTTCGGCACGTATCTCGACGGGGGCCCAGGATCGCAGGGGAACGAGCGCGTCGCGTACCGGGAGCGCCTGCTGCTCGCGTACGCCGCGCCGGAGCCGGATCGCGTGGGCCTCGTAGCGGCGATGGAGGCGAAAGGCGCGGCCGACCCCGCGACCGACGCGAGCGTGGCGTGGCTGAAGGAGCGGGCCGAGCTCACGGAGCCGGTCACCTCGCTGGGCACCCGCTTTCGCAACGACGGCGCGGCGCTCGCCAAGAAATACCCGGGAATTCTCGCGCAGATCAGCGCCTCGGTGGGTACGGCGCCGATCGTCGCGCCGGGCGTCACGTCGCTCGGCGCGCTGATCACCAGCGAGACCTTCGGTGCCGCGATCGGCGAGCTGCCCCAGACCTCGCTGCCGTTCGTGCGTGACGCGGCGCAGGCGCTGAGCAGCGGTATCAGCAAGGACACGCTCGAGCGGATCTATCGGCTGAAGTCGCGGCAGTTCAACACGGTCCTGGCCGACAGCGGCTCGCTCACGGCAGCGTCGAACACGGTCGCGCGCGCGCCGCTCGACGTGCTGGACGAGAGTGAGTCCGCGTCGTTCCAGGCCGCGCTCGCCAAACGACCGCGTTTGCAAGGCTTCCTGCCCGTCGACAGCGCGCCCCCCGCGCTGCGTGCGATCGCGAGCCGCGATCGAGATTCGCTGCGCGCTGCGGCCGTGCTCGAGCTGCTCCGCGATCGGCTGGGCTTCGGCGGCGACGCGCCGAACGCCTGGCGCATCACCGGCACGCTCGCGGAGTACGACGACTGGAGCCCCGCGCAGAAGGGCAGCGATCTCCTGTCGGCGCGGAACAAGCTGCTGGCCGGGTGGGGCGCCGTCCTCGACCAGAAGAGCATATTCAGTCTCCGCGGCCGCAGGAACGACAGCGCGCGATCGGCCGGCGTCGTGATCGGCCTTGATCCGCTCACCGGCAAGGCGCTGCCCGATCTCGTCGCTATCGACTGGACTCGAGAGGCCGACACGATCGCGCTGACCGTCACCGAACGCGGCGGAAGGACCGTCGCGCTCGGCCGTTTTTCCGCGCCGATCGTGCGGGCCGCGCTGGGCTACGCGGCCGACGGGCGACATCTCGCGCTCGGCGTGCAGTCCACCGAGCCGTCGTTCGGCCGGCGCGCGATCCTGCATCCGGCGCTGGAAAACACGGCGCTCGGATGCCGTCTCGCAGCGCTGGCCGAGCGGATCGACGTGCTGGCGCGCACGCCGGAGGTCGACCCGGAGGCCGATCGCGCGCTGGACGAGATCGCGGCGTACACGGTCGCGTGGGCGGTGCGGGTGCGGCAGCTCGACGAGATCAGCGGCTTCGACGGCAGCGCGAAACATCCGCCGTGGGCGCGCAGCGAGGCGGAGATACGGCTGCTCGATCCAACGCTCTCGGCGCGCACCGATCGCGCGCTCGGAGATCCGGCGCGGCTCAAGAAGAGCGAGCGATCGATCGTCCACGCGCGGCCCGCGCACTTCGATCCGCTGCTGCTGGAAGCGATCGAGGAGTGCTCCGGCTCGACCAATCGCCCGCGCTTCGAGGAGTGCTTGATGCAGGCCTCCCGCCGCTGGCTCGGCGAGGGCGCGCAGAGCTTGCCATGGCCGTGGTGGAACCTGCCGCCCGACGCGGAGATCGCGCTGGCGATCACCGAGGCGCCCTACCAGCTCGACGCCGATCTCACGGCGCTGCGCTCGCCGGCCGAGGACGCCCCCGACGCGCTGGTGGCGCTGCTTCGCTTCGGCGCGACGGTCACGTTGATGTCGCCCGCGAACAAGACCGGGGGCGAGATGGGGGCCTTCGGACGCGCGACGTCGCCCATTCCGAGCTTCGAAACCAAGCTCGCGGGAGCGGTGCGCCGCTCGATCGACGAGAACCCCGACCGCCGCCGGGCGCTGGTCGACCTGGGCGAGCTCGTGGTGCTCCAGCGGCTCTTCCGCCTGGCGATCAAGGGCGCGCTCGGCGCAGATTTTCCGGTGGAGCGGCTCGAGGCGCTGCTCGCGGCGACGCCGATCATGCGCGTCACCCGCACGCCGCGCTGGCTGGACACCGCGGGGAACGTCGAGCGCGCGTTCGCTTCCACGCTGCGGGCGGCGATCACCGCGATCGCGGTCCCGGGCAAGTCACCTCCGCCCTGGCTGTCCCAGGCCGGTGAGCGCTTCGCGACCTGCGCTGACGGCATCGACGCGCGCGCCGGCGCCGAGCAGTTCATCCCCGAGCCGCTGTGGTCGGACCGCTGCATCTTCCCTGCGCCACCCTCCGGAAACGCTGCGCCCTGGGCTCAACCGGAGGCGATCGTGCGCGCCGTGGTGCGCGACGCCGAGGCCCTGCGCGAAGCCCGCCGGCTGCGGCTCGCGCTGCGCGTGGGCGACGATGATCGGCGTATCTCCGATCCGGCAGCCTGCGGCCCCCTGTGAACCGATGAGCGTCGCGAAGCGGCGCCGAGGTAAACGAGCGGGCCGCGAAGCGGCGCGCCGTCAACAATCGTTGGACTCGGACGACCCGTTCGGCCCTAACAGTGCGGATGCGTTGGACCGCGCTCCTGTTTTTAGCCGCCGCCGGAGCTTGCTCCAGCGACGGCGTCGCTCCTCCCATCGGCCAGGACGACGCCGGCGAGACCGTGTTCGACGACGCGGCCACTGCGCCCGACGCCGCCGCCGACGACGCCGCCGAGCCGCAGGGCAGCCCGCCCACCGCTGTCATCTCCGCCGACCCGATCGACGGCCAGGCTCCGGTGGTGGTGCACTTCGACGGCAGCGGCTCCAGCGACCCCGACGGCGATCTCAGCACGCTGAGCTGGGACTTCGGAGATAGTACGAGCGCGGAAGGCGCGACGGTCGAACATACTTACGACCGCCCCGGGAGCTTTCACGTACTCCTCACCGTCACCGACTCCCGCGGCACGACCGGCACTGCGACGGTCGAGGTCCGCGTGACCCTCGCGGACTGCCCGACGTTCGCGCGCGGCGTCTCGCGCGGATTCCTCGGCAGCAATGCGCCGACCCTGCCGGACCTCCTGATCGAGGTCTCCGGCATGGTCGCCAGCCGCCGCGCCACCGATCTTTTGTGGGTCCACAACGACTCGGGCGACGGGCCGCGCATCTACGCGATCAACGATCACGGCGCGGTGCGCGCGGGCTACGAGCTGGTCGGCGCACAGGCGGTGGACTGGGAAGACATCACGATCGGCCCCGGCCCGACCGCCGGCGTCGACTACATCTATGTCGGGGACATCGGCGACAACCAGCGCGGCTCGGACATCGCGCTGGTCTACCGCATCCCCGAGCCGACGAACGTGCCGGCGCCGACGGCGATGCCCTCGCTCTTCCGCGTGCGCACCGTCGAGACGATCGTGCTCGAGTATGGCGGCGGGCGCGCGTTCAACGCGGAGTCGATGATGGTCGACCCACGGAACGGCGATCTGTACATCGTCACCAAGAGCGACACCGGCGTCTCGAAGGTCTTCCGCGCCGCCGCACCGCTCAACGCCGGCGCCCAGACCCTCCTCGAGGATCTCGGCAACCTCATCATCGGGGGCGAAGCCACGGGCGCCGACATCGCCCCGAGCGGCGAGATCGTCATCCGTACTTACCAAGCCGCGCAGGTGTTCCGGCGACCGCCGGGCCTCAGCGTCAATGACGCGCTCCACCAGCCTTCATGCCTGGTTCGACTCGCCAACGAGATGCAGGGCGAGTCGATCAGCTACTCCAGCGATGGGCTGGGGCTGTGGTCCACCACCGAGGGGATGGGGCCATTCCTCTACTTCTACGCGAGACAGTGAGGAGACTAAGCGGCTTTGCCTTCGCGACGGCGAACGCTCTCGCCCAGCACCGCGAGCGAGCGCTCGGCGCGGGTCAGCGCGTCCTGGACGGCGACGAGCTCCTCGTAGTCTGCCTTGAACTCATTCTCGAAGTACGAGTTCTGCTTGGCCGACTCGATCGCCAGCGCCATGCGCTTCGCGAGCTTTTCGATCCAATCACGACAGGTGTCGCCTTCGAACATGATGACGTCTGCGCGGTCCAAGAGGTCTCGTGCGTTCACGCGTTCGGTTCTGCCAGCCATGGGGGGACCATGCGCCTGCGCGAACGCGCTCGTCAAGGCCATACACAACCCGTTGGGGTACAAAAGCCCGCGGGACCCCATATGATGATGTTGTTTCCCCTCGATCGGGACCGACTGACGGATCGGATTCCCGCTCTTGACCCATCTCGCCGGGGAGGATCCTACATCGGATCCTGGCGAGTCCCGCATCCGTACTATCTCCCGCGAAAATGTTTTCGCGTCTGACCTCATTGGACCGGAATTTTGCAATTCATTTCCCGCTGGGTTAAGTCGTCGCCTCATGACGAAGAACCTACTGAAGACACTTCTGGTGCCTGGCCTCGCGCTCGCGCTCTCGGCGCCGGCCTTCGCCCAGGACGGCACCGTCACGCTCAACGAGACGGGCAATGGTGGCGAGGCCCCGGCCGCTGACGCTCCGGCCGCCGCTGCGGGTGGCAAGTACCCCGTCAAGTTCGCCGCGCGTCCGCTCACGCTGCCGAAGATGACGCTGGTCCCGAAGCTCGACATCACCATCCGTCGCTTGGCGTTCGGAGGGCTTGGCGGCGACACCAGCTTCGGCTTCGCGATCGGCGCGGCCTTCGGCGTGATCGACGACCTCGAGGTCCGCGCCACGCTGATCCCCATCCGTGTCACCCCGGGCGGAGGGTTCGGCCAGATGGGGATCGGCGCGACCTATCGCTTCATGCGGGGCAACTTCGAGGTCGGCGCCGACCTCGCGCTCGGCATCCCGACCGAGGGCGACTTCGGCATCACGCCGTCGCTCGTCGGCCTGCTCCACTCGGGTAACTTCCGCCTCGACGTCGGCGCCGGCGTCGCGCTCGTCTTCTCGGACCCGGAGGTGGGCAAGGAGCTTCAGATTCCGATCCGCGCCAACCTGAACTTCCAGGACGCGTTCTACGCGTTCCTCGCGACCGGCATCTTCCTGCCGAACTTCGACAACCTTCGCGTTCCGCTCGGCCTCGGCGCCGGCTACACGATCGCGAAGGGCCCGGTCCCGATGCTCGACCTCGGGTTCAGCTTCACGTTCGACAACTACCTGCGCACCGGCTTTGGCGACACGCTGAACTTCGACTCGTTCACCGTGCTGATCACCGGCAAGTTCTACCTCTTCCTCTAGAGATCGACCTCGATCGGCGCGTCGATCGGCGCTCCGAGAAATCTCTCCGCCACGGCCGCAAAGCCGTTCGGCAAGTCCGTCACATAGTATCGACGAACCGGCGGGCGCCCCGAGGCCTCCGGCAGGCGGCTCCCCACGATCTCGCGCACCTCTTCGGCGGCGGCCACCGATGCGTCGGCCAGCAGCACCTTCGGCCCCACCACCCCGCGGATCACGCCCTCGAGCAGCGGATAGTGCGTGCAGCCGAGGATCAGCGTGTCGATGTCCCCGAGCCGCGACAAGTAGCGGCGCGCGACCGCCTCCGCGACGTCGTCACCGACGGTGGTCCATCCCTCCTCCGCCAGCGGCACGAACAGCGGGCAGGCCTCGGCGATCACCGTCGCGTCGGGTCGAGAGCGGGCGACCGCGCGCTGGTACGCGCCCGACAGGATGGTGCCGCGCGTGCCGATGACGCCGATCTTTCCGCCCGGCGAGATCGCCGCGGCGTGACGGGCGGTCGGCTCGATCACGCCGATCACCGGGATGGGGACCAGGCGCGCGACCGCCTCGACCGCCACCGCGCTCGCGGTGTTGCAGGCGATGACGAAGACCCCGAGGTCCTCACGCTGGGCCAGGAAGCGCGCGGCGTTCTCGGCGTAGCGGGTCACCGTCTCCGGCGAGCGCGTCCCGTACGGCACGCGCGCGGTGTCCCCGAGATAGGCGGTGTCGCGATCGGGGAGGAGGCGGTGGATGGCGCGCAGGACGGTCAGCCCGCCCACGCCCGAGTCGAAAACGCCGATGGTAGGGCCCTTCACAGCTCGATGGGTCTCCAGCGATTGGCACGACCGCTGATGATCTCCCGCCGGGCAACCCGGCACGCCGACACTCCATTGACCAACCCCTCGGCGACCACGTCGTACTCATCCAGTGGAACGTCGAGCACAGGCACCGTTCCTCCCATCGCATCGATGGTCGTCATGACCGTCGGCGCGCGGCCGCTCACCGGGGTGACCAGCACCGAGATGCCGGAGATCTGCGCCGGGCAAGCGGTGGTCGCGGTGCGCGTGACGGTCACGGTGGCAGAGCCGACCGCAGCGAGGGGAATGAGGCCGAGATCGGTGTCCCCGGCGTGCGTGATGATCGGGCGCGTTCCGCGGAAGCGCTGCACGCCCTCGGCGGTGAGCGTCACGTAGAGCTGCTTGCCCTCGGTGAAGCGCGCGCCGGGCACCGCGAACGGGCGCTGTGCGGCGCAGGGGATCTCGACGTCGATCGGATCATCGCCCGCGTTGGTGGTGATCTGCGCGACCACCGAGCTCACGCCCACGCGCGCGTCGTCGCACGCGGTGATCGGCGCGGTGCCGAGGATCGCGAACTGCCAGTCGAACAGCAGGCGCCCGCCGACCGGCTCGAACACCACCGCGAACGTGGGATTGTCGCCGCGCTCGAGCAAGCGCTGCTCGTCGACGTCGTAGATCTTGCGGCCGGTGTTCTTGGCGTACGCGTCGAGCTTCACGGTGTAGTTCTGCGCGAGGAGCGGGGTCGGGATGGCGTACGTCCCCATCGCGCACGGAAGATCGGTCTCGGTGAACGTGCCGGCGCCGGCTGCGCCGCTGCCGAGGAAGATCGAGACGGTGTCGATCTCGTCGGTGCACGGGGACAGATCGCCGGTGGTGGAGAAGGTCCACGACACGGCGAGGAACGCCACCTCGGGCGCGAGCGCGATCGTGATGTTGCTGTCGCCGGGGAGCGTGATCTCGCGACGCACCTTGAACAGCGTGGCCTTCGGGTCGTCGAACAGATCGCCGGTGGCGATGACCTCGATGGTGTACGAGCCCGCAGGCACCGTGCTGTCGGTGAAGACGCCGGTCCCGCAGTCGGCGGTCTTGGGCCAGCCGGGGAGCGCCGTGACGCCGTCGGCGCCGAGGACCTTGACCGACACGGCGCGCACCTCGCGGACGTCCTTGCAGTCTTTGAGGCCGCCTTTCGAGAGCTGGAAGTGGACGGTCAGACCGCCCGAGGGGGCCGAATCACCCCCGCACGCTGCGATGAGGAGGGTCCCAGCGAGGACCAGGTTGCGGGTGCTCATGACGAGGGGACACTGCAACGCGCGAACCGGGGGGCGCAACCGCAACATGATCGTCGTCGCGACCTTCGACCCTGACTTCCTTGTCACGGATCCACCCCCGTGCTACCCGCGCCGACATGGCGGGATCCGAGGTCATTCAGGTCGCGGTGACCACCCTGGAACAAACGCACGCCGCGGACAGCGTCGGCGACTTCTCGATGTCGCTCTCGCGGGCGATCGGGCACTGGCCGGCGAGCCAGCTCGCGATGGCGCTGCTGGTCCTGTTCTCCGTCGTGAGCTGGGGCATCATCATCTACAAGGCCCTGGCGCTGCGCACCGCGCGCAATCAGTCGGAGGAGTTCCTCGAGGCCTTCTGGCAGGCCAAGCGGCTCGACGCGGTCTACCAGCAGTCCGAAGAGTTCGTGAAATCTCCGATCTCGCAGACCTTCCGCGCCGGCTACATCGAGCTCGCGCGCCTCAAGAAGACCTCGACCGAAGGCGATCAGAACATGCTCGGCGGTGGCATCGAGAACGTCGAGCGTGCACTGCGGCGGGCGCAGAACTCCGAGTCCACCGCGCTCCTGGCGCTCACGCCGTTTCTGGCCACGGTCGGGTCGACCTCGCCGTTCATCGGGTTGTTCGGTACGGTGTGGGGCGTCATGAAGGCCTTCAACGACATCGGAAAGCAGGGCTCGGCCAACCTGGCGACGGTGGCTCCCGGCATCTCCGAGGCGCTCATCGCGACCGCGGTCGGCCTGCTCGCGGCGATCCCCGCGGTGATCGCGTACAACTATTTTTTGTCGTCGATCAAAACTCTCGAGTCGGAGATGGACTCGTTTTCCTCCGACTTTCTCAACATCGTGAAGCGTCACTTCTTCCGGTAGATTCCGTACGACCGACGCGGCCGCTCGCGCGTTCATAGGAGACCTGCAAATGGGCATGTCGAGCAAACGCGGGTCGGACGCCATCAGCGACATCAACGTCACGCCTCTGGTGGACGTGATGCTGGTGCTGCTGATCATCTTCATGGTCGCAGCGCCCCTCATCTCGCAGGGCGTCCCGGTGCAGCTCCCGAAGACCGAGGCGCAAGCGCTCCCCGGTCAGGAATCGAAGCTGGTGCTGACGCTGACCAAGGAGAAGCAGATCTTCATCGGGACCAACGACAAGAACCCGATCCCCTATGAGCAGCTCGAGGAGAAGTTAAAGGCCAACGACCGTGTTCAGAAGGACAAGGAGCTGTTCATCCACGCGGATCGGCGCCTCGAGTACGGGTTCGTCATCGACGTGATGGCGCTCGTGCGGCGAGCCGGCGTCGAAAACCTCGGGATGGTCACTGACCCCATGGGAGGCGAAACGACGCCATGAGCCCGCTCGGACCGATGGCCGCCGCGCGCCAGGTCGCGAAGCGCACGCGCCGGGGCCTGATGCTCGGCATCGGCGTGTCGGTCGCCGTGCACGGCGCCGGCGTGGCGTGGGCGCTGTCGGGGTCGTCGAAGGTCGAGCCCCCGCGCATCATCCAGAACGCGATCCCGGTGCAGCTGGTGAAGCTGGGCAAGAAGCGCGATCCCGAGCTGTTGCCGCGCAAGGTGACCGAGGCCCCTCCCCCGCCGCCCGATACGGTGAAGCTCGACACCGGTCAGCCCGTCCCAACGGCAGCTCCGGTCGATAAGCCGAAGCACACCGATCAGATGTCCGACGCCGCCAAGCGCCTCCTGGATCGAGAGACCAAGCTCGATCGTGCCCTCGAGAAGGTCGAGGCCGAGGGCGATCCAGAGGGTGACGAAGAAGGCACCACCACCGACACCACCAACGCGGCGCGCGGCTACGAGGCCTCGGTCGCGAAGGTGTTGAAGTCCAACTATCAGCTGCCCGAAGCCATCCCGGCGGGGCAGCGCCAGTTCCTGCTCGCCAAGGTCGTGCTCTACATCGAGGCGAACGGGAAGCTCTCCCGATTCGAGTTCGAGGAGCGCCACCCGAACACGCTCTTCATGGGCGCGCTCGAGAGCATGCTGTCGAACATCCAGCTGCCGCCGCCCCCGCCGTCGGAGGCCGCCCGCGTGGCGAGCGACGGGCTGCTGGTGGTGTTCCGACCGTGATTTTCTCCGAAAGAGGTCAACGTGCTGCGTAAACGATACTCATCCGTGCTGCTCCTTTTGCTGGGGGCCGCTCAGGTCTCCTACGCGCAGGGCGACAAGTCCAAGCGCACCGTCATCGAGATCGGGAGCCCGGACTTCCGCGCCTATCCGGTCGCCATCCCGTCGGCGAAGGATCTCGGCGGCGCCGCCAAGCCCGTCGAAGAGATGACCGAGGCGCTGCAGTTCGATCTCGATGTCTCGCCGCTGTTCCGCGTGCTCGATCCGAAGAGCTATCTCGCCGACCAGACGAAGGAAGGCATCACCGCGCAGTCGATCAAGTTCTCCGACTGGGTGTCGGTCGGCGCCGAGGGCCTGGTGAAGATGACCGCCCAGGTCAGCGGTAACTCGCTCAAGACGGAGTATCGATTCTTCGACGTGGCGACCGGCAAGGAGCAGCTCAAGAAGAGCTACGAGGGCGGCCTCGATCAGGGCGGTCGGTTCTCGCACAAGTTCGCCGACGAGATCGTCTTCTTCCTCACCGGCCAGAGGGGCATCTTCAACACGCAGATCGCCGCGGTGAAGAAGACCGACACCGGGCGCGAGATCTACGCGATGGACATCGACGGCAAAAATCGCCGCGACGTCACCGCGAACGGCTCGATCAACCTCCTCCCGGCCTGGTCGCGCAACGGCCGCGAGATCGTCTTCACCTCGTACATCCGCCACAACCCGAACCTCTACTCGGTGGGCGCGGGCGGCGGCGGCACGCCGAAGCTGCTCTCCGGCGAGCGCGGCCTCAACACCGGCGGCGTGATGTCGCCCGATGGAACGAAGATCGCGCTCACGCTGTCCCGTGACGGCAACAGCGAGGTCTACGTGATGAACGCGGATGGGACCGGGCTGAAGCGGCTCACCAACGAGTGGGCGATCGACAGCTCGCCGTCGTGGTCGCCGGACAGCAAGCAGATCGCGTTCGTTTCGGCGCGCTGGGGCGACCCGCACATCTTCGTGATGGGCTCGGATGGCTCGAACGTTCGCCGCATGACCGAGCGCGGCTCGTACAACCAGACGCCCGACTGGTCGCCGCGCGGTGACTTGATCGCCTTCACCGCGCGCGACGAGCGCAACGTGTTCGACATCTTCACGGTCAACACGACGACCAAAGAGATCAAGCGACTCACCCAGGACCAGGGCAACAACGAGGAGCCGAGCTTCTCGCCCGACGGCAACCTGCTCACGTTCTCGACGACACGCGAGGCCGGAGCGTCGCAGATCTGGGTGATGTCGACCGACGGCCAGAAGCAGCGACGGGTCACCAAGGCGGGCGGATATTCGACCCCCGTCTGGGGACCGGTGACGGAATAATGAGGACCATCATGCGCGCTTTCGCACTCACTATCGCTTGTACTCTTGCACTGGGAGCCTGCGCGAAGGTCAACCAGGGCGAGCAGGAGCTGGCCGCCGCCGAGCAGGCGATCGCCGACGCGCGCGTCCGCGCCAAGGACTGCATGCCGGAGAGCTTCACGGCCGCCGAGGCGCTGCTCGGGCAGGCCAAGGCCGCGGTGGCGAAGAAGGACTACAAGGACGCGATGGCCAAGGCCAACGAGGCCTCGAAGCTCGCCAAGCAGGCGATCGCGGCCTCGCCGGACGGCTGCGACAAGAAGCTCAAGGAAGCGCTCGATCCGAACCTCAACAAGGCCTCGGCCACCGACGCCGCCAACCGCAGCGCGGACCTGAGCAGCATCGAGCAGACGATCTACTTCGACTACAACGACGCGGCGATCCGCGAGGACGGCAAGGCCATCCTCACCAAGCTCGCTTCGATGCTGATGAAGGATCCGGGGCTCAAGGTAGAGATCGAGGGTCACTGCGACGACCGCGGCTCGACCGAGTACAACCTGCACCTCGGCGATCGCCGCGCGCGCGCGGTGGAGAAGTATCTGCTGACCCAGGGCGTGAAGGCCGGGCAGATCAGCACGATCTCCTACGGTGAGGAGCGGCCGATCGATCCGAACGACAACGACGCCGCGTGGGCGAAGAACCGCCGGGCGGAGATCAAGAAGGCATCATGACCCGGGTCGCGGCTCTGGATCTCGGCTCGAACACCGTGAAGATGACGGTCGCGTCGCGGGGCTCCGCCGGCGCGCTGGACGTGATCTACGAGCGCGCCGAGGTCACCCGCATCGGTGAGGGCCTCGACAAGAACGGCTATCTCCTCGACGTCGCGATGGAGCGGACGCTCGCCGAGCTTCGGGCGATGGCGGCCGCGGCGCGCGAGCATGGCGCTTCGGTGATCCGTGCGGTGGGGACCGCGGGGCTGCGCGGCGCATCGAACAGCGCGGCGTTCCTCGAGCGGGTGCGCGCAGAGACCGGGATCGAGGTCGAGATCATCGACGGCATGCGCGAGGCGGAGCTGGCCTTTCGCGCTCCGTCGAGCGCGTTCGGGCCGGGCCCGGTGGTGGTGGTGGATCTCGGCGGGCGCAGCACCGAGATCATCGCCGGCGTCTCCGGGCGCATCGATCAGAAGATCTCGATGGAGGTCGGGAGCGTGCGGCTGACCGAGCGCTGCTTGCCCAGCGACCCCCCGCTCGACAGCGAGCTCGAGGGGGCGCGAGCTTATTTTCGCGGGTTGCTCGCGGAGGCGCCGTCGTGGCCTTCGGGTGCGACGCTGGTGGGTGTCTCGGGGACCATCCTGGCGCTGCTGGGGCTCGAGCTCGGCATCCACCAAGCCGATCGGCTGGCGCACGAGGCCGACGGGCGCGTGCTGCACCGGGACGCGGTCGATCGCTTCTACGATCGCTTCCGACACCTGCCCGCTGCGGAGCGCATCGTCGGGTCGATCATCCCGTCGGGTCGCGCCGACGTGATCGTGGCGGGCATGCTGATCGTCGCCGAGATCATGGATCACTATCGCCAGCCGACCATGCGGGTGACGGGTCGCGGCGTGCGCTACGGCCTGCTCTTCGAAATGCTGTGACCCCGCGGATTCGCATCTCGACGGTCAATGACGGCGCTGTCGCGGGCGGCGGCGGCCACGTCCTGTACTGGATGAACGCGTACCGGCGGCTGGGCTACAACCACGCGCTGGAACGAGCCGCAGAGCTGGCCCGCGAGCTCAGAAAGCCGCTGGTCATCCTGGAGGCGCTGCGCTGCGACTATCCCTTCGCGTCCCCGCGCCACAGCAGCTTCATCATGGACGGGATGCGCGAGCACGCCCTCGCGCTGCGGGCGCGCGGCGTCGCGTACTATCCGTACGTCGAGCGCGCGCCGGGCGAAGGCAAGGGGCTGGTCGCCGCGATGGCGCGCGACGCGGCGGTGGTCGTGACCGACGACTGGCCGTGCTTCTTCTTGCCGCGCGCGGTGGCGGCCGCGGGCGCGCAGGTCGCGGTGAAGATGGAGAAGGTCGACTCGGCGGGCCTGTTGCCGCTGCGGGCGACCGATCGCGCGTTCCCGATGGCGTTCGGGTTCCGCAGCTGGCTGATGAAGAACCTGCGGCCGCACCTCGACGAGCTGCCCGTGGCGGATCCGCTCGTCGACCTGCCGCCTTCCATCCGCGTGCAGGGTCTCGATCGCTGGACGTTCGGTGTGCCGGAAGGGCCGTCGACGGCCGGCGGTACCGTCGCGGGGCGGGCGCGCTGGCGACAGTATCTCGCGTCGGGCGTCGATGAGTACGCGGACACGCGCGATGCACCGACCAGCAAACTATCGCCCTACTTACACTATGGGCACCTCTCCTCGTTCGAGATGATGAACGACCTGCGGCTGCGGCGCCGATCGAGCTGGGATGCGCTGATGAAGCCGCGCGACGGGAAATGGGGCTGGCACCCGGCGTTCGTCGATCAGCTGGTCACCTGGCGGGAGATCGGCCTGAACATGTGCGCGCGGCGGACCGACTACCGGGAGTACGAGTCGCTGCCGGAGTGGGCGCGAAAGACCCTGGAGAAACACGCCGGCGACCCGCGCGCCGTCTATCCCGACGACGTGATGGAGCGCGCCGAGACCGCCGACCCGATCTGGAACGCGACGCAGCGCCAGCTCCTCGGCGAGGGCGTCATCGACAGCTACCTGCGCATGCTCTGGGGGAAGAAGATCCTGGAGTGGACGCCCGGGCCGCGCGAGGCGCTGGCGCTGATGCTGCGGATGAACGACCAGTACGCGCTCGATGGCCGCGACCCCAACTCCTATAGCGGTATCTTCTGGGTCCTGGGGCGATACGATCGCCCGTGGCCGGAGCGGCCGATCTACGGGATGGTCCGCACCATGAGCTCGGCGAGCACGAAAAAGAAGCTCGACCTGAACGACTATCTCTTGCGATGGGGACCATCATGACGAAGGCCAAAGAGAGCGCGGCGATCCGCGCGGCGGCGATGATCGAGAGCGGGATGGTGGTGGGCCTCGGGACCGGCTCCACCGCGGCCTATCTCGTGGAGGCGCTCGGTCGCCGGGTCCGCGACGAGGGGCTGTCCATCCGCGGCGTGCCCACGTCGACCGCGACGCGAGATCAGGCTTCGAAGGCCGGCATCCCGCTGGTGGGGCTCGACGACGTCCGCGGCATCGATCTCACCGTCGATGGCGCCGACGAGATCGGGCCCGGCCTTGCTTTGCTGAAGGGCGGCGGGGGCGCTTTGTTGTGGGAAAAGATCGTCGCCGCGGCGTCGCGCCGGATGATCGTCATCGCCGACGCGGGGAAGGTCGTGCCGAAGCTGGGCAAGTTTCCGCTGCCGGTGGAGGTGATGCCGCTTGGCTGGACGGTCGTGTCGAGAAAGCTCGAATCGCTCGGCGGGCCGGCCTCGCTGCGGGTTCGCGGCGATGGGACGACCTGGGTGACCGACGGCGGGCACTGGATCCTGGACGCGCGTTTCGGGACGATCGACGACCCGCGCGCGCTGGCGAGCACGCTCGACGGCACGGTCGGCGTGGTGGAGCACGGCCTCTTCGTGGGGATGGCCTCGCTCGCGCTGATCGGGAATGACGACGGTTCGGTCGAAGAGATCACCGCTTGAGCCGCACCGTATCGTTCGAGGTCCTCGCGACCGACCCCGGGACCCAGGCGCGCCTCGGCCGCATGACGACCCCGCACGGCGTCGTGGACACGCCGACCTTCATGCCGGTCGGCACCGCCGGGACCGTGAAGGCGATGCTGCCCGAGGAGGTGGCCGCGACCGGCGCGCAGGTCATCCTCGGCAACACCTTCCACCTCTATTTGCGCCCCGGGCACGAGACGGTGCGCAAGCTGGGCGGCCTCCACCAGTTTGCGCAATGGGACCGCTCGATACTCACCGACAGCGGTGGGTTCCAGGTCTTCTCGCTGGCCGAGCTGCGCACCATCAAGGAGGAGGGCGTCGAGTTTCGCAGCCCCTACGACGGCAGCAAGCACATGCTCTCGCCGGAGAAGTCGATCGAGGTCCAGGAGGCGCTGGGCACCGACATCGCGATGGCGTTCGACGAGTGCCCGCCGCACGACGAGACCAAGGACTACGTCGAGCGGTCGCTGGCGCGCACCACGCGCTGGCTGGATCGCTGCATTGCGGCGCGAAAGCAGCCCTCGGTGACCTCGCTCTTCGGCATCGTGCAGGGCGGCCGCTTCGAAGACCTGCGCGCGGCGCATGCGGCCGAGCTCGCTTCGCGCGATCTGGATGGCTACGCGATCGGCGGCGTCGCGGTGGGCGAGTCACCCGACGAGATGGTGCGCGTCACGCAGCTGACCGCGCCTTTGTTGCCGGTCAACAAGCCGCGATACCTGATGGGCGTCGGCTACCCGCACGATCTGGTCGAGGCGGTGGCGGCGGGCGTGGACATGTTCGACTGCGTGATCCCGACCCGCAGCGCGCGCAACGGGCGAGTGTTCATCCCGGGCGGGTACATGTCGATCAAGCTCGGCGCGCACAAGGAAGACCGGCGGCCTTTGGACGAGACTTGCTCTTGCCCAACTTGCGCGAAGTTCTCGCGGGGATACTTGCGCCATCTGTACATGGCGAACGAGATCCTCGGGCACCGGCTGCTGACGATGCACAATCTCTGGTTCTATCAGCGGGTGATGGAGCGAATTCGCGAGGCGATCCGGGAGGGGAAGATGCGTGAGTTGCTCACAAAGATGCGTGCTGAGCGAAAGCAAGCTTCAAACGCCGCAGACAATTGAGCTCCGACGCGAGAGCGGAAGAGAGGCGGGTCGACGAGCTCCAACGGCGGGTCGCAAAGCTCGAGCAGCGCCGGGTGGCTGATCGGCGTCTTGACCTCGTGGTCGGTCTCGACGATGAGCCTTGGATGACGAACGACTGGTGTCGCGTGCTCGGTATCGACCCGCCCAATCTTGTGGCCGTCGTGGGCCACCGCGAAGCGAACACCTTCGCGCTGTTCCTCGTCGCGCTGGTCGAGCGCGGCGCGCCGATGACGCTGGAGGAGGTGGCGCAGCGGTTCGAGGAGGCGGGCGTCGCCGATCGCTGGAGCGCGCTCTCGTCGCTCCAGCGCTGCAAGCCGGGCCGGTCACCGGCGTACCGCGACGGCGAGCGCTATCACCTCGATCCTCATGACCACGAGCTCGACCTGTGGATGTTCCGGCTGGGGCTCCGGCCCGCGAAGTTCGCGCGCCCGGCCTCACCCGCCCCGGCCGCGTCTCCGCTGCCAGGCCCTGACGTGCTGCTCACGGAGGCCGAGCTCGACGAGGCGTGGAAGGACGCGAGCCTCCACAACATGTCGGATCACCGCTTGGCGACCGCGGTGCTCGACGCCCACGGCGGTCCGCTCTCGCCTGCGGAGGTCGTGGCCAGCGTCGCCCGACGCACGAAATGGCACCGTCGCGCGGAGAGCTCGGCCCAGATCGCCCGCAAAGGGAGCGCGATCGTCGTGCTCGACGACGGCCGCTGGGCGATGGCCAACGATGCCGGCGACACGCTGCGACGCGTTCGAGAGCTGGTCCGCGAGCGCCTCGCGCTCGTTCGTCGATACGCGCGCCCGGATCCAGCGGCCATCCAAGCGATCAGCGCCGCAGCGGCACAGCGCCGCGCCGCGCACGGCGCCGCGCTCGCGAGCCTCGCCCGCGCCCTCGTCGTCGTGTTCCCGTCGAAGGCCCCGCGCGCCGCCGCGCTCCTCGACGTCGGCGAGCACACCCTGACGACCTTCGTGGACGCGGAGATGGCGGCGCTGCGAGAGCAACTCGCGAGCTACGCGGTGATCGGAGGCCTCGACATCCGCGCGTTGTTGCGCGCGGTCGACTTCGATCCCGGCGACCGCCGGCTCGCCGAGCTGGGCCCGCCGCAGAAGACCAAGCAGCTGAACAAGTCCGGCCGCACGCTGAAGATCACCGTCGCGCAGCTGGTCCAGGGCACGTGCGGCATCACCAAGCTCTTCGGCGACCCCGCGAAG
>Ga0105047_10005052_pt1 | contig 22805 bp, 30 predicted proteins | sample MAT04_FD_78384 | JGI IMG/M metagenome (GOLD analysis project Ga0105047, IMG submission 78384) | Freshwater microbial communities from Lake Fryxell liftoff mats and glacier meltwater in Antarctica - MAT-04 (megahit assembly) | ecosystem: Environmental > Aquatic > Freshwater > Ice > Liftoff... | reverse complement strand
TTGGGATCACAAGAATCTGCCAAACGTCTTCAAAGCATCTAACAATTAACCACAGCCTGAGAATCTTGGAGCCGATTTGGCAATTGCTTTAAATTGGTAACAAGACCTTTTTCTATAAAGTAATTCATAACTTCTAGAAAATAGATATTGGTGTCTTGCGGAACAAAGAACTCAAGAATTCCTTCTTGCGGTTTAAGCGCTCTGTCAAAAGAGCAGTGTTCAAAACTACGCAAAATCGCTGTTACGAACCATGTTTGAGGAATATTAACGTGAGCTTGATAGTAGATACAATACATTGCTTTCACTTGTTAAAATGAATTAATAGGTTACCCTAAGTATAGTTTATTATTATTTTATTGGCTTTTAAATTTTTTTAAAGGACTTTCCATGAGCCAAGATACCAAAAAAATAGGTGTCAATACAGCAACAATTATCGGCATGAATGCAATGATCGGAGCAGGAATCTTTACTGCACCGGCTACTATTGCGTCAAATGTAGGGCCTGCAGGTATTTTAGCTTATGGCTTAGTAATTTGTGCTGTGTGGTTTATGGCTTTGTCTTTAGCTCGACTTGCGTATTTATTTCCTGAAGAAGGTTCATTCTATATTTATGCTAAAGCTTGGGGCGGCCATATTACGGGCGTCATAGCAAGCAGTGCATATTTTATTGGTTTATTAATCGCTATGGGCTTACTTTCTCAAATGGCTGGCGCATACTTACACGACTTTTTTCCCGGCATAAGTGCCTATAATCTTGGTTTAATTGCTTTAGTAACCTTGGTAATACTCAATACCTTTGGTGTAGTGCTTTCGCAATTAGGCCAGCAAATCCTCATTGTATGTACAATATTTCCAATAATAGTTACAACTATAATGTGCTTGAGCAAAGCCAGCCTGAGCAACTTAATGCCATTTGCGCCGTTCGGTTATACAAATGTTCTTAAGGCAACAAAGGTTGTAATTTTTGGTTTCTTTGGATTTGAATGCGCATCATCATTATTTAATATTGTTGAAAACCCAAAAAAGAACGTACCTAAAGCTTTGATTTATTCAATAATTGCGGTTGGCATACTGTACACCTTATTCTTCGGGTCAATAATATTATCTACACCATTAAATTTATTCACTGACCCGCGTATTCCACTTTCTAAAACGCTTACTGTGGTCTTTCCTAATAGCAGTTGGATCATTGGAATTATTCATTTCGCAATTCTTTCAGCAATATTAGGCACTGTCCATTCAATGATTTGGACTTCAAGCAATTTGTTGGCATTATTAATGAAAAATTTCCGAACACCAGCTCTTAAATCATTATCCCACAAGCAATGGTTTAAACAGTATGGGTCAGTTCTAGCAGTTGGTATTGCTATTGCAACAAGCTATGTAACACTTAAGAATCCTAATCTATTCTTTAGCTTAACTTCATTATTCATTATTTCAGCGTTCTTATTATCAATGGTTTCACTTCTAGTTGTGAAAAATGAACTAAAAGCTGGTCACAAGTTCCAAGCAGTCATTGGTATGTGTACTGCGTTGCTCATTTTTTATTTTGCAGCTGACGGTTTATGCCAAGAAATTTTTAAGCTTTGATAAGATTTGACGACTTGTAAGAGTCAGTGTTATATCTAAAAAAAATTATTTTAGATTTTTAGATTTAAAAAAAAGGATAAGTTAATGCGTAAGGGATGCAAATTTGGGTCTAGCATAATAGCCATCCTTGTGCTTATCGGGCAAATATCGCCATTATACGCACTTTCCTGGTTATCAAAAAATGATCCATATCCAATGTACACCGCAGTAGAGCCTACTGCCTTTTTATACACTCGACATCGTCAAATCTTAAAACGTTACCCAGTAGAAATCGTTGACCCTGAACGAATGGATATACACTTTTCTGTTTTTGGTCAAAACGCTAAAACAGGTAAGGGCCTTGAAGGTATTGGTAGTCTATGCGCGGCACCATTAGGAAACCTAGCACTATCAGATGGCTGCGCTGAACTAGGTGATATCATCAGCGGTGGTCGCTGGAACATGCTTGGATTATTGTTCGGTGGAATTCCACAAGGACAAACGTTGCCCCCAGCTTTAAATATTGCATTAAATAATTTATTCCCCGGCGCAATCCCGGGGACATTAAATGATCCCGACAATATTATTGACCCCACTGAAGTATTTGGGTTTTTCAGTTTGCCGGGTAAGTATCGTAAGCGTGGCTTTAGATGGGAATTTGAAACCAAAGTATTTAATGATGTGGGAATGACGCTTCAAGGTGGAGTTTCTAACATCACCTTAAGAATCGACTTTAATAACTTGACTTGTAACTGGGTTCAAACGTGTCCATTTACCCCACTCCCACCGTTAACTATTGTAAACGTCGATAATTTCTTAATGAATGAGACGCCTCTAATTGCTCGTGAAATTGGATTAGATATTTGTCGTAATTTCAATGAAACACATTTAGAAGATACTCGTGCATTTATGTGGTGGCGACATGCGTTTCATATTAACGAAGGCCGTGACACTTGGCACGAATTTTTATGTATTCCCTATGTATACGCTGGCGGACAGATTGCAACAGGTAAAGAAGAAAATCCATTCAGAGCATTTGATTTAGCATTTGGCAGCAATGGTCACAATGCCGTTGGCATGAGTGCGGGTATTAACTTTGACTTTGTAACTACCATTGAACTGGGAGCTGAAATCGGCTTTACCCACTTCTTTAGTAGAGATAAATGCATTTATGTACCGACCTCTGAATTCCAAAGTGGTATTTACCCATTCTCAACCAGTGTGCACTATCAACCGGGTAATAACTATGAATTCTTAGCCAAAATGCATGCATATGAGTTCCTTGAGCGCTTATCATTCTATTTCCAATATGTGTTTATAAGTCATACCAGTGATACTATTTGCCAAACTAACCCTCAATCTGAATTTGATACTGACTTGCTTGAGTGCCGTTCACCCTGGAAATCACAAATGGCAAACGTAGCCTTTTATTACGATGTAGCACCAAATATGATATTGGGTATTTTATGGCAGGCTCCATTACAACAAAAGAATACATTTAAAAGCACTACCATCTTATTCTCATTTACAGCGATATTCTAAGAGGATTTTTGCTAGACAATATAGATTAAATAGATTAATCTAATTATGAGTTTATTCAAAATAAATTTTCAATGTGTAATTTTTAATTACAATCAACTGAAAGGTGTTGATTCTCGTGTCTAAAAAGAAACCAAACATCCAGGTTCATGTGAGCGGTAATGTTGAACGTTCACTAAAACAGTTAAAAAAGAAAATTGAACGTGAAGGTGTTGTTCGTGATATGAAGCGAACAGTATACTTCGAACCGTCTACCCAAAAACGTCGTAAGCGTTTAGTACGTGCAATTAAACAAAATTTGATGCGCCTTTTAAACGGCCGTCCGTAAGTTATATTCAGTTTACTCATGGCAAGCCACAACAATCAACGCGATGTAAGACGCGCTCAAAAAGAGTCACTTTTTCTTAAAGAAATTTCTCAATTGTTTCATCACATTGCAATAGATGATCCAAAGTTGTCAGGGCTTGCCGTAAACCGAGTACGCCTTTCAGCTGATAAAAGCATCTGCTTTGTATTATTCTATTCACCTGATGGCAAAGAAGATTTTGACTCTAAGTTTGAACATTTAAAACTATACAAGCCTTCAATGCGCAAAGCTCTTTCTCAGGCTATCAATGCGCGTTATACACCTGAATTAGTTTTTCAGTACGATGAACAATTTGAAAAACAAGATCGTATTGAGAATCTTATATCTAAATTAAAAAATGAAGGAAAGCTATAAAAGTGTTAACACTTTTGTTAACGGTATTATTTGCTTGCTGGGGTTCATTTTTAAATGTTTTGGGTTATCGGTTAGTTCGGGAAGAAAGTATAATTTTTCCCGGTTCTCACTGTCCTTATTGTAATTCATCTATTAATTGGTATGACAACATACCAATTCTTTCATGGTTTGCATTACTTGGCACCTGTAGGTCTTGTAAAAAAACCATCAGTCCCTTGTATCCATTTATTGAATTATTTACCATTATGTCGCTTTTACTACTTGTGCAGCGAGTCGAATTAGCTTATTTTTTTGCATACTTTATTTTTTTCTCGGCTCTTATTGTAACAATACGATCTGATATTGAGACACTCTTAATTTCTCGCTTTACTACTCTCTTTTTAGTTCCTCTTGGATGGCTTTTTGCATTGTTAAGGCTATTACCTATTACATTATTTGAAAGCATCTTAGGAACTATAATTGGATATGGCTTTTTATATATCATTTCAAAACTATTTTATAAATTGCGAAAAATAGAAGGTATTGGGCAAGGCGATCTTGAATTATTAGCATTCATTGGTTCATTTACCGGTTTTATTGGATGCTGGTTCACGCTGTTTATGTCTTCTATACTCGGACTCATCACCGGTATAACGTATGTTTTCTTTAAGAAAAAAAACTTCTCGACCAGAATTCCCTTTGGTCCTTTTCTTGCGGTAAGCGCCATAGTATATGTTTTGCTTGAAGCAGAAATACTCTATCTCTTGTTTCTTACTCAGTATTAATTTCTCTTTAATTGTATTGATAATTAGGCTACAATTGCTCGCAGTTAAAAAATTCTTCAAAGGATACTCCATGAAACAGTTACTTTTAGCAATAACTTTCATTGCATCGGTTTGTTTTGCAAATGAGCAAGAAAATGTAAAAATTATCCAAACACAAAATGCAAAAATTCTAAAGCTCCATCGCAAAATTGCGCGCCAAAACATTATCATAATGGTATTTGCAGCTGGAATTGGTACTGTATTATGGATTAAAGCTAATGAAGTAAAAAATGGTATAACTGCTTTTGAACAATTACGAACTGACTTAACTCAAGCATTTAACGCAGTTGTTAATTGGTGGAATGAAGAAGATCCTATCACTAAAACATTTAGCGCGCCTCAACTAGTTACTATAAAAACGCAAATTCATACTCCTGAAGTACAACAAGAATCAACCAGTTCATTAGACTCAGCTACTACTTCGACCGTTACAGGCGATGTAACAACTACATTAGATGATCAAAACAAGTAATTAATTTAGTATGTAGAAGGCGGCAATTACCGCCCTCTTTTATTTTAAGCAATATCGTCATTAATAATCGTTATATTATTAAACTGATCGATTCCTAGAATATCAGGCTCTCCATCACCATCAATATCACCTGCAGCAATTGCTAAAAAGCCTTTATCATTAGCATTACCTTTAGACAAGAAACTACTTGGAGTATTTAATTTTCCAGTAAAATAATTTTTACCTTCTGCACCTGAGCCAAATCCATAGGTATAATTAAACCGTTCATCTGCACCACCGCCATGGTATCCTTCTGGTTGCCAGCCAATTCCACCTTGACCGGAAAGATCGGCGCTATATTTACCGTGCTCAGCAAAATATGCTTTTTCAGCGGCATAAATGGCATGCAAGTTAACATATGCTTCGGCACGTTTTGCTTTTGCCATAAATTTCATAAAATTCGGAACTGCAATCATGGCTAAAAATCCAATGATTGCCACTACAATCATAAGTTCAATTAATGTAAACCCAGATCTTTTCATTATTTCTCCCTTTTAGGTTATTTGCTCAATATTAAAAAGCCTCACGTATAAAGTGCAATACTTTGTAAAATCGTTGTAAAATAAAGCTTTTATTGTATATTTATATAAACATTCTAATTTGATACAAAAGGGTATTGTGAATTTATTCATCAAATCCGTGCTGTCAACCATACTTGCTACCACGAGCTTAAATAGCTCCCCAACTACAATTCCACAAACCGTATCATCTAGTTCAGACTATCGAACATTGTTTTTAGTTGCCGCTGGCGGCGCCATGGTAGGAACTGGGATTTATTTACTGAGCAAAAAGAATCAAACCAGATTAAGTAAAATTTCAAGTACAATCGGCGGCTGCGCTCTGATATCAACGGGTGCTCTTACTGCTATACTTTTAAGCAATATTGTATTCTTTATCACTGAATTATTTGATCACGCTTGCGATGAATATGGTATCATATAAGAAGAAATTAATAAGAACAGAAATGAACGTCGCGCTGAAATTCGTGGCAGGAAGTAAATTTCAAGGAGATGCGCTTAAATCCGGTAAAAAGTAAACACTGGTAAATTACCTGCAATTATAGGCGCTTTTCATAAGCCCCTTTTTAAGGGCCTCCAACATTACAAATAGAAAACATACCCTGCAAGGCAATTTACAACCTTACAATAAGAAATCTTATCTGACTGCTTTTAAACTAGTGTTTTCTATAGAAAACATTATCCATTGCATATAAATTACAAAGTAAAAGTTCAATAACATCTACTACAAGGCTTATTGGCCTTTTGCTGCATAAACTTAATCCAAAACTTTCAATTTTATATCATGTTGCAAATATTCTTTTCTCTTTGTAACGATAATTTCTTGTTTGACATTTATATAATAAAGTTTATATTAAAATACAAGTCATAAATTTATATGACAATTTATAAAAAAATTAGCTATCAGGAACTAAAAAATCATAAAAGATTGGCTAAGAAGGAATTTTTTTACAAGTTTTCAACGTATCAAGTCGCGGAGTAAACGATGAAAAACACTAACAAACACATTATTGGCGGGAAAGATATAGTACCCGTTGGTAAGCAGCGAAGCTATAACGAGATTATAGAATTCTTGGACAGTAATTGGAAAACCAATAGTACTGACAAGAGTTTAACTGTTATGAAAAAGCTCGATCAAGCTTTTAGCAACGTTTCTCAAAAATTGAATACTATTTTAGTTGCTGGAACAAACGGTAAATCACTTACGGTTAACTTTACTTCTCAATTATTAAAGGAAGAAGGTTTAAGCGTAGGTTCATTTTTTGCTCCGCACATTTTAACGTATAACGAACGTTTAAGCGTCAATGGCGAAATGGTTTCAAGCAAATCATTCACCGATGTAGCAAACGAAGTTCTTAACACTGCAGAAACACTACAAGTAACGCCAAATTCATTTGAAGTGTTAACAATGATGGCGTTAGTTTATTTTAAACAAAGTAACGTAGACGTTGCTTTACTTGAAGTAAGCGAAGGCGGTCAATGGAATGCTACAAACATTTGTACTCCAAAAATCGCTGTAATTACTCGTGTTACTGACGACAAAGAAGCAAACATTGTTGCTTCAACTAAAGAAATTTTAGAAATCGTTAAACCGGGTACCCATGTTATTTCAGCAGATCAAAGCAAGCTTAACTTGCAAATGATGCTTGAAATCACTGAATCAAAAGGTGGTACTTGGGCAATGCCTATTCGTAAATTGGCTCAACTACCGTATCCATTTGAGCAATTACATGGTCGTTGTGCAGCATTAGCTGAACGTATTTCACAAGTTTTTGTAAACGATATCTTGAATCGTGATTCTATTGTTGTATCTGGCAGCTTGTTGACTAAACAAAAAGGTCAACGCGGCAGACCAACTCTTGAAGCTAAACGTCACTTGGAATTGAACCCTAAGCGCACTATTGAGCAGTTTTGGAAAGAAGCTCTTGCTGCAATGCCGGGTCGTTTTCAATTACTAGACAAAGAAAAACCAAGCATCTTACTTGACAATGCAGCTAACTTAGATGCATTTGCAAACTTGTTACTCGGTATCAGATTGCTTCATTACCAACGCCCATTAAAAGGCTTAACTATTGTTCTAGGTTGCAATAACCAAGACTTAGATATGCCAGAATTCTTAAAGCAATTGCGTTACTTCTTTAAAAAGACTTCAGGTAGCGTAATCGTATGCCCAGTTAATCATGTTGCTGGACATAAAGGTTCTGAATCATGGGATGTTGAAAAGGTTACTAACGACATTAAGAGCATGAAGATTAAAGCTAAATCAAGCAAGTCCTTCAAAGAAGCTTATGAAGCTGCAATCAAATCAGTTGATGAGCGTCATGGTCTAGTTGTAGTTGCAGGCTCGCCTTCATTAGTAAGCGAATACTGGAAATACAAAGGCATTAAAAAGCTCTAATGTTTTTCGTTTCAATTCTTATTTCAATCCTAATTGGATTAGTAAGTGGAACAATATACGGACTCTTCTTCTTGGCAACAAGAAGAAGAGTCTTTCAGTTATCAGACTCTTATCAAACTCGTTCGTCGCGTAGTTTAATACTTACATCAGCTGGTATGAGCATGGCTCGTATGATGGCTTTTGGTTTATTTGTTGCCTATTTGTTGCTATCACCCTCGATTACTTTTATACTAATTTTACCTTGTTTTTTAATAGCATTTTGGCTAACGATTTTAACCCATAAGGCCCGACAGCATGGAAGGTTTTGATTTACTTCAGACCAGTTACTGGCAACCCTTAGCACACTTTGGGTTTACGCATTCTTTTTTTAATCTTAATATGGCAACTATTATAAACACATGGTTGGTGTTAATAGTTTTATTAATACTTTGTCTTGTAATGGGTTTTTTTCTTAAATATAAAAATGGAAAAATTCGATTTATAGCCACCAGCTTTGTTGCTAGTTTTATTGATCTATGTGAACAAATTGTTGGTTTTTTTAGCGCAGCTCATACTGGATTTATAATTTCAATATTTTTATTTATTTTGCTGTGTAATTGCATTAGCGTGCTACCGTGGACCGAAGAGCCCACTCAAGATTTAAATACTACTCTTGCATTAGGCATTATAGTGTTTATCTATTGTCAAGCCGCTGCAATTCTTCATAACGGCTTCTGGAATTATATTAAAGAATATTTTGCACCATTTTTAATTATGCTTCCCTTAAATATTATCAGCAAACTTGCCTCAGTTGTTTCAATTTCATTTCGATTATTTGGAAATATTTTTGGAGGCGCAACTATTGTTGCTATTTACATGAGCGCAATTCAAGGCTCGATATTATTTGAAACAGCAGGCTTGTTGGGCTTAAATTGGATTATGGTAGGATTTTTCATATTATTTGAAGGCTTCTTACAAGCATTCGTTTTTGCAATGCTCAGCTTCTCATATCTTTCAATTGCAATACATGGTGAATCGGGAGATGAACAATGACAGAACTATCTTGGTTTCTCCATTATGGAACCATAGCTTCTTGTATTGCTATCACAGCATTAGGTGTTGGCATAGGCGAAGGATTAACCAGCCAGGCAGCAATTACTGCACTTGAAATTCAGCCTCATGCAAAAAGTGAAATTGCTAAAATAAATATTTTGGGTGCAGCGTTAGTTGAAACTGCGGCTATTATCGCTAGTGCCATTGCATTAATTCTATTGCTGGGTAATCAGACCATAAATGAATTTACCGGATATGCTAGTTTAGGAATTGCCTTTGCAATTTGCTTAACTGGCTTTTTTGTTGGATTGTTTTCTGCAAAACCGGCAAATGCTGCAATACTTGCAGTTGCACGCCAGCCATTTTTCTCACAACGTATATTTAGATTTATGCTCATCTCACAATCTATTATTCAAACACCCGTTATTTTTGCCTTTATTATTGCCATGTTTATACGATCACAATCGGTCTATGTAACTACTATGACAGATGCAATTCGTTTACTATCAGCAGGATTATGTATCGGGCTAGGAAGTATTGGTCCAATAATTGGTTTATCAAATTTTGCAGAAACTGCGTGTGCCGGTTTAGGCTATAATCGCACTGCCTATAGCAAATTACTAACGTTTACGTTTATCTCTCAAGCAATTATCGAAACTCCTATTATATTTTCATTAGTTATTTCATTATTTATTTGTTTTAGTTTTGTTGGTGATAATATGATTGCTGCAGTTGCATTCTTTGCTTCAGCATTATGTATGGGTCTTGGAACATTTGGTCCTGGTATCAGCTCGGGCAAAACAGCTGCTGCTGCATGCAGACAAATTGTAATAAACCCCGACATTTACAGTAGCGTTTCGAAAGTTAGTATTTTTGGCCAAGGGGTAATAGACACTGCTGCGATTTACGCATTTCTTGTATCCTTGGGACTATTAATTTTAAAATGAGTTCTTGAAATTGTTAAAAAGTATGGAGAAGTACTATGAATAATATCTTTTCACCTCGATCTTTTTTTATAATGGCAACATGCTTAGTAGTTCTAGTTATTGCTTGCCGTACTATTCCTTATGCGGTAAAAAAAGCTGACCGCGGAGACATTATTAGCGCAGGCAAATACGAAAATGATGTATTAATTGGTCAAAGTAAATTAAAAGACGTTCGCAACGAAAACGTACGCAAAATACGTGAAGCCATATTATCTATCATCGGTGAAAAGCGAATGCCATTAATTATAGATTCTCCTGAAGCTATTGCAGTTTATAATTATGTATTGGCATTGCGTTCAGAATATTCACCAAAAGATTACAATAAATTAGTAAATGCAATTTTAAACCGCTAATTTAACTTTAAATTCTTATGCCATTTTTCATGACTTTTTTGTCATAATTTATTATATTTAAATGGATTACATTTAGGATAAAGGCATGAGCATTATGAAAACAAAATCATTACTCGAATCTATTGGCAACACACCTCTTGTGCGTATAAATTTTGGCACACCACCACTAATTTTAGCAAAGCTTGAATATCTTAATCCGGGCGGAAGCATTAAAGATCGTTCTGCATTATTTATGGTTGAACAAGCTGAGCGCGATGGTGTATTAAAACCGGGTGGCACTATTATTGACGCATCTTCTGGCAATCATGGTATTGCTCTTGCAATGATTGGTGCTATCAAAGGTTATAAAGTAATTATCACTACTACTGAAAAATTTAGTAAAGAAAAGTTACAAACATTACAAGCATACGGAGCACAAATTGTTATGTGCCCTGCAACAGAACTTGTCACGCATCCTGAAAGTTATCACAGTACAGCAGTACGACTTCATAAAGAAACTCCCAATTCATTCATGCCTAATCAATATTACAACACCAACAACGCACTTGGTCATTACACGCTTTTAGGACCTGAAATTTGGGATCAGACAAATGGTTCCATAACCCATTATTTTGCTGCTGCCGGAACTGGTGGCACAATCAGTGGTGCTGGTAAATACCTCAAAGAAAAGAACCCCCTTGTCCAAGTTATTGGCACAGATGCGGCAAATTCCTTTCGTGCAACAAAGGGCAACCCACTACCATACAAGCTTGAGGGTATTGGAGTCGACTTCGACTCACCAGTCTTAAACCACCAGGTTATTGATGACTTTTTCTGTGTAACTGACCAACAAGCGATGGATATGCTTAAAACCATGGCAAGCAAACACGGCCTATTAGTGGGCCCCAGCTCAGGTGCCGTTGCCTATGCAGTACAAGAATATTCCAAAAATCTTAAGCCAACTGATATAGTTGTCATGATAATGGGTGATTCTGGTAGAGCATATCTTACTAAAAATTACTACTAGAAATTACCCGCTGGTTTTAATGCTCAATTCAATGACCCCTTTTGACAAAAAAGCTACCTCAGGCATACTTAAACACGAGGTTATTTTACGGGATAAGCCCTGCTTATACTGTCTTTATGGAGGTTATTATGAAATTCTTAAAAATCATGTTATTCCTGTTTATTGCGGCTAGCGCTAGTAAGTCATTATCTATGCAAACCGCTTTTCAAACAGCAACTTTTGCTATACAAAATGCTAAAAGCATAGCTGTTATTGGCGGAGTTAGCTGCGGTACATATTGTCTTTTAAAATACTTTTCTTCATCAACTAAAGAAATCAAAGATTCATTTAAAAAAGAATTAAATAAATGGATGCCAAATCTTTCTTCAAAAGTTGATGCTATGAGCCAAGACGTAATAGTAGTTAAAAATATCGTTCAAAATCAGCTAGAAGAAGCTAAGAACGAATTAGAACAAACTCGCAAAGAACTTAACAATGCTCGTTTAGCTGCTGCACATTTGTATAAAGCATTGACTATCGAACAAAAAGCTACCACAGAAGAATACAATGATACTCTTAAAAATGAGATCAATGAAGGTTTAAAGCTGTTAGAAACTCTACAAAATGCCGCCCGACCAAACAGATGGACCCTGCATGGACTTAGACAACGATTAGGTTGGTAGTAAATTTAATTTAAACCCCGCTCCATGCGGGTCTTTTTATTGTCCGGCTTGGAACAATTGATCTATTAATTTAGTAGATATTGCTTGCGGCTTAATGCAGAAGGTATCACCTACCATTTGTGCGCCCAAGCATCTAGATAAGTCATATTCTCGTTTATTTGAAACATTTGAATGTTCAATTGATATGTACCCGGCTTGCTTTAAAATCTCGCAGGTGCGATTTATATGCGAACCACCGGCAATTAATATTATCATCTCTTTATCTTTTGACTGCGCTATGGCATGGAGCATATTAAGATCTAATAACCAACTATCAAAGGTTAATAATTGTTTAATATAGCTTTGTCGCTCACTGGCATCAGGTGATGAAGCTAATAAATCTGCAACAGTGTAGTTGGTGTATTTCTCTAATTTTAATATGCGCAGTGCTTCTTCAACTTTATCCAGCTCTCGCTTATAAATAGCATTAAATTCCGGACCATCATCAAAGGTTTTAATATAATCAACCGCAGTTTTAATTTCTTCTATTAATCCCGAAACTTTTACATAATTTGTTGATGGTAATTGATCAAGCGCGTTTTTACCGTGAGTCAATGCAGGTCCAAGAGCAATTACTCTGCAATAACGATACTCTACATTTTCAACTTCAATACCCAATTCTCGACATTTACTTGCAAGCCCTGAGAGTATTCCACTTCGCGGAGTTAGCGAAAATCGATCGCACACGGGTTGCCCACTTCTACTTGATGAACTTAAATCTTCAACAATTACTTTAATTTTTTCTCTGGGTAAATCATTGAGTCTATCTTCAATATGGGAACGTTGAGGGATATTAGCGGTATGAACTTTGTCATGAAAATCACTCAACCCCAGAATATATTGAGTTTTGTTGTCATTAGTATGATTAGGCTTTTTAAGCGCACAGGCTTCATACACATACGCTTGTATATCTACTACTCCTAATAACAATGCGCACAATAAACTATTATTAAGCCATTTCATACCGTCCCCAATATCGGTAAATAATTTCTAATAATAATTTTATTCTATTGTGGCCATTTATTTCAATAAAAATGAATTAATAACTCAAAAACTGCATAATATGCTGAACAATCACTTGAAGAAGCATATCCATTAACATTCAAGAACCAACATCAGACTCATAGGCACAATCATTGAGCTTTCCTAAAAATTATTGTTTATTTTTAAGATTATTTTTAACAATAAACAATAATCTTTCATATTCTCAAAATTCAGGAGAAATGCGTATGCGCAAGATAGTAAATTATATAATGCTTTTAGGCTTACTATGCCTATTGGTTCAGCCATTAATTGAAGCTCGTGGTGGTGGCGGACACAGAGGTGGCGGAGGTCGTAGTCGCGGTGGTGGTGGACATAGTGGCGGTGCTCGTAGAGGCGGTGGAGCTCATCGCAATGCTGCGCGTCATACTTCAGCAAATCGTGGCGGCGGCGCTCGCAGAGGAGGAACTGCAAACCGTGGAACAGCTGGTCGAGGAGCTAATGCACGTCATACCTCTGCAAATCGTGGCCATCAATCGGGCAATCGCGGTCACCAAGGAAATAGAAACGTCAATCGCAATCACAACCAAAATCGCAACCGTAACAGAAATGGAAATCGTGGACGCAGATACAACCACGGTGGATACGGTAGATATGGCAGACATGGTTATGGCTGGGGAGCAGGCTGGGGCTGGGGTGCCGGTTTACTAGGCGCAGGTCTACTAGGAAGCGCACTCTTTGCCGGTAACTGGTGGCCTTACGACCAAGGCGTTCAAACACAATTTACTGATTATGTAAATTCTGGCAATGACGACGCAGCTTACAACTTGTTAGCGCAACAACAGCAAGACTTAGCTGATCAATTACAACAAGCTCAAGAACAAAACAATGCTGATCTTGCTAATCAACTAACCGATCGTTTAAATGCTATTGACGAACGTCTTGATGCATTACAAGGATATCGATCAGAAACTTCTAATGCATCAAATAAAATGATGTCTGATGTTCATGGCAACATGCCTACACCTATGGATTATCAAGGTACTTCATCATCTGCAGAAGTATACTAATTACTATTACTAGTAATAACAAAAAGGCCTCCATTTACCTGGAGGCCTTTTTGTTATTACAATTCTAAACGCTTACCTGCAGGCAATACATGTAATTTCTTATTAATATCAGCAACATTACTTTGCCACCAAGTATCAATTCGCTTAATCGGTTCTATAAAAGCATCTTTACCAAACGCAAACGTTCCCCAATGCATAGGTATAAAATTATGCGCCTCAAGCTCTAAGAATGCTTGTCCTGCTTGTGTCGCATCAACATGCGTGCGACGCATATGCTCATCAGGCTCACAAGGGCCTATTGGCATTAAGGCTGTTTGAATAGCACCAAACTCGTTTTGTATCTGCATAAAGTGTTTTCCATACGCAGTATCACCGGCAAAATAGATGTGTTGAGAACCGGAAATCATCCAACTCCCCCACAATGATTTATTAGTATCAAAGATGCCTCGGCGTGACCAATGGTGCGCCGGACAAAAGGTAAAGGTAACCGATCCACAGGTAATTGTTTGCCACCAATCAAATTCTTGAGCCTGCTTATAGCCCCGCTTTTCAAACCAATATTTATCACCCATGGGTACTAATATTTTTACGCCCGGATTACGAGCCATTAGAGCCTGTAGACTGGTGGCATCAAAATGGTCCGGGTGATTATGGGATATCAGTATATAATCTATATTTGGCAATTTTTCTATTACAATACCGGGTGGAAGCATTCGAGGGAATAAAAACGACGCTGCTCCAAAAATAGGATCAGTTAATATATTCAGTCCATTCATTTGAACCAAAAAAGTCGCATGACCAATCCAGGTAACCACCGGAGCGTGAGTAGTAAGCAATACCGGTTCAGAAATTACCCATTCGTGAAGACTGGTTGGTTTACGAGCTGCTCGGTTACGAAGTGATTTAAGAAACGACCAGCCCGAACAGAACAAACTTTCATGTATGTCATTATAATCATTATAAAAGGTATTGTTACGAATATGCGCTCTGAGTCTGCTTTTTTCCATGATATTCTATATTAAAAAATTACCCCCATCCAGACAGAACGTCACGGATAGGGGAAATGGAGGTTATCTAAATTAAATTTTAATCATGTAAGTAAGTTACACGAGTTCATATGAAAAATCAAATTTTTTTAACGTTCAAAATGCAAATGAGTTTATCCATGAGCCATTTGCTTAAAACCATCATCTAATCAGGCCCGACAGAGCATTCAAATTTGCAAAAAAATACATCGAAAACTAAATAATTGCCGATATAATTTTATTAAATTCCATTGGTAATTTTAGCCTGCTTTAAGTTCTGCTTTTAGCTTTTTTTTGTCCACCTTACCTGTAGAAGTCATGGGCAAAGCAGTCGTGGAAATCTTAAAATAATTAGGGATTTTATAGGGCGCTAGGTGATTTTTGCATAATTCGCGCAATTCAGCCTCTAGATTTTGCCCAGTTCGTGATTGCACAAAAGCTATAACTACTTCCCCTACTTGTTCATCAGCCTGCCCAACAACACCCGCAGCTATTACTTGTGGATGAGAAAGAAGTACATTTTCAATCTCTTGTGGGTAAATCTTGATGCCCTTACTCTTAATGAGATCCTTTATACGACCGGTGATAACCAATTTTCCATTGTTATTAAAATACATCAAGTCACCGGTAGCAAACCAACCATTTTGCATAGTTGCGGCCGTTAGCTCTGGCGCATTGTAGTACCCGAGCATGACATTGTCACCCTTCACCCACAATTCACCAATAAGCCCTCTTCTGACCGGCGTGCCTACATCGTCCCTTATCTGGCATTCAATGCCACATAAGGGTTTACCGATGCAACTGGTAGGTTCAAGCACATCATCAAGATCAACGCTAATAGTTGGACTTGTTTCGCTGAGCCCATATCCATTGCAAAGTCTGCGCTGATAGACCAACCCAAAAGCCATGCGAATTTTATCAGATAACGCGTCACCGCCGCACACAAAGTATTTAACCGTTGAAAAATCTAATGTTTTCATAAGGCAGAACAAACCATATAATGCAGGAACACCCAACATTATAGTTGGCTGATGCTTCATTGCTTCTTGAATTAGGCGGCGTTCTATTTTTGCAACTAATATTACCGTTGCCCCGACAAACAATGCTCCCCATACACATGCATTTTGAGCAAAGCTATGAAATAACGGTACCACAGCAAATACTTTTTCATCTGGTTGAAGACCTGTACCAATACGGGCGATGGCTTGAACAATGCTCGTCATAATATTAGTACTACTGAGCATTACTCCTTTAGGAAATCCTGTTGTCCCTGAGGTATATAACAATACTGCCATGTCATCGGGCTCTAAATCGATTATAGGTGCACAATGTGCCTTTGAATCTACCGGACTATCAATAGCAATATCAACAGTCGTTAGATAGGGCGGAAGCTGCGCATTGCTTAACTTAGTAATAAATTCCGGAGTTGTTATCATGAGTGCCGGTTGAGCATCTACGATAATATGTGCCAACTCAGTATCTTTTAAAAACGTATTGAGCGGAGCAACTACGCACCCTGCTTGCAGCACCGCATAATAGGCAATATAAAACTCTATTGAATTTTCGATAAGAACTAATACCTTGTCATGCTTTTTAACCCCATGAGACTGAAGCCGCTTGCTAAATGCAGATGTGCGCTCAAATAATTCTTTGTAGCACACATGCCGATCTTTAAAAATAAGGGCATCACGGCTTGGGACTTGTTGTGCTGTTCGCTCTAATATTCTTCCGACATACATTGTTTTATCATGCAGTCGAGTTGAATTAAGTAACAGGTTATACAGCTCTTGTTCTGACAACTTTTTTTTTAATAATTCCTGATAATTAATATTCATGCTTCATTACTCGTTTTCAATAGTTATAACTTCAACAGGACAAGCCCGTGCAGCATCCTCAATTTCTTCTGCATGTTGAGTAAAATCAACTTTTTTAACGCATGCAGTTACTTTTACTTCAAATACTTCAGGCGCAATAAATTCACACGCACCACACGCAGTACATCCGGGTTGAATTATAACTTTTTTAATCATCTTTTATACCAAGACATTTTTTAATCATCTGTTTATACTTGAATACTATTAATAGTATACCCTTAACCAGTATTATCAATAGCACTACAATGAATCAACATACCGGTCTTTTAATAGCAATTGAAGGAATTGACGGCTCGGGCAAAAGTACTCTTGCTGCAAATCTGGCTCATGAATTAACTGAAATGCTTTATCCGGTGGTTCTTACTCGCGAACCGGGAGCAACTCCTCTGGGAAAATTGCTGCGCTCAATTGTACAAGAAAAACAAGTACCGATAGGCTCACGCGCAGAATTCTTATTATTTGCTGCCGATCGCGCGCAACATTTTGAGCAATTGGTAATTCCTGCACTCACTCAAGGAAAAATTGTCATTTCTGATCGCATGTCAGATTCTTCTATTGCATATCAAGGATATGGTCGGGGGCTTGATATTTCATTTATAAAAACTATTAATCAATGGACTATGCAAGGCATTGCTTCTCATATCACCGTATATGTTAAAGTAACTCCTGAAATTGCGTTTGAACGTATTCGAGCACGTAAAAAAGAACTTACCTCCTTTGAACAAGAAGCATACAGTTTCACTCAAAAATTAGTGTACGGCTTTGATTCACTCTATGCCGGTCGCTCTGATGTAATTATTCTTGAGGGCACGTTATCGCCTCACGAATTAACTCAATTGGCTGTTCAAGGCATTATAAACAGAATTAACAAAGCATGAACCACACACAATCACCTGCACAACTCATTATCGGTTCACCTACAGTAACGCTGCGTCATACTATTCAGCTATTACAAAAAGCATTATGCTCAAACAATAGCTGCCAAACATGTATTGATTGCAGAAACATTGATCGCAAGCAGCATCATTCAATAATCTGGATGCAGCCTGAAAAAAATAATTACACACTTGATGATTTAGAACCTATTACCAGAACAATCTCTTTTGCATTAGCTCCCGATCAGCAGTTTTTTTTCATATTGCAACAAGCTGATTTTCTTACCGCCGTGTGTGCTAATAGCCTTTTAAAATCAATTGAAGAACCTCCTGCAGGATATCAGTTTATCTTGCTTGCCCAACGACCTGAACAATTATTACCTACTATACGTTCTCGCTGTATAACACAGTTACTTTCTGCGTCTGATCAATCAACCTTACAGCATGACTTATTTGGTTTCTTTACTTCACATAAACCGATTAACCCTGCAAGCTTTCTAAAAGCATTGGATGAATCAAAAATTACTGAACGAGAAAGCATCGAGTTACTCGATCGTGCAGTATCCTTTTGGATGACCTATGCAAAAAAACAAATTCAAGACGGAGAGCTTGTTCAATACAAACATACATTGGGCAAGATTGCTCTCTTTTCTCAAGCAATAACTAATCCTCCTATGCCTGGCAGCAGCAAGCTATTATGGAAAAATATTTTTTTACAGCTCAACAGCAGATAAAAATAAGGAATGTAATGAAGAGCACGTTAATAGTCATATTGCTATTATTTTTCCATGCGTGTAATGGTACTGCATGGCATGCACTACGCGTATTAATTGCTCGAGCAAGCAACGCGCACAAGCATCCAACAGCATCATCAGAATTAATTGAACAATTTACTCAAATAAGAACCACACAATTAATTGAAGTTCCTATAATGAAAGATATTATAAATGCATTAGATGGAGCTGAAACATTTCCAGATATTAGTAATAATTATAAAACATTAATTCACGCTATTGCTGCTTTTAATAGTATTCCAGGTTTTGCGCTTACGCTACAAATGCTGTTTAATAAATTAAACACACCACAAGCAAAAGGGCATATTTTTGAGCTTGAAAATGGATTACGTATTGCTCAACAAAAACCTACCGAAGCGATAACGTCATTTAATCAAACTATTATGTTTGGAACCATTGTACGCAGTTTAGATATTATAACTGAGCGTCGTTTCATTGAATGCAAAAATATATGCTGGGCAAAGGCTCCGGCAAATGAATTAAGAAAGCAATTCATGGATCAAAAACTGCTCGCAGCATATGTAAATAGTTTGTATGAAGTTCATTCAAAACAAAAACCAACCAAGGCTTGGCTTGATTGGTTTAAACAAAACAACATTAATTGTTTTCAGGTCTCTTAGTTATTCCGGTTTATTTAACAAAGGAGAGCCAGGCGCACTCGCAGCACCTTGAGGAGACGCTGAACGAGATGAACCACTTGCACTGGTATTAGGCGATAATTGCTTAGGTGAATCAGAATCCTTTTTTAAGCTCGTATCGGTAGGCAATTTAGCTTTTCGAGCTTGTGGACGCACATCACCATTGCGACCAACATCACTGGGAGAAGGCCAGCGTAATAGTCTTGCTGAACCATAGAGTGAAGCTGCTTCACCTTGAGCAACTGATGGAGAGACGGTTGCTGATTGAAATTTTAATAATTCTTCAGATGCTGATACCCCAATAGCTATTGCGACTGCTTCACTTGCAAATTCATGGCAACTTCCATTCAAACTCAATTTACGATTGAATTCTTTACAAACCACTCCATCTTCTGATGACTCACTGGAGAATATATTTGCCATGAACATGAGTGCCATGATATTTATTATTATTTTATTCATTACTTATCCTTTTTAACTTTTGTCATTGCTATTATTTTATGACTACTTATTAGGTAATTTCAAGTTCAAATTTTAATATTACCGTTTTGAAGATGAACTTGCTGTTGAACTTGCTGCATCTTCATGATGTCCTGCAAAAGTTGCGTCGAATCGTTGTCCTAATGTTCCTGTGGCCTCTGAGCTGCGTGCCGCATGCAACTGGTTACGTCTCGTTAAAAATCTCCACAAATTACGAAGTGACCATTTTTTTTGTGTCATGGCACCTGTATTATCTGCACGTTGATAAGGAGAAATTTGACCCGGAACAGTTACTAAATCATCACATAATGGAATTGTTACCGTGAGAAGTCTGTCGAGAGATTTATCTTTCTTAGAATCTCTAGGTAATAATTGTTGCGATACACTACGAGGCAATACTTTTACCTTACCATTTCCCCCTCCAGCAAAACACCCTGACACAAAAAATAATAGAATAATACCCATTTTCCTCATTTTAATACCCCCTCTTTTTCTTATTTTGAATAACTATTATTCCCCATTGTTTTGTAATAGATAAGTTTCACTACTTCAGTTGTCACAAAGTAGCATACTACTATTGTAAATATAGTTGCCAGATTTTGATTTGTAGGTCTTATAAAGTCCAATGCTTGTCTACCTAATTGCGTAAACGGAGTGAGCAACGCGATAATACCTGCTAATGCCGTTAGTATTATTAATTGATATGAAGGAGCAGGTGCTCGTAAGAAAAAACGACTGGTGCGTATAGAATAAATTAACCACAACTCAGTAAATACACTCACTATAAACCGATTAGTTTGCAATACTGCAGGACTGATGGCATAAAATAATCTGAACGTAATGAAATCAAATATCGAACTCACAATTCCTAAAATAGTTGTAAGGAGGGCAATGTCCTTAAAATCGTATTTTTGCGGTCGTTGAATATCTTCAAATGCAACCGTATCAGTAGAAATAGAAATCATTGGAAAATCTGAAATTAAATTAAGAGTTAAAATTTGTAATGGCAATATGGGAAGATAATCAATAAACAATGAAGAAATGGCTACTGAATAAAAGTTACCAAAGTTTGCACTCAAAGTTGATTTTATATACTTGACCGTGTCGGCAAATACTATTCGACCTTGCGCAATACCATCAACAATAATGTGTAGACTGCGCTGAAGTAAAATAATATCAGCGGCATCTCGCGCTACATCTACCGCTTCATCTACGGCCAATGATACATCTGCAATTTTAAGTGCCGGCGCATCATTAATACCATCACCCACATAGCCTACTAATTTATTTTGCTGCAATAATTGTATAATGTCATATTTCTGGGTAGGGGTAATACGAGCAAATACATGTTAATTATTAACCGCTTCTTCTTTTTGTTACTGATTGAATGCATCAAACTGCGAACCTAATAATACTTGTTGCTCATCAGTTATAATGCCTACTGCTTTTGCTACTGCGCCGCACACTTCTTTAGAATCACCACTAATAATTTTTACTAATACATGTAGCTTCTGGGCTTTTTGAACTGCTTTTCTTGCTGAATCTTTTAAGGGATCTTCAAATGCTATAAACCCAACAAATGCCATGTCCCGTTCTATATTATTTAAATCAGTATGTGGCACATACGAGGTAATATCCTTTTTTGCAATTGCAAGAATTCTGCGCGCAAACTTTCCTTGTTGCTCAACCCATTGATTGGCTTGTGCATATTCTTGCTCATTTACATTATTGCATAATGGATGAATATGCTCCCACACTCCACGAGTGATTAACGTTATTGTATTGTTATTTTTAACTAACACTACATCGCGCAATCTAATCGGGTCAAAAGGAATATGATCAAGCACTTCTATTTATGAATAACTCTTTTTTTGTTCGTCAGTTAAAATTTTCCATAACGGATTATTAAAGCCGCCCTTAATTGTTTGTAATTGCTGATCATTCATTGCGCTTGCCAATGTTGTTAGTAATGCAATTTCTTGCTTGTCTTGCGAATAGATGTCCATTACTTTTTGTTCATTTTGAGTGAGCGTACCGGTTTTATCAGTACACAAAATTTCAATACTTCTTAAATCTTCAATTGCTGATAGTCGCTTTACCACCACTTTATTTTCAGCTAATTTTGCAGCTCCTCGTGCGAGTGCAAATGTCATAACTACCGATAAAGCTTCTGGAATAATGCCTACTGCTAATGAAACGCAAAATAATAATAAATTGATGTAATGAACGTTGGGTCCTTTAACAATAATATTTGCTACATATACAAATATCATAGTGATAATAATTAAGTACAAAATAAAGGTACTAAAACGCGAAATCCCTTTTGAGAAGTTACTGGGGCGAGAAACTTGGGTAGTAATATTTGCCAATAGCACCAAATGTTGAATTTATTCCCGTTCCAATAATAATTGCTCGAGCTTTTCCGGTAATAATTGTAGTGTCTGAATAAAAAATAGAAGATGCATTTGATTCATTATAAGAAGTAGCTTCAATTGTTTTTGGCGCGGGAACAGATTCCCCGGAAACAACTGATTCATCTACAAACGCATTTTGTGCAAAAATTACGCGTGCATCTGCCGGCACAATATCGCCTGGTAATAATTGTATAATATCACCGGGCGCCAATTAGTTAGCGCAAATCTCAACCTGTTGTTTGTTGCGAGTCAGAGTTATACGCCCAACAATATATTTTTTTAGTAATTGCACCGTTTGTTGTGCTTTATATTCTTGGTAAAAGCCAAACCCAGCATTAATAATCACAATACAAATCATTAAAACACCGGTGTGAACGTCTTGCAAAAATAATAGTTACTGCAGCGACTATAATTAAAATATAAATAAATGGTGAACGAAATTGTGAAAATAAAATGCTCCATGAACTTGTTTTGTTATGATTAAACTCATTTAATCCATATTGTTTTTGTCGTTGTG
>Ga0105047_10005050_pt1 | contig 22808 bp, 23 predicted proteins | sample MAT04_FD_78384 | JGI IMG/M metagenome (GOLD analysis project Ga0105047, IMG submission 78384) | Freshwater microbial communities from Lake Fryxell liftoff mats and glacier meltwater in Antarctica - MAT-04 (megahit assembly) | ecosystem: Environmental > Aquatic > Freshwater > Ice > Liftoff... | reverse complement strand
TCTGAATCCAACGGCTCGCATTCGCGCCATCTATTAGGGTTCCTTTAAGCAAGGTGTAAAGCAATAATCCCCAAACGACAGGCAATAGAACTTTGGATATTGTTTTAAAGTAGTGATAAGGAACTTTGTGGATTTTATATAAAATAAAAAAACCTACCGAAACCTGAGCGGCATGTTTGAGCAAATACGTAAAAGCATTTCCTGAACCATGACGCATGTAGGCCAAGTTGCTACTCGCGCTAAAAACAGGCATAAACGAGAAAAGCGCCAGCAGGGCAACGAATGCCCAAATGACTTTATCTCCTTTTAAACTGTTAACTAGTTCTTTCATTTGTTTGGCTTTTAGCTATCAGCACTTAACTGTTTGCTTTTTTAATTTTTATTTTTTTGCTAATAGCTAATGGCTAAAAGCTGGTTGCGTCTACAGATTCTTTACTGCTGCCTTAAATTGATTTCCTCTGTCTTCGTAATTTTCGAACAAATCAAAACTCGCACAGGCTGGCGATAATAGTACTGCATCACCTTTTTCGGCAATGTGTTTCGCTGTTATAACTGCATCACGCATGTTATCAACTTCGACCATCATATCTACGACATTTCCAAAAGCGTCAATAATTTTCTTGTTATCAACACCTAGACAAATGATTGCTTTTACTTTTTCTCTGACCAACGACATGATTTCGCTGTAATCATTTCCTTTATCAACACCACCAACAATCCAGACTGTTGGTGCAGTCATGCTATCTAGAGCGAAGAAAGTAGCGTTTACATTAGTGGCTTTACTATCATTGATGTATTGAACATTTTGGATTTTAAGCACTTTTTCTAAACGATGTTCGACACCTTGAAAATTGGACAAACTTTCACGAATAGTTTGCTTTCTGATTTTCATCAGCTGCGCAACAGAAGTGGCTGCCATAGCGTTTTTCATGTTGTGCTTTCCCTCTAGAGAAATATCTCCAGTTTTCATTTCAAATTCTTCATTGTTGATGATGATATCCATAGTTTCGTTTTGTATAAATGCTCCGTTTTCAAATGTTTTATTCAATGAAAAAGGAATTAATTGGGCTTTTGTTTTATTTTGGTTTAACCATTCTTTGATTGCTTCATCATCTGCGTCATAGATGAGATAATCCTTCTCGGTTTGGTTCATTGTTATTCTAAATTTTGATGCGATGTAATTTTCATATTTATAATCGTATCGGTCTAAATGGTCTGGACTTATATTTGTTATTATGGCGATGTCGGGCCTGTAATTTACACTTCCATCCAGTTGAAAACTGCTTAATTCTAACACATAATAATCGTAATTTTCTTCGGCAACTTGCCAGGCAAAACTTTTTCCGATGTTTCCTCCCAATCCTACATTTAATCCGCCTTCTTTTAGCAAATGATATGTTAGCATTGTTGTGGTTGTTTTTCCGTTGCTACCAGTTATTCCAATGGTTTTGGCATTGGTAAACTGAATTGCAAACTCAATTTCGGAAATCACTGAAATTCCTTTTTCGATCAACTTTTTTACGATTGGGGCTTTTTCTGGAATTCCCGGACTTTTCATCACCACATCAGCATTTAAAATCAGGCTTTCAGTGTGCAATTCGTCTTCCCATTCAATTGCATACTGTTTAAGAACATCTCTATACTTATCTTTAATCTTTCCAAAGTCAGAAACAAAAACATCATATCCTTGTTGCTTTCCCAAAATGGCCGTTCCAACGCCACTTTCTCCACCACCGAGTACCACTAATCTCATATTCATTAATTAAAAATTGAGAATTAAAAATTAAAAATTAAAAATTTAGTATTTTAATTAAATTTTACTCTTCCGAGTAGTTATAATTTTTGCTAATGTTTTAAAAATCTCTTCAGCTTCATTATGCATGCTTAATTTTGATAAAAAATCTTTTTCGTATTGACCTCCAGTAGATTCTTTACTATTTGCTCCAACAGAAGTTCCCGACCCTGTTAATTGTTTACTTAAAGCAAATTCCCTTTTTTCTGAAACTAAATATTTATATAAATTCACTATTCCTATTGCGGATGAAAATGATCTTTGGTGAATACGATTTTCTTTCATTTTGCACCATTTTTAATTCGTACTTTTTAATTTTTAATTTAACGCAGTTTTAATGTCACAATAGAAACGATTGCTAGCAAAATTGCAACAATCCAAAAACGTGTTACGATTTTACTTTCGTGATACCCTTTTTTCTGATAATGATGATGCAGTGGCGACATTAGGAAAATTCGCTTTCCTTCGCCGTATCGTTTTTTAGTGTACTTGAAATAAGAAACTTGAAGGATTACGGATAAATTTTCGGCAAAGAATATTCCACATAAAACAGGAAGTAACATTTCTTTTCGAACAGAAATTGCCAAAACTGCAATGATTCCGCCAATCGTTAAACTTCCCGTATCGCCCATGAATACAGTTGCTGGATAGGAATTATACCAAAGAAATCCGATTAAAGCTCCCACAAATGCTGCAATAAAAACTGTCATTTCACCCGAGTTTGGGATGTACATGATGTTTAGATAGCTTGACAAAATCACGTTACCAGAAACGAAAGCAAATATTCCTAGTGCGAGAACAGATATTGCAGATGTCCCAGCGGCAAGGCCATCGATTCCGTCAGTAAGATTTGCTCCGTTTGATACTGCAGTGATGATAAAAATTACAATTGGAATAAATACCAACCAAGCCCAGTTTTCATAACCTTCGCCTGTCCATTCAATAAATTTGGCATAATCTAACTCATTGTTTTTGGTAAAAGGAATTGTTGTAACAGTGGATTTTGTTTCAATTGGCGACTGTTTTACAATAGTTTCTGTTTGATTAAAATTTGTTGCAAGAGCATTAGATTTCTCAATTACGGTTACGGTTGGATTAAAGTAGAGAACCGAACCCACAATTATTCCTAATCCGACCTGACCGATTACTTTAAAAATTCCTTTTAAACCTTGTTTGTCTTTTTTGAAAATTTTGATATAATCGTCAATAAATCCAATAGTACCCATCCAAAGTGTTGTTACGACTAAAAGAATGATGTAGATATTATTCAGCTTAGTTAATAGCAAAACTGGAATCAAAGTCGCAACAATAATGATTAATCCACCCATTGTTGGCGTTCCTGCTTTTTGAGTTTGACCTGCCAAACCAAGTTCTCTAACGGTTTCTCCAACTTGCTGGTTTCTCAAAAACAAGATGATTTTTTTTCCGTAAATCGTTGAAATCATGAGTGACAGAATTAATGCCAAACCAGAACGGAATGTGATGTACTGAAAAACCCCAGCTCCTGGAATGTCCATTGTTTTGTCTAAGTATTCAAATAGATAATATAACATACTTTATATTTTAAATTCCAATTTTTTAAATATCAAAATCCAACTGTTTTCATTGAAATTTGATGCTCGATTATTGTTATTTGTTAAGTTGTTCTAACATTTCTTTTACAATTTTCATATCGTCAAAATCATGACGTATGCCCTTAATTTCCTGATACGTTTCGTGTCCTTTTCCTGCAATTAAGATAATATCGTTCGGTCCGGCCAACTGACAAGCGGTTTTGATTGCTTGCTTTCTGTCGACTATTGAAACTGTTTTTCTTTGATTTTGTAATGCAACACCCGCTTCCATATCCGCAATAATACCGATGGGATCTTCCGTTCTCGGATTATCCGAGGTGATGATTACTTTGTTGCTCATTGACGTTGCAATGTTGGCCATAATTGGTCTTTTAGCTTTATCTCTATCGCCGCCACAACCTAAAACGGTAATTAATTGTTCGTTATTGGTGCGAATGTCATTTATGGTTTTGAGTACGTTTTCCAACGCGTCTGGTGTATGAGCGTAGTCAACAATTGCAGTAATCTTAACATCGGAAACAATAAACTGGAAACGACCAGAGACGCTTTCTAATTCAGATAATAATCGCAACGCTTCCAGTTTGTCTAATCCTAGTTCGACCGCCGTTCCGAATATTGCCAGTAAATTATAAGCGTTGAAAGTTCCGATTAATCGAACCCAAACTTCATTTTCATTGATTTTAAGTAACAATCCCGACAACTGATTTTCAAGAATCTGCGCTTTGTAATCTGCGTAAGATTTTAAAGCATACGTCAGTTTTCGTGCTGCAGTATTCTGAATCATTACCGAGCCATTTTTATCGTCAATGTTGATCAATGCAAAAGCACTTTTAGGTAAATGATCAAAAAATTCTTTTTTTACGTCACGATACTGCGCAAAAGTTGGGTGATAGTCTAAATGATCGTGAGACAAATTGGTAAAAACACCACCTACAAATTGCAATGCTTCAGTACGTTTTTGATGAATTCCGTGCGAACTTACTTCCATAAAGCAAAACTCGACTCCCATTTGATTCATTTCATTTAAATAATAGTTAATTGTCAATGAGTCTGGTGTGGTATGCGTTGCCTTATATTCAGTATCGCCAACCATGATTTTTACCGTTGATAACAAGCCAACTTTGTAACCCGCTTTTTGAAATAACTGGTACAATAAAGACGCTATTGTGGTTTTACCATTTGTTCCTGTAATTCCAACTAATTTTAAATTCTGTGACGGATTTCCGTAATAATTTGATGCTAAAAATGCATTTGCTGAGTTGGTATCTTTTACTAAAATATAGGTTACTCCAGTTAAAGTAATTTGTGGTAACGTATCGCACACAATGGCAATGGCACCAAGATTTATAGCTTTTTCAATAAATTGGTGACCATCAGCAACCGTTCCGCGGATGGCTACAAAAACATCATTCGCAACAACTTTTCTGGAGTCGAATTCAATTTTGTTAATCGGAATTTCCGTCGAACCTTTTACAGCATCGATCGCAACTTTATATAATATGTCTTTTAAAATAATCACGATAATTCGAGTATGATTGTTTTGTTTTTATCTAAAGATTGACCGGCTGGAATGGACTGCTTTTTCACTTTTCCGATGCCGATAACTTTTACTTTCAGTTTTAAATTTTCAAGAAGCGCTACAGCATCCATTCCGCTCATTCCTTTTAGATTTGGAATTACTTTCATTTCTGATACCGCTTTAATATTATAATCGTTGTACGCCAATTCTTGTTTGCTAATTTTTCTGTTTAGGTTTTTAATTTCATTTGTAGATGGAGAATCCGTAAAAATCTTTTGGGCGATGCGCTTAAAAACTGGTCCAGCTACATCCGCACCATAATAATTATTCCCAGAAGTGTTGGGTTTATGAACTACAACTATGCAAGAATACTTAGGGTTTTCAGCGGGAAAATATCCAACAAAAGATGAAATATAATGTTTGTCATTTCCGCTATTTTTACCATAATTAGCCTGCGCAGTCCCGGTTTTTCCTGCCATTGAAAAATCTTTGGAATACAGCTTTGAACCTGTTCCTTTTTTAACCACATTTTGCAAAACTGCTTTTAGTTTTTTTATAGTTTCATCCGAACATATTTTTGAGTTAATAATCTGTTTATCATATTTTTTAATGACGTTATTCCACGCTTTTATTTCAGAAACGAATTGCGGTTTTACCATTTCGCCATTATTTGCAACGGCATTATATAAAGTCAATGTTTGTAATGGCGTCACCGAAACTCCATATCCAAAAGCCATCCAGGGAAGAGAAATTGCGCTCCAATGTTTGTCTCCAGGTTGGGGAATGTATGGTTTTCCTTCTCCTTGAAATGGCAGTCCTAATGGCTTATTTAATCCCATTCTGTCTATTCTGTTAACAAATTCTTTTGGATCGTTTTTATAATTTTCATAAACCGCCTGAACCATTATGGTGTTTGAAGAAACTTCAAAACCACGAGCTAAAGAAATTTTTCCGTAACCGCCTTCGTGAGAATCTCGGACTTTATGACCTCTATAATCAATTATTCCTCCTTTACTGTCGTAAACCGCACTTGTATCAATTTTATTGTCATCAAGCAAAGCAATCATATCTACCAGTTTGAAGGTTGAACCGGGCTCGTGAGATTCTGTTATAGCATAATTTTGAGTTTCAAAATAAGTCGAATCCGTTTCTTTCAACTTTCCTAAATTAGAAATGGCTTTAATTTTTCCGGTTTTGGTTTCCATCACAATGACACAACCGTGTTCTGCCTTAAATTGTTTTAGTTGCTTTAACAAAGCGTGGTGCGCAATATCCTGAATGTAAACATCAATAGTTGAAATCACATCATATCCATCTTGCGGATCAACTTCATTTACATCACGAATAGGTTTCCATTGTCCCTTTGCAATTTTTTGTTTCATTACCTTACCGTCTTTTCCGTTAAGGTATTTTCTAAACGACCATTCAAGACCTTTACCCACGCGAATTCCGTTTTCATCAACTCGGTCATATCCAATTGTTCTTTCGGCAATTTTTCCGATTGGATGTTCCCGAACCGTTTCTTGTTCTGTAATTATCCCACCCTTATTGGCGCCTAAATTAAAAAGCGGAAATCCTTTAATTTTGATGTATTCGGTGTAGCTCAAATCGCGTGCAATCAACAAATACCTGTTTTTATTGGAACGCGCCATTCGTAATTGGGTGTTATAGAAAGAACTTGGTTTTCCTAACATCTTTGATAGAGAATCAGCCAAAGTTGTGACGTTTTTATCAAAAGCATCACTTTTGGGCGCGATCGCATCAAAACGAATGTTGTAACTTGGAATTGAAGTCGCGAGTAAGCTTCCATCAGCAGAATATACATTTCCTTTATTGGCGGGAATTACGAAGTTGCGCACTGTTCTTTCTTTCGCTAATTTTCTATAATAATCACCTTCTGCCCACTGAATTTTAGTCAGTTTGAAAGTAATTGCCATAGTCATTAACAAGATGCTGAATGCAACTAGGTAAATTCGGTAAGAGATATGTTTATCTTCTAATGCCATATTTTTTGGAAGAAACTTTTTTCTGCTGGTTTTTTAACTTTTATTTTTTGTGGCGGAACTGACGATGGAAAAATTTTTCGTTCTTCCATTTTTTCTGAAACTGTCGATTCCATTTTTAATTTCATTAATTCTGAACGCTTGTCAACAAATCCTGACTGCAGTTCTTTTACTTCGTTTGTCAATGCAGTTATGCGGAATATTTTTTGTTCAAAACGGTGCGTGTTAGCAATCATAAATAGTGCTAATAAAAACAGAAATACAATGAACCTCCAATTTCTGGTTGCATCTTCATTGACTAAAAACCGAGCTTTCAATATGCCGTAAACTCCTTTCTTCATCTTATTATTTTTTTTCAGCTATTCTTAGCTTGGCACTTCTTGCTCTGCTGTTCTGCTTTATTTCGGTTTCACTAGGAACAATTAATTTTCCGACACTGTTGAACGGAACCGAAAAGTTTCCGAAAAAATCGCGCTCTGGTTCACCTTCAAACAGTCCGTTTTTTATGAATCGTTTGACCAATCTGTCTTCTAATGAATGGTATGAAATCACACTTAATCTTCCTTCTACTTTTAATATTTCGAGCGCTTGTTCTAAAAATTCTTTTAAAACATCCATTTCTTGATTCACTTCAATTCGGATAGCCTGATAGATTTGGGCCAAAACTTTATTTTTGAATTGTTCAGGCAAAAATCTTGATAAAACATTTTTTAATTCGTCAGTTGTATTGATGGATTTTATTTCTCTGGCTTCAATAATTGTTTTAGCTAGCGCCGGAGCAATTTTCAATTCACCGTACTCTAGAAATACTCTTTTTAAATTTGCCTCGTCGTATTGGTTGACCACTTTAAAAGCATTCAGTTCGTTTCTTTTACTCATTCTCATATCTAAATCGGCATCAAAACGGGTAGAAAAACCTCTTTCAGGTATGTCAAATTGATGCGATGAAACTCCCAAATCTGCCAAAATTCCGTCAACGGACTTTATTCCTTGAAATCTTAAAAACCGTTTGATATATCTAAAGTTTTCAGGTATTAAAACAAATCTTTCATCGGATATTCTGTTCGCTTGCGCGTCTTCATCTTGGTCAAATGCGAAAAGTCTTCCGTTTTGACCTAAACGATTTAAAATTTCTTTGGAGTGTCCACCTCCTCCGAAAGTTACATCCACGTAAACTCCGTCAGGTTTAATATTTAATCCATCAACAGTTTCATTCAGTAAAACCGGGTTATGATATTCCATTGTCATCTTCATTTATATTACCCATCACATCTTCAGCCAAGTCTGCAAAATCAACATCTTCACCATCAATTGATTTTTCATATAAATCTTTATCCCATATTTCCACAATATTGACTGCAGAAGACAAGACGATATCTTTTGAAATTTTGCTAAAGGCCACCAAATCTTTTGGAATTAACAATCTTCCTAAATCGTCAACTTCGACCACTTTTACTCCAGCGGTAAATCGGCGAATGAAGTCGTTATTTTTTTTAACAAAACGGTTGAGTCGATTGATTTTTTGCATCATCAAATTCCACTCTGCCATCGGATACAATTCTAAACAAGGTTGAAAAACGGAACGCTTCACAACAAAGCCATCTTGAAGAGAACTAGCAAGTTGCTTCTTCAGGGCCGAAGGAATCAGTAGTCTTCCTTTGGCATCAACTTTACATTCGTATGTTCCTACTATTGAGTTCAATTGATTTTGCTTTCGTTACGAGCAAAAATATAAAATATATTACCACATTTTACCACAAACTACCACTTTGTTAATAAGTTTACCACTTTATTCCATTTTGATCCTTATACTTTAAATAAAAACAGCGACTTTAATTTTAACAAAACATTAAGGATTGTTGCACATTCGGCTAAACGTGCTTAGAGCAAACTTCTTTTTTACATCAAAGCGGAAATTATTAGCTTATAAAAATTTTCCTATTTGTTGATAATTAGCACATTATTTTACATTTAAGCTTATTGATTAAGTTCACAATTTTAGTAGTAAATAATCCATATATACATGAAATTTTAGCTTTAAAATCATATATTTGCTGCCGATGTAAAAGTCAAAAACAACATGGAAGGAAAATTTAAAAAAGAAGGTAGATACTCTTATTTTGAAATTGGAGAAGGTACACCAATTGTGGTTTTACATGGACTGATGGGCGGATTGAGTAATTTTAAAGCTGTTGCTGAATATTTCTCTGAGAAAGGGTATAAAATTGTTATTCCTGAATTGCCAATATATACTCAAAATATACTGAAAACCAATGTAAAAGCGTTCGCAAAATATGTGAAAGACTTTATCACATTTAAGGGTTTTGATCGTGTTATTCTTTTAGGCAATTCTCTTGGAGGTCACATTGCCCTCTACCATGCAAAGATGTATCCTGAGAAAGTAGCGGGTCTTGTTATTACAGGAAGTTCTGGCCTTTATGAGAGCGCTATGGGCGACAGTTATCCAAAAAGAGGTGATTATCAATACATTAGAAATAAAGCTGAGGCTGTTTTTTACGATCCAGCAGTAGCTACAAAAGAGATTGTAGATGAAGTTTTTGCAGTTGTCAATGACAGAATAAAAGTGATTAAAACCTTAACAATTGCCAAAAGCGCAATCCGTCATAATATGGCTAAAGATTTACCAAAAATGCACGTAAAAACTTGTATTATTTGGGGTAAAAACGATCAGGTAACGCCACCCGAAGTTGCTACAGAATTTCATAAGTTGATGCCCAACTCTTCATTATATTGGATAGATAAATGTGGTCACGCGGCCATGATGGAACATCCAGATGAATTTAACCGTTTGCTTGATGAATGGTTAAAAGAAGTTCATTTATAATCTAAAGTCCTTTTAAGGGACTTTTTTATTTTAAAAATATGAAAATTAATACTGCCGAATTTATAATCAGCAATTCAGATGTCAGCAAATGTCCGTTAGAACGTTTGCCCGAATATGCTTTTATTGGTCGATCCAACGTGGGAAAATCTTCTTTGATCAACATGTTGACGAATCATAAAAATTTGGCCAAAACTTCTGGAAGACCTGGAAAAACCCAACTTATTAATCATTTTAAAATCAATTCCAATTGGTTTTTGGTCGATTTACCTGGTTATGGATATGCCCGTGTTTCCAAAAAAACAAAAGAAGTTTTTCAAGAGTTTATCACCGATTATTTTGAGAAACGCGAACAATTAGTATGTGCTTTTGTTTTGATTGATATCCGACTAGAAGCCCAACAAATTGATTTGGAATTCATTACCTATTTAGGTGAAATTGAAATTCCGTTTTGTATTGTATTCACTAAAGCAGACAAGATTAGCAGAGGAAAAATTGACTCCCATATTGCTGCTTATCGTAAGGCTCTTTTGGCAAATAACTGGGAAGAAATGCCGCAACATTTTGTAACTTCTGCCACTGAAACCACCGGAAGAGATGTTGTACTTGACTATATTAATGCCGTAAACGAAGAAGTTTTTAAAGACATGAATCAGTTTTAAGATGAAGAAATAATTATCTTTTTTAAATAACTTAGCTCTTTTAGTAGCAATACAAACCATTTCGTCATTTGCAATAGTTTAAAAAGCAATAAATTATATTTTTAAAGTGGTAAATGGTTAACTGGAGAAATTAACTTAAATGCAAATTTGAAACATGAATTGACAAACCTAGTTTTTGAGGATTTCAATTCTTATTTAGAAAAAAAGTCAAAGTAGGATCCAATGAAGGATCATTATTAATTGGGAACAAAGTCCCTATTAAACAAGCAAAATAGAAATCGAAAAACTACGAATAGGAAGCAATTATGATTACTACATCAATAATTAGTACCAAAATACCACATTGAACACGATTACTACCTGACACAAATTTCATTTGCGCAAATAGTTTCAGAACTTTATGATTTAAGACTTCGCGAAACAGAATAAATCCAAACTGCAAGAGGTGGTATTGATGAAAACGCAAGCATTACTTATTGACCAATGTATAATGTAATCATGGGTTGTTATAAAAAAATCTGGGATGATATTGAAAAAAATCTTTAAAACAATAATTTCCTATTGTTTCAACTCCATTTTTTCAGCAAAATAATCACAGAAATCTTTCATAGTATCCGTCATTTTGTCGTCTTGAGTGGCGCGCTGAAAAGTATCAGCCATAGCAACTAGTGTTTGATGGAAAAACAACTTCATTTCATCTACAGGCATATCTTTAGTCCATAAATCAATACGAAGTGTTTCTTGAACTTTACTATCCCAAATGGAAAGCATCATAGCTTTTGCCTCTTCATTTTGAACGCCGCCATCTTGTGCGGACCAAGTTAATTTTTCGGGAACACGGTTCTCATCTAGTTCAACTAGAAATTTTATTTCGGAAGTTATGGTATTAGTCATTCTTTTTGGGTTTGTATTTCGATTTTTCAAATAATTCTTTAGTATCCATTTTTAGCATATTCTGTAAAGTAACGTTGTTGTTTTCCATAAACGAACGCACAATTTGCCAACCAATATATTGTCCAACTCTTCCAGGAGATTCGTTGTCAATTTCGAGATAAAACTTAGAAAATGGCGCAACATTTATAAATCGGCCCGATAATTTAGAATCGCCACTATACAACAACTCTTTTTCTACAAAATAGCGCCAAATGTAACTTTCATTTTCTTGAGACCAAGTAATCTGTTCTGGTTGATACCCTATTTTTTCAGCATCAGTATAATCGGGTAGCATTTTATCTTTTAAATACAATTGTTTACCATAATATATCATTTCACCTAATAAAGTGATGTCGTTAGATGGCGGAATTTTTGTTAATGAAAAACTCGTAACAATATCAGGCATCATCTGTCTTTCTTCAAAATTTTGTCTTAAGTATTCCGGAAACGTATAAAACTTACTGTCTTTCCCAATGTACAATTCGAGTGCAATAATCAGTTTATCATTCGCGTAAATTGCTTTAGTATTATAGTCCATATTACCAATTACGGTGTAAATTTTAGGCATTACCGTTTGTGAATAGTAGTATTTGAAATGCTTGAACAAATCTTCAATTTCAATAGTCTGCTTATTGAAATCAGGATACTTTTTCTCAACAGCGTTATACAAGTCTCTCCAGTCTTTATTCTGCATCTTTTCAATCCAAACGCTATCTGGCGTTCCATCCTCTGGAAAGAAAAAAGGGTATTCAGCTTTTAATCTCATTAAATCTTTTGGGCTACCTTCGAAAAAAGCTTTGTCGAAACGATCCACTTTCAATTCAACTGGAATAGCTTCTACTTCTTTTTCAACTTTTGATTTCTTATCACAAGAAACAAACGCAGCTATTATTAAAAACGATACAAAATATTTTTTCATATTAAGAAATTAATTTGCAATTATCAACTTGAAAAACTTCTGATTTTTTACATTTGCAAATATACATTTCAGTTTCTAAATACTTTCATAACAAATGGCTAAAAAAAGTACCATTCAGGTAGAAAAAGTAAATCAACATATTGTAAATTGGTTGAAAGAATATGCACAGAGAGCTAAAGTCAACGGATTTGTAATTGGTATTTCTGGCGGGGTTGATTCTGCGGTTACCGCTACACTTTGTGCTCAAACCGGTTTAACAACTTTATGCGTTGAAATGCCAATTCATCAAGATCCGGCTCAGGTTAATCGTGGAAAAGAGCATATCGAACAGTTAAAAAAACGGTTTCCTAATGTAAAAAATGATAGTGCCGATTTAACTTCTGTTTTTGAAATATTTAAAACGGAAGTTCCTCTGTCTGCTAATCAAGCTAAACTTGTTTTATCACTAGCGAATACAAGGGCAAGATTACGAATGACCACTTTATATTATTTTGCAGGAATTCATGGATTACTTGTGGCTGGCACTGGCAATAAAGTGGAAGATTTCGGCGTAGGTTTTTACACCAAATATGGTGACGGCGGAGTTGATTTGAGTCCGATTGCTGATTTGATGAAAAGCGATGTTTACGCTTTAGGCGCCTATTTAGCGATTCCAGAATCCATACAGAATGCAGCCCCAACGGATGGCTTATTTGGTGATTCAAGAACCGACGAAGACCAATTGGGAGCAAGTTATGATGAATTAGAATGGGCAATGTTGGAAGCAGAAGACAATAAAACGGCGGACGATTTTAATGGAAGAGAATATATTGTTTTTAACATATTTAAAAAATTGAATAAGGCCAACCAACACAAGATGAGTCCTATTCCTGTATGTATAATCCCAGTAAATTTTAAAAATTCTTAAAATTTTGTAGCGTTTTTCAATATTGTTATGTAACTTTACGCTAGAAAAAATTATTTAATTTATTATCAAATACCACACTTATGATAAATTTATGTATTGCTGACAACTTTCCAGTTGTCCACTTTGGAATGAAAGCCTATTTTAAGGATCATCCAGAAATAAATGTAGTTTCTAACGTTGGGAATTTTTTCATGGTTCCTGACGCACTAAGAAACAAAGAAATTGACGTCTTAGTAATCGATCTAGAACTTGAAGGATTAAAAAGCATTTATGAAATCAAGTCGATTATTAAAAATTTTCCTAAAACCAAAGTTGTGATATTCAGCAGTTTGTCTGAACACATTTATGCACCAAATGCGATTAAAGCAGGATGCGCAGGTTATGTTCATAAAACATCAAAACTTGAAAATTTAGGTATTGCTATTGTCAAAGTTAGTCAAGGCCAAATTATTCTTAACGAGGAGCTGAAGAAAAGCTTAGCACTAATTGCGAAGCAAAACAAATCTGAACGCTTATACAGAAAGCTTTCTAATAGAGAAATTGAAGTGCTTCGCTTTTTGAGCGACGGAAAGAAAAACAATGAGATTGCAAAAATTTTAACGCTGAACGAAAAAACCATAAGTACATACAAGCTTCGTCTCTTGACCAAACTAAATGTAACCAACTTGGTTGACCTTGTTAACAAAGCAAAGACTTTAGAAATCGTTTAAAAATTACTTTTAAAAATTCAAATCCCGTCGTGCTTTACAACAAGACGGGATTTTTTATATTCAAATAAATTAAAATCACATTCCACTTCTAATAGCTTCAACAGGATCTAATTGAGAAGCTGAAACCGCAGGCAGTATTCCCGAAAGCAGTCCTACAACCACTGACAACCCGAAACCAATAAGAATATTCCAAAAGCTTAAAACAAACTCGAAATCAAGTAAATTGGTAAGCAGCATTGCTAACAGCCATACAATCAGCAATCCGATGCATCCACCAATTAAACAAAGAATAATAGCTTCAAACAAAAACTGAAATAGTATAAACTTGTTTTTAGCACCCAAGGATTTTTGAATTCCAATCAGATTCGTTCTTTCTTTTACAGAAACAAACATGATATTCGCAATCCCAAATCCGCCAACTAAAAATGAAAATATACTGATGATAATTCCACCAACACGAACATTGGAAAGCAAACTATCAATCATATCAGTAAGTCCAGACAAAACATTAATAAAAAAATTGTCAATTTCACCTTCCTTAACTCCTCTAAGACCTCTAAGTTTTTGTGAAATATCACCTTTTATCGCGCCCATATCTGCTCCTTTCTTTGGTTTCAACACAATAACAGGCAAAACATTATCGTTGCTGTCACCATACAAACTTCTAAGGAAACTTGAGGGAAGAAACGCAGAAGTATCATCACCACCACCAATATCCATTCCTGAACCCTTCTTTTTGGTAACGCCAATAACAGTAAAACGCTGACCATACATTCTAACTGTTTTACCTATTGGATCAACATTTTCGAAAAGTTGCTCGGCAATGTCATGACCTAAAACAACAATTTGCTTACCCGAATTGGACTCTAATTCGTTAAAAAATCTACCTTCAGCAAATTCTAATCTTTGAATGTCTACAAATTCATAAGTTACAGCGACCATATTTACATTTGAAACTGTTTTCGATTCAAATTTCAAATTTTGACTAGCTGCAAAATATTGAAAACATGAATTTTCAACATTGCCCAGAGAAGTTTTTAAATATTGATATTCTTCGTATTTAACGTTTGGAAACTGCTGTCGTTTCCATCGAGGAATATCAGTTGGCCCAAAAGACTGGCTGGTAAGATAAATTGTATTTTTATCTAGAGAACTTAAATCGCCTTTTATTTTTTTATCTAAAGAATCAACGGCGGCCAAAACAGCAATAATGGAAAAAATTCCGATTGTAACACCTAATAAAGATAACATGGTCCGCAACTTGTTGTTGCTAAGCGCATTCATTGCAAACGTAAAACTTTCTTTTAATAATCTGAAGTAAACAAGCATGATGGTTGAGCTTTTCTTGAGTAAATTTAAGGTATTAGTTAAAAGAAAAAACGAATTGTTACAGAAATCCAAACAAATTTGTGGTTTTTATAATTTATTAAAGCAGGTTTATTCTAAAAGCATTACTACTTACGATTTAAAATTTTAGCTAGTTAGCTGTTTTTTATACTAATGTAATGTTATTTACTATTCTACAGATACTTGAAGAATACTTTCAGCAACTTTTTTTGGAATGGCATAGTATTTGTAATTTTCGATTTCGTATAAGTTAAACTATTGATGATACTATAATTTGTATGCGAGTTCATGGTTGATGTATTATCCCAGTTTGCGTTGTTAGTAAATTTATACTTTTACTTAAATTTAAAATTTAGCTGCTTGATTTTTAACATCTTATAGACCAGTTCAAAATCGTTGTTTAAATTATAAAATGATATATATTTGCATTTATTTTTTATTTAAATTGATTTATGGCTTTGTTTGTTTGAAAACATAACAATTTTAATCATAAAACGTACAAATAGTGTTATCATGTAATACTAAAAACTAAAAACCAAAAATATGACCAAGAAATACTCTACTATTGCGATCGCACTCTTGTTTTCTTTCATTTCTTCGATAGAAATGACCCATGCGCAAACAACAACCACAAGAAAAGAGCAGAGACGAGCGATTAAAGCAAAAAAACAATCTGCCAAACAAGCACCAGTTCCAGTAATGAAAGAACAAACTGAAGTTGTGACACAATCTCAAAATGCTACAACTCCTGCAACTACAGCTGCTCCTGTTAAACAAATAAAAATTGAAGACATAATTAAAAACGGAAAAGATTTAGTTATCACAAAACCTAATGGTACTTTAAACTGGACACAGCAATATATAGAAGCCGTAGGTCAATCAGTTATTGATAACGATCGATTTAAAAACAGCGCACAAGCTAAATTGATGGCTACTAGAGGCGCAGTAGTTGTAGCGCAACGAAACTTGCTAGAAATTGTAAAAGGTGTTCAAATAGTGGGTGAAACAACCGTTCAAGACATGATTACAACTAGTGATTATGTTTATTCTAGAGTAGATGGTGTAGTTAAAGGTGCGCTACAAATTGGCGAAGCTAAAGAAAAAAACGGTTTTATTGAAGTGCGATTGAGAATGCCTATTTATGGTAAAGAAAGTTTGGCAACAACTCTAGACGAACAATCGTTAAGCCAAGCTAGGTCTAAAAATGGATTTGAAAAATCACCTTTACTTGCACAAGAAAATTTAGAAAGCAGTGAAGGAATTGATGGTTCAAACCCAATACTATTTAATCTAGAAAACCCAGGGCAAATTGACCCATCGATGTATCCAATTGTGGTAGACGATAACGGCAAAGTATTGTTTGATTTTTCACAACATTTTAGACTAAAGGAAGGAAAGTTTCCCCAATATTTACAAATGGGGAAAGACGTTCTTCAGGCATTTGGAAATCAAAAAGGGGTTGATATTATTAATATGATTCAAACTGGGAAAGGCGAATTTAAAATTCCGGAAAAATCATCTAAAAAAGTTTTTTGGAACAAACTAGCTCGAATTGCTCAGGATGTTGGAGCCGTTTTATTTAAACTTGTTTTCTAAAACCAAAAAGTTTTTGCTGGCATAATTATGCCTCAAAAAAAACAGTCAATAAATAAAAAAAATGTGTTTTTAGTTGAATCATAATTTTACATATATATAATGAAACATAAAGTACTCTTACTACTCTTACTTGTTACCAATATAAATTTTTCTCAACAAGCTGTAGAATCTAAAGGAACGGGATTAAATAGATCCGACGCTTTACAAGACGCACTTAGAAATGCAGTTTCACAAGCAGTAGGCGTTAATTTACGTTCAGAAACACGCATCGAGAATTATATGATTATTTCTGATGCTATTGCATCGAATACATCAGGATATATCAAAAAATATACTATTTTAAAGGAAATTCCATTTCCTGATCGATTTGAAATCACCATTCAAGCCGAAGTCACTACTAATAGTTTAGAAGCCGATTTTAAATTATTAAGCAAAACTATCGGAGGCGTTAGATTTCTTGTAACTGTAGATCCTTCCGTTAAAAATGAAAATGACAAAAAAGAATTGCAACTCGCAGTAGATAAAATTAACGGATTTTTAGCAGAACGCTCTTACCGTTATGTTGACCAATCTAGATTAAAATCGCTACAAAACGAAAGAAGCAATTTGATGCAAGAAAGTACTGCACAACTAAATTATGCACAACAATTGGCAATTATGTCTAACGCACAGTTTATTATATTAGTAAGTCAGCTTACAACCTCGGAGGTAAAAGGAGCGTTTGACATTGTTCAAGGGAAAAAAGTAGGATTTCAAGCAAGAGCTTTTGATAATTGTACTGGTGAAGGTTTGGGCACTATCACATTAGAAAGTTTGCCAAAAAGCGGCGCAACAACCAATATATCTCAAGCCATAAATCAAGCGGTAGATTTAAACTTTTCTAAACTTATAGGAATGTTTACAGGTTACATAGGCAGCTGGATAAATTCAGGAACACCATATGAAATTCGATTTTATAATTCGGGAAGTTTTAGAGATCTTAGAACTTTACGAACCAAATTAAAATCGGATAAAAGCTTTGGTGGCGATCTTGAAATCGTCTCGGCAAATAATTACACCAAACTAATATGCACTTATAAAGATAAAGCTGATGAACTTGCTGATAAAATTTTAGACTATGCAGATGAAATTCCGACGCTAAAAAAACAGCTTATTGATGTAAAAATGATTTACGGCCGACAGATCAATTTCGCACCGCAGTCTTATGTAATTCCGAATTTAGTTAAACCTATTCAACAGTAAAACCAACAACAAATGAAAACAAAATTAATACTACTTTTTTTATTTACTTCGCAATTATTTTTTGCGCAAACTAGTGCCATTACCGTATTTTCTCAAGAAGGCGAACTCTTTTATGTAATTCTAAACGGCGTTAGACAAAATGACGCTCCTTCTACTAATGTAAAAGTTACCGATTTAGAAAAACCAAATTATCTACTAAAAATAATTTTCGCCGATCAAACTATCGAATCGTTGAACCAAAATGTATATTTATTGGATTATGATGAAAAAAGAACAAATGTAACCTTCAATCTAAAACGAGCTAAAAAAGGTAAAATGAAATTGTCTATGAATAGTTTTGATTATGATGTTAACCCATCTAAAGGAACGGATGTTGTAAAATATCATGAAGTAGAAAATCCAATTGCTCTTCCTGCAAAAAATAGTACCAAAACAGAAGCAACAACCGTTGATGTAAACACACTTGGAATAGGTATTAATACTAAAATTGAAGAGTCTGAAGACAACATAAATGTAAATTTAAATATAGGTGGATTAAACACATCGGTTACAACCAAAACACAAAGTACTGTAAAACAAGCACAACCAAAAGTTGAAAAAGATAAGATAGTTACCGACAAATCCGTAACCAAAAATACCGTTGTAAATACTCCCAAAAAATGCACTGTTCAAATGCCTGCATCAGATTTTCAAAAAGCAAAATCTTCTGTAGAAAAACAATCTTTTGCTGAGTCTAAAATGAAAGTTGCCAAGCAATTTACAAATGTAAATTGTTTATCAACAGGTCAAATAATAGAAATTATCAATTTATTTTCATTTGAAGAAAACAAATTAGATTATGCCAAGTTTGCATATTCAAAATGTATAGACAAAAATAATTATTTTCAGATAAATGATGTATTTAGTTTTTCGTCATCAACAGACGAACTGACCGAATTTATAGAAAATAGTACAGATAACAAATAATAGTGCAATTCGAAGAAATAAAGCATTAAACAGTTTTGAACTTTAAAAGTCAACTTTAAAATTTTTTGTAAAAAATTATTTTCATAAAAAATCATAGTAACATTAATTTTCTTGTTGCTGTGATTTTTTTATATTTTTATCTTGGTTAAAGTGATTTAATTACATTATCCTAAGCAATATTATATAAGAAAAAAAATTAATTGCCTACTTTTATTATGACAACTAGTTGAGATAAAACTAACTAATTCTGAAAAAAAATAAGATTTATTGTGCTACTTTTACGTGCTTAACAACACAACAAAATGAGCATTACAAAAAAAATTACTTCGGCATTAATTTCAGTTTTTTCAAAAGACGGTTTAGAACCAATAGTTCGCAAACTACACGAGCAAAACGTGACACTTTATTCCACTGGTGGAACTGAAGAATTCATTAATAATCTTGGAATTCCTGTTGTTGCTGTTGAAGATGTCACTTCGTATCCCTCTATTCTTGGCGGAAGAGTTAAAACCTTGCACCCAAAAATTTTTGGCGGAATCTTAAACCGTCAGGATAATGCAACAGATGTCGAGCAGATGAAAGAATTTGAAATTCCACAACTTGATTTAGTTATCGTCGATTTATATCCGTTTGAAAAAACCGTTGCTTCTGGAGCAAGTGAAGCTGATATTATCGAGAAAATTGATATTGGTGGAATTTCATTAATTCGCGCTGCAGCTAAGAATTTTATTGACACTACGATTATTGCTTCAGTAAATGAGTATTCTCTTTTGCTTGACTTTATTTCAACTCAGAATGGAGCAACAACATTAGATCAAAGAAAGCTACTGGCAACCAAAGCATTCCATGTTTCTTCCCATTACGATACTGTTATTTTTAATTATTTCAATAAAGATGATACGTATTTTAAAACTAGTATTTCTGAAGGACAAATTTTAAGGTATGGAGAAAACCCGCACCAAAAGGGATTCTTTTTTGGTGAATTCGATAAGATGTTTAGCAAATTACACGGAAAAGAATTATCATATAACAATTTACTTGATGTTGATGCGGCAGTGAATTTAATTGCGGAATTCAAAGACAATGATCCAACATTTGCGATATTAAAACACAACAATGCCTGCGGGTTAGCAACAAGAAAGGGCATAAAAGAGGCTTATCTTGCTGCTTTAGCGTGTGATCCTACCTCTGCTTTTGGCGGAGTTTTGATTGCAAACAGAAAAATTGATTTGGCCACGGCCAACGAAATAAATTTGCTTTTCTGCGAAGTTGTCATCGCTCCAGGATTTGACGAAGAAGCTGTTGCCATTTTATCTGAAAAGAAAAACAGAATCATATTGATTCAGCACGAAGTTGAATTGCCGAACAGCCAAGTTCGAACTTGCTTAAACGGATTGTTGGTCCAAGATAGAAATACAATCACCGACTCACAGGACGACTTAAAGACCGTAACAACTACAGCCCCGACTCAACGCGAAGTTGCCGATCTTTTATTCGCATCCAAAGTTTGCAAAAACACCAAGTCTAACACTATTGTTTTTGCAAAAAACAGTACATTACTATCATCTGGAACAGGTCAAACTTCAAGAGTGGATGCATTGAAACAAGCGATTGAAAAAGCAGAGAATTTTGGATTTGATTTGAAAGGTAGTGTAATGGCTAGTGATGCTTTTTTTCCTTTCCCAGACTGTGTTGCGATTGCTCATAATGCAGGAATCACGGCAATTATTCAACCTGGAGGTTCAATCAAAGACGAATTGAGTATTAATATTTGTAACGAAAATAAAGTTGCAATGGTATTTACAGGCACGCGTCATTTTAAACATTAATTTGTTTAACTTTGTCGCTTAAATTTTATAACCGTTAAACCCAAAATAACCTATGGGATTTTTTGATTTCATGACCGAGGATATTGCCATTGACCTTGGTACCGCAAACACTCTAATAATACACAACGATAAAGTTGTAATTGATAGCCCGTCAATTGTTGCTAGAGATCGAATATCTGGAAAAATTATCGCTGTTGGAAAAGAGGCCAACATGATGCAGGGGAAAACCCATGAAAACATAAAAACCATTCGTCCGTTAAAAGACGGAGTTATCGCCGACTTTGATGCATCTGAAAAAATGATCAGCATGTTCATCAAAAGTATACCAGCGTTAAAGAAAAAAATGTTTACACCGGCACTAAGAATGGTGGTTTGTATTCCTTCTGGAATTACCGAAGTAGAGATGCGTGCGGTAAAAGAAAGTTGCGAACGTGTAAATGGAAAAGAAGTATATTTAATTCACGAACCAATGGCTGCAGCGATTGGGATTGGGATTGATATTATGCAACCTAAAGGGAACATGATTGTTGATATTGGTGGAGGAACTACAGAAATTGCAGTTATCGCTTTAGGAGGGATTGTTTGTGACAAATCAGTAAAAATTGCCGGTGACGTTTTTACAAATGACATCGTATACTACATGCGAACACAGCACAATTTATTTGTGGGTGAAAGTACGGCAGAAAAAATCAAAATTACTATTGGTGCTGCAACGGACGATTTAGAAACACCTCCGGATGATATGTCAGTGCAAGGTCGAGATTTATTAACCGGAAAACCAAAACAAGTTGAAGTTTCTTATAGAGAAATCGCTAAAGCGTTAGACAAATCAATCCAACGTATTGAAGATGCTATTATGGAAACGTTGTCTCAAACGCCACCAGAATTAGCTGCAGATATTTACAATACCGGAATTTACCTTGCTGGTGGAGGTTCGATGTTGAGAGGATTAGACAAACGTATTTCTCAAAAAACAGATTTACCGGTTTACATTGCAGAAGACCCATTACGAGCGGTTGTTCGTGGAACGGGAATGGCACTTAAAAATATTCCAAAATTCAGAAGCATACTTATTAAATAGTGTTTGTTGTAAAAATACTGAACACTGATTACTAAACACTGAACACTAGAAAAAGATGCAGCAGATATTTAACTTCATACTTAAAAACAGTAATCGCTTGCTGTTTTTGCTGCTTTTGGCACTTTCCTTCTCGCTTACAATTCAGTCGCATTCTTTTCATAAAAGTAAAATCATAAGTTCTGCCAATTTCTTTACCGGCGGTATTTACGAAAAGGTAAATAGCATTGATGAATATTTTGGTTTAAAGGCTCAAAATGAAGAGTTAGCTCAGGAGAATGCCCGTTTAAAATCGATTTTATTTAATCAACAAGACACTACTAAACTTCCGCAGATTGATTCAATTAAAGGCGTTAAAAAAACCGCAATCCTTGTTGCCAAAGTAATTCATAACTCGTATAGTATTCAGGAAAACTTTATCACAATTAATAAAGGTTCGGCTACTGGAATCACACCAAATATGGGCGTGATCAACAGTGCTGGGATTGTCGGAATCATAGATAAGACCTCAAAAAATTATGCAACAATTATTAGCGTACTTAACGTTAATTCTAAAATCAATGCTAAAATCAAGAAATCAAATCATTTTGGTTCATTGGTTTGGAATGGAAAAAGTACTGGTTTTGCTCAGCTAATTGATGTGCCGCGTTTAGCAGGAGTTCGTAAAGGCGACACCATTGTAACTGGAGGACAATCCATCATATTTCCAGAAAACATCGGCGTTGGAACCATTGACAAAGTCTATATTGATGACCTAACAAATTATTACACTTTGGATATTAAATTGTTTAATGACATGACGAACCTTGGCCATGTATATATAATTAAGGAGAAAGATGCTGAAGAGGTTCATGAATTAGAAAATCAAAGTAAAAAAGATGAATAGTGC
>Ga0105047_10005049_pt1 | contig 22810 bp, 20 predicted proteins | sample MAT04_FD_78384 | JGI IMG/M metagenome (GOLD analysis project Ga0105047, IMG submission 78384) | Freshwater microbial communities from Lake Fryxell liftoff mats and glacier meltwater in Antarctica - MAT-04 (megahit assembly) | ecosystem: Environmental > Aquatic > Freshwater > Ice > Liftoff... | reverse complement strand
TAGCGGGCAGAACAACAACCAGAATCAGCAGAACGCGCTGAACACTGCGCCTACTGGCCAGCTGCCCCGTCGTGGTAAAAAAGGCAAACGCGGGTCCGTCGATCAGGAAGCCGTCTCGGCGAACATCACCAAGACCATGACCGCCATGCGTGGCGCGCCAACGCGTGGCCGCCCGGGTGGACGTCGCTTTGGTGCGGACATGCGCGCCGAGGCTGAAGAGCAACGCGTAGCCGCGATCGAGAAAGAGAAGAAGCTGGTTCGGGTGAACGAGTTCATCACCGTTTCCGAACTCGCGCAAATCCTCAGCATCAAGGCCACTGAGATCGTTGGCTTTGCGTTCAAGACATTGGGATTGATGGTCACCATCAACCAACGTCTCGATTTCGATCAGATCGAACTTATTGCCGGCGAATTTGGCTTCCAGGCGGTAAAGGAATCCGATTACGCGGCCGATCTGACCGAAGGCCGGGAAAAGGACGCCGAGGAGGATCTGCGGCCTCGCCCGCCCGTCGTCACCATCATGGGTCACGTCGATCACGGCAAGACGTCGCTGCTCGATTACATCCGCAAAGCCAACGTCGTTGCGGGCGAAGCGGGCGGTATCACGCAGCACATCGGCGCATATCACGTGTCGTTGCCCAACGGACGCCAGATCACGTTCCTCGATACACCAGGTCACGAAGCCTTTACGGCCATGCGTGCGCGCGGCGCTCAGGTCACGGACATCGTGGTGCTCGTGGTTGCGGCCGACGATCAGGTCATGCCGCAAACGATCGAAGCCATTTCCCACGCGAAGAGCGCGGGTGTGCCCATGATCGTTGCCATCAACAAAATCGATCTGCCGGCGGCGAATGTCGAAAAGGTCCGACAGGAACTGCTGCAACATGAAGTCGTGCTCGAAGAGTTCGGTGGTACCACGCTCGCGACCCCAATTTCGGCCAAAAAAGGCACCGGTGTTGCCGAGCTGCTCGAGCAGATTCTGTTGCAGGCCGACATTCTCGAGCTGAAAGCCAATCCGTCGCGTTCCGCGATCGGTACGGTGGTTGAAGCACAGCTCGATCAAGGCAAGGGACCCGTTGCGACCATTCTCGTCAAGAACGGTACCCTCAAGGTTGGCGACGATTACATCTGCGGCATCTACTCCGGTCGCGTGCGCGCGTTGCACGACGAACGTGGCAAGACCGTCAAGAGCGCGGGGCCGGCCATTCCGGTGCAGTTGCTCGGTCTCTCGGGCGTGCCAATGGCGGGTGACGAACTCGTCGTGGTGGCCGATGCCGCCGCCGCCCGTGAAATCGCACAACGCCGTGAGCGTTTGAATCGCGAAGCGAGCAGCCGTCGTACCACGCGCGGGAGCATCTCGCTCGAAGACTTCATGTCGCACACCGCGGCCGGCCAGAAGCGTCAGTTGCGACTCATCATCAAAGCCGATCAGGGCGGTCCGGCCGAAGCGTTGGCCGATTCGCTCGGGCACCTCAGCAACGCCGAAGTCACGGTGGAAATCATTCACCGCGGCGTGGGTTCCATCACGGAAAGCGACATTCTGTTGGCAAAGGCGTCAGGAGCCATCATCATTGGTTTCCACGTGCGACCCGACAACAACGCGCGCGCTGCGGCCGAACGTGAAGGCGTTGAAATCAAGTTGTATCGCATCATCTACGAAGCCGTCGCGGATATGAAGCTTGCCCTCGAAGGCATGCTGCGTCCGGAAAGCCGCGAAGTGGTGTACGGCGAAGCCGAAGTGCGCGAGGTGTTCAAGGTCGCGCGTATCGGCACCATCGCTGGTTGCTCGGTGCGCAGTGGCACCATCAACAAGAAGGGACGCATGCGCGTCATTCGCGACGGCGTCGAGATATACGCTGGCGCAATCGCATCGCTCCGCCGCTTCAAGGACGACGTACAGGAAGTGAAGGAAGGCTACGAGTGCGGCATCGGCGTCGAAAACTTCAACGACCTCAAGGTCGGCGACGTGCTCGAATGTTACCGGACCGAAGAAGTAGCGCGCACGCTCGACCAGATGGCTCGCGGCAATTGAGGAAATAACATGGCCGGGGACACGAGACGTTCCGAGCGGGTGGCTGCGGCCATCCGCGAGGAAGTCGCGACGTTTCTTCGGGTAGGCGCGAAGGATCCGAGGTTGAAAGGATTCGTTACCGTTACCGAAGTCGAAGTCACTCGCGATTTGCGACATGCCAATGTATTTGTCAGCGTCCGGGGGTCGGACGCTGACACCAAAGACACGTTCGAAGGACTCAACAGCGTGGCCGCACATCTGCGTTCATTGCTCGGCAAGTCGTTGGGACTGCGCAATGCCCCCGAAGTACACTTCAAAGCGGATCAATCCGTGGCGTATGCGGGGCGCATCGAAGAACTCCTCGCGCAAGTGCGCGAGGAAACGCCTCCGGCCGCCGACAGTGCGAAGGACGACGCCCCCGAAATTTGATGCACGGCCTGTTGCACGGCGAAATGTTCATGGACGGCATGTTGCTCGTCGACAAACCCGCGGGCGTCTCATCGCATGACGTCGTCGCCCACGTTCGGCGCGCGGCGCGCACCAAACGTGTTGGCCACGCCGGTACGCTCGATCCATTTGCCACGGGGTTGCTCGTGTTGGCAGTAGGGCAAGCCACACGATTGTTGCCATATCTCGACGCCGAGCCAAAAGTGTACGAGGCGCGTTTTCGTTTCGGATTCGAAACGGATTCCGATGACGTTACAGGACTTCCCACCGTCACCGCACCACTGCCCGACTGGAGTGCACTCGCCGACGCAATCAGGTCACTCACGGGCGCGATCCAACAAATTCCGCCCGCGTACTCGGCCAAACACGTAGATGGCGAACGCGCGTACAAGAAGGCGCGTCGTGGTGAAGCGGTTGAACTCAAGGCCGTCGATATTGTCGTTCACGAGTGGCGCGTTGTGCATTTAACCGCCGATATACTGGACGTGGTAATCACCTGCAAGGGCGGAACGTACGTGCGCGCGCTCGCGCGCGATCTTGGACGAGCGCTGCACAGCGCCGCTCATTGTGACACGCTGCGTCGTGTGCAAAGTGGACGCTGTCACGTCGCCAGCGCTGTTGCATTGTCGGCACTCGAACGGGGAGCCGTGGCCGACGGTCGTGTTGCACTGATGTCGCCAATCCCGGCGCTGCAGGACATGACGCTCGTCTCGATTGATGCAGATGCCGAAGCCAACATTCGAATGGGGCGGAGCATTGCCGCCACGGAAGATGGGACGCGTGCGGTTCTCGTGAATATCGACGATCGTATTGTCAGCATCGCCAATCGCACCGATGCCAGCCGGTGGCAACCAAAGGTGGTGTTGCCTCTGGGTGACGCGACATGAACATCGCCGAGCGCGATACCGACACCGGACTTCCGGACAATATCGACGCCACTGTGCTGACGGTCGGCACGTTCGACGGCATGCATCGCGGTCACGTCGATTTGCTGTCGCGCGTTGTTGCGCACGCACGTGAACGCGGTTTGCCGAGTTTGCTCGTGACGTTCGATCCGCATCCGCTTGAAGTCGTAAATCCGGCAGCGGCACCGCCATTGCTCACGCTGCATCACGAGAAACTCGAAGTGCTCGCGGAAACGGGCATCGATTATCTCGCCGTGTTGCCGTTTACCAAAACTCTCGCAAGTTACGACGCGGAGCAGTTCGTCGATCGCGTGTTGCGCGCCCGGTACCGGTTGGCGGAGTTGTTCATCGGCCACGATCACGGGTTTGGCCGCGGCCGTATGGGTGACGCGAGCGTCTTGCTCGACCTGGGAAAACAACGCGGCTTCGGTGTCACCGTCCTTCCGCCCGTTGAGGGATCCGACGGGCACCCAGTGTCGAGCACCGCAATCCGCCGTGCAGTGGCGGGTGGCGATCTCGCACGCGCGGCGTTGGGGTTGGGCCGACCGTATTGCGTGAGCGGACGGGTCATCGACGGCGACAAGCGGGGCCGCATTCTCGGATACCCGACGCTCAATCTCGACCCACCGCCGCCGCGAAAGCTGCTGCCGCCCGATGGTGTGTACGCGGTGCGAGTTCAAACGCCCCACGGGCCGTTTGCCGGAATGGCCAATGTTGGACCGCGGCCGACTTTTGGCGACCATACGCGCCGCATCGAAGCGCATGTGTTTGACGCCAGTGAAAACTGGTATGGCGCGTCCATTCGGCTCGACTTCATGCTGCGACTGCGTGAAACACGAACATTTCGCGATTTTGAGGCCCTGCGAGAGCAACTCGCGAAGGATGAAGCACTGGCCCGCCACGCTCTCGGCACGTAAGTTACGAGGCTAGGCGGGTTTTGCTCTACCCGTCTCCTGTTTTTGTACTTGTAGAAAGTACCTGTCCACCACCTCTGGCCACCGGCATCGATGGCGAACCTGAAGTACCGATTCCTGCTTATTGCGGCTCTCCTCGTGGCTTCGGCCTGGAGCCTCTTTCCGCGCACCGTTATTGAGCGCGTGAAACGCGATGGCGCCTTCAAGTACGATACGGTGCGCCGCGTGCCGCTCAAGCTGGGCCTCGACCTGCAGGGCGGCATGCATATGACGCTCGACATCGATGAGTCCAAGCAAGCCGTCGCCAACAAAGGCGAAGCCATCGATCGAGCACTCAAGGTCGTTCGCCAACGCATCGATCAATTCGGCGTCTCAGAGCCAATTGTGCAAAAGGTGGGTTCGGATCGCATCATCGTCGAGTTGCCAGGCATCGACGACCCGGATCGCGCGCAGGCGCTTATCCAACAAGCCGCGTTTCTGGAGTTTCAGATTACGGACGAGTCGGACGCGATTACGAAGTCCTTCCCGCGCCTGGATGATGCCGCGAAAAATGCAGGACTCTCGATTTCGCTCGAGTCGGCCAACGGTGACACAGCCAACAAGAAAGTTGTGACAGCGCTGCTCACCAAAAGCGACTCGACGACAAAGAAGGCCGCTGGCGATACTGCGAAGGCGGCCGCCGATTCGGTCAAGCCGGTTGCCGGTGGACTGTTTTCGAGCAACATCCAGCCGGGCAATATTCCCGGCATGTACGTCGTACCGGAAAAGGCGTTCGTCGCAATGGACAGCGCTCTCAAGTTGAAGTCAGTGCAGGACGCGGTCCCGCCGGGCAAAGTGCTGCGCTGGGGCGTGCCCGACACGTCGGTTCTGGCCGCGGCCAATCTTTACCGCGCGCTCTACGTGCTGGACGCGCGTCCCATCATGACGGGTGGCGATCTGATCGACGCCAAACCATCAACCGATCCAATGCAGGGCAACGTCGTGCAGTTCACGCTCAACAACGAAGGCGCGCGACGCTTCAAAAGCGAAACCGGCAAACACGTGCGCGACAACATGGCCATCGTACTCGATCAGCGCGTCATCACGGCGCCGGTCATTAACGAAGCCATTGGTCGCAACGGTCAGATCACGCTGGGCGGCGGCACGCTGCAAGCTGCGCAGGATCTCGCGCTGGTGCTTCGCGCGGGTGCGTTGCCCGTGCCACTCAAAGTTTCCGAAGTCCGCACCATCGGTGCGAGCCTCGGCGACGACTCGATTCACAAGGGCGTGCTCGCCCTCGGCATCGCGCTTTTGTTGGTGTGTGTGATCATGATCGGATACTACCGCTTTGCCGGTGTGCTGGCGGTCGTGGCACTGGCACTGTACCTCGTTTACACATTGGCTACGTTGGCCGGCTTCGACGCAGTGCTCACACTGCCAGGCCTTGCCGGATTTGTGCTTTCCATTGGTATCGCTGTCGACGCGAACGTGCTGATTTTTGAGCGCATTCGCGAAGAAATGGTGCACGGAAAATCGATGCGACTGTCGATTGATGAAGGATTCAAACACGCCCTCAGTGCGATCGTCGACACCAGCATCGCCACCATACTTTCGGGCGCAGTGCTGTATCAGTATGGCACCGGTCCGGTGCGTGGATTTGCCGTGACGCTCATCGCCGGCGTCGTTGCCTCGCTCTTCACATCCATTTTCGTCAGCAAGACCTTCTTCATGTTCTGGCTCAGCCGCGCGCGCGGCAACCAGACGCTGAGCATCTGAGCCGCATATGATTCGCATCTTTCACGACACTAAATACGACTTCATCAAGCATTGGCGATTGGCGGCCGGCATCACGATCGCCTTCATCGTGCTGGGTCTGGCATCGTTCATTTGGAAGAGTCAGATCAACTACAGCATCGAGTTTACCGGCGGAACGTTGATGCAGTTGCACTTTGACACACCGCCCGATGTCGCGCAGCTGCGGTCGACCATCGAAGGCGCCGGTGTTGGTAATCCGGAAATTCAGCAGTACGGAAACGTCAACGAATACACAGTCCGTGCCAGCGATCAGCGCGAAGTCGCAGCGCAGGACAAAGGTGCGGAAGGTGTCTCAAAAATCATCGACGCCGCACTCACGAAGCAGTACGGGGCGGGCAAGTACACCGTAGTTCGCACCGAAGCGGTTGGCCCGAAAGTCGGGAGTGAGCTGCGCAGCGGTGCGATGAAGGCGATGATCATCGCGTCGCTTATTACGCTCATCTACCTCGCTATTCGCTTCGATTGGCGTTTCGGATTGGCGGCGGTTCTGGCCACGGGCCACGACATTCTCGTAACCTTCGCCTTTATCAAGCTGTTCCACCTGGAAGTGTCGTTGACGGTTGTTGCCGCCATCCTGACCCTGCTGGGTTATTCGTCCAACGACACGATCATCATCTTCGACCGCGTGCGCGAAAATCTTCGCAAGCAGCGAAAGGGTGAATCGTTCCGCGAAATCCTCAATCGCTCCATCAACGAAACGTTGCCGCGCTCGGTTTTGACGCACGCAACGACACTCGCCGCAACACTCGCATTGTTGCTCGTCGCCGGCGAAGTGATTCGTCCATTCGCGTGGGTGATGGCGTTCGGTATTTTCGTCGCGACATTCTCGTCAATCTACGTGGCCGGTCCGCTGTTGCTCTGGATCGAGGCCAAGTTCCCGCGCTCCGGCACGACACACAACGACCTCACCATGCGTGCCGGATCTTCGCCGTTGGCTGACGCCGGCACCAAGCGCCCGGCACTCGTCGGCACCAAGGCCAGTCGGTAGCTGAATCATTGGTCGTGATGGCCAGCGCACTGCTGGCCACTCTCCATGATTGAATTCGCTGATAGCCATACCCACCTCGCCGCCGACGCATTCTCGGCCGATGTGGACAGTGTGATTGAGAGGGCTCGTGCCGCTGGTGCACGGGCCCTTGTGTGTATTGGCGAGTCGCCGGCACAAGCGTTGAAGGCGCAGGCACTTGCGGCACGGTACCCGGGGCTCATTTGGTTTACGTGCGGCGTACATCCGCACGACGCGCACACGTGGAACGACGTCAGCGATTCAGCGGCAATACGCGCGGCGATGACGCAGGGCGCTGTTGCGGTCGGAGAATGTGGATTGGACTATCACTACGATCACTCACCGCGCGATCAGCAGCGTCACGCGCTGACCCAACAGCTCGCGATCGCCGCTGAATTCAAGAAGAACATTGTGCTGCACACCCGAGAGGCCGAGGCCGACACGCACGCGTTTCTGCGTGATGCCGAGACGGCGGGTGTGGGGGGCGTCTTGCACTGCTTTACGGGTTCGCACGCGCTAGCCGAGGCGGGGCTCGCCGCGGGATGGTATGTGTCGTTCAGCGGGGTTGTGACTTTCAAGAAGTTCGACGACGGCGCGCTGTTGCGACTCGTGCCGGATGATCGGTTATTAGTGGAATCCGATGCGCCGTATCTCGCGCCTGTGCCAAACCGAGGGAAACGAAATGAACCCGCCTGGGTCGCCGCGACTCTGCAACGTATCGCCGACGCACGCGAGGTTGCTGTTGCTACACTCGCGCAGGTCACGTTGGCCAACACGCACAGATTTTTTAGTTTGGACGTGCCGACTGAGGGTGCAATCGTTACGATTCCCCAATGACCCGGTAGTGGTGCACACTCTTCACTGAATTTCTCATGACGACCGCCAGCGTACATAGCGACGATGCTCCGAAGGCCATTGGCCCGTATTCACAGGCCATTAGCGCGAACGGGTTTCTGTTCACCGCCGGGCAGATCGCGCTCGATCCCGTCACCATGGAAGTGGTCGGGGATGACGTAGCCGCGCAGAGCGAACAAGTCCTCAAGAACCTGACGGCCGTGTTGTCGGCCGCTGGTGCTGGTTGGGGTGATGTGGTCAAGACAACGGTGTTCTTGCGTGACATGGCCGATTTCGCCGCGATGAACGGTGTGTACTCGCGTGTGCTTGGTGACGCACGTCCCGCGCGCTCCACGGTTGCGGTGGCTGGCCTGCCCCGCGACGTGCGCGTCGAAATCGAATTGGTCGCGGCGATCCCAACGCGCTGACTCTGGGGTACAACGGCCCCATGTCTCTTTATGCAGGATCGCTGATGCGGGGCGCCGCATGTCTTGTGGCAGTCGTAGGATGCACGGCGGTGCTCGCGACTCAAGCCGCCGCGCAAACCGTCGACTCAACCAAGGGGCCGCCGGTTCCCGTTGTAAAGCCCGACTCCAGCAAAGCCGCGGCCGGGGCACCGCCGCGCCCGGTGTTGCAAAAGAGCGTGTTGTCCGCACTGCGCGCGCCGCCGATCACGCCCAAACGCGCATTCCTGTATTCGCTGATGATTCCTGGATTGGGCCAATCTCGCCTTGATCGCGGTACCGCGGGCGCCTTGTTTGCCGCGATCGAATTGGGCTCAATTGCGATGGTGGGGAAGACCACCGTCGATCTCAAACAAGCACGTCGGTACAGCATCGACTCCGTGCCCGCGAACTACACGGTTGGCTCGGACGGGAAGATTGTAGGCACCGGCGGCTTTGGCCCTCAGTTTCCGGTGGTACTGGTGAACACGCGGCGATTACATCGCGAAGATTGGTTCGCGGCGCTGATGTTCAATCATTTGATTTCCGGCGCTGATGCGTTTGTAGCGGCACAACTGTGGGACGTACCAACATCGGTGGCGGTGAAACCGTATGCCGACGGTCTCGCTCTGGTCGCTACGCTGCGCTGGTAACGCGTCACCCAACGTCCGCGGGCCGGCGCGTCTTGCCACGCCCGATTGCGTCCGAATCTGCTGCTTAAGTCGATCCTTCGTCGGCTACGCGACTAATCGTGTCGAGAACCTGTCCTTCGCCTGAAGTGTGCCAACGTATTCGCATAATGCGATCGTCATCCAGGCGCAAATACTGTTGATCGATGTACCACGCGCCAGCGTTGGCGTACACGCCGTATCCGGCGCGTTCGAGGCGTGGCACATGTGTGTGTCCGTGCACCAGGAGATCGGGTCCGTTTGGTTCACTCAATCGCGCAGTGCCAACCTTGAGCAGTGCGAGCCCGCCGTCACGCGCGTGCGTGTGACGGCTTTGTTTCGATGACGACATCGCCAGCGCCGAGGCCCAATTCGGGTGCAACCACCCAAAGGCGCGAATCGCGAGCGGATTGCGTAGCACCGTCCGCAGGCGACGATACGGGGCATCTTCTTTTTCGCGGAGCCCGTCGCCGTGCGTCAGTTCAGCGCGCCACGCGCCGATACTGCCGTGCCATGGCACGAGTGTGTAGTGCGCGCCGGTTTCCGCTTGCAACACGTCGCCCCGCCAGCAGTCGTGATTCCCACCAATCCAGACCACCGGGATCCCGGCGTCGGTGAGATCGGCAATGGCGGCCAGCACCCGATATCCATGCCGTGGCATCGCGTGCGTCCAGGCAAACCAGAAATCGAACAGATCGCCCATGATTACCACCGACTTCGCTGCGGTCCTGGCCTGTTGCAGCCACGCGAGCAACGACCGTTCCGATTCGGTCGATGCAATTCCCAGATGTGCGTCGCCCATGACAAGACAGGGCGTCGGTAAATAGGCTGGAGGGGCGACGAGAGTCACGGGCAGGAGTCTAACCCGCGTGCTTCCTGACGACAATTCACGCGCAAACTTGAGCAGAACGTTGCACGTGGCACATCTTCATCACTTCGGAATCCGGCTGTTTTCCATTCGTTTCCTCGGAGTGCAGTTTTTGACTACCTCGCCCGTTGAATCTGCTACTGACCTGCGCGTGCGTTACGCTGAGACCGACCAGATGGGCGTGGTGTATCATGCCAACTATCTGATCTGGTGCGAGATTGGTCGCACCGATCTCATCCGCGCGCTTGGCAAGCCGTATTCGGTGTTCGAGCAGGAAGGCGTTCGCCTGGCGGTGTCGGAAGCGACGATGCGGTTCAAGGCATCGGCGCGATACGATGATGCGATCCGGGTGTACACCACGTTAACCGACGTACGATCGCGTTCAGTGACGTTCGCGTATCGCATCACCCATGTCGAACGCGATGTCACGCTGGTCACTGCAACCACGGCGCTGATTGCGCTCGATCTTGAAGGCCGTCCCATCAGCATGCCCCTCGACATGCGAACGATGCTGGCTGCCGCCGTCACTCCCGCCAACACATGATCACTTCCAGCACTCCTACACATCGGCCTTCCGGCACCCGGAAGGTCCGCGCGATTTCGCCAACAGCCGTTGCAGTTGCGGCCGCGTTGGCGCTGGCAGGGTGTGCCGCGTCCACTCCAGGTCCGATGTCGTCGACCGCACCAACGGGTGCGGAGATCACGCGTGATGCGCGCCTGCTGCAAATGACCGATTTGCGGAAACTCGATACCGTGCTGGTCGACGAGTTGTTGATCGACAACAACGCGCCACGCCGTGCGCGGGCAGCGTTGGCAATTGGTCAGGTCAAGGGAAAAGCACGCTACGCACGTTTGCGGCAGTTGTTGGTTGATGCAGACACCGCGGTTGCGGCCAGCGCTGCCTTTGCACTCGGGTTGGGCAAGGATACCACCGCTATTGTCGCGCTGGCGCGCGCCGTTGCTGGTGCGCCAGACCCCGTCGCAATCGAAGCGGCGTGGTCGTTGGGCGATATTGGCGATCCGGCGCGATCAGTACTCACCCTTGCTCTCGGTGACGGCATTGGTCAGCCATTGTCCGGAAGCACGGCCGCGCAACGAAGTGCGCCGGTACGCGCCGCACTGATCATCGCAACCACCAAGCTTCGGGCAGTACCGGTGGCGGTGCTGCTGCCGTGGTTGAATGACAACGAGCCACAAGTGGTGCGCGCGGCCGCGTACGTGCTGGGTCGGTCACGGGCACCCGGTGGCGTGCGCGCGCTGGCCGCGCTGCGCAACAGCCGCGATGAAGAAACGCGGCAACACATTGCGCGAGCATTGGCGAAGCCGGCGGCTGGCGATTCTCTAAGTGCGCGTGCACTGGAGGCGTTGAACGTCCTGGTGACTGACACGAGCGCGCGTGTGCGTGTGAACGCCGTGCGGTCACTCGCCTCGTACGGTCCATCGTCGCGCGAATCACTGATCCGCTCCATGCGCGATCCCGATGGCAACGTGCGTATCGCAACCACCGAACTGCTGGTGCCCTTGCTCGGAAACGACGTCGCGGCGTGGAAATCTGCCTGGGCTGGCGATTCAACGCTGCAGGTGCGAATGCTGTTGCTCACTGGCGCGCGCCGCATCGGCAGCGACGCGTTGGAAACCGGCGAAGACGAATGGCGAAAGTCGGCCGATTGGCGGCAACGCAACGCGGTGTTGGCCGCTCGTCGCGCTGATACCGCGCACGTGCTGCGCTTGCCGGAAGTGAGTTGGGCGATCAAGGATGCAGATGGCCGCGTTCGCGAAGCCGGTGCGCGTATTCTCAATGAGGTGGTGCGTGCTGACGCGTCTCAGGCAGATAGCGTGCGCAAAGTGTGGTGGTCGTTGGTGTCCGATTCAGACGTTCAGGTAAAAGCAGCCGTACTCGGTTTGCTGCGCTCCAGCGCAACTGCGGAAAAACTTCCAGTCGTGCTGGACGCCTACGCGAAGTCGTTGCGCGATTCTGACAACGACGCGCGGTTGGCAGCGTTGCAGTTTGTCGCAAGCGCGTGGCAACGCGACAGTGCGAACATCACCGGCGTTTTGCAGACACGATTGAGTGCGCTCGCCGCACCGAAAGATTCCGTCGAACGCGCGGCGGTTCGCAATACGACGCCGCTGGCCGCTTGGAAAACCCCACCCCTTGCAGCAACAACGCGTCCACTCGCCGAATACGAAACGATCGTGCGACGGTATGTCGCGAGCAACGCGAAACCGCTTACCGCGATACTGCATACCGAGCGCGGCGATATAACGTTGCTGCTTTCCGGGCGAGAATCACCGCTGACGGTCGACAACTTCGTCCAGCTAGCTCGGCGTGGATTCTATCGCGACACCTACTTCCATCGGGTAGTGCCGAACTTTGTGGCGCAGGACGGAGATCCTCGCGGCGATGGAACCGGGGGGCCCGGATACACGATTCGCGACGAACTCACGCGGCAGGTGCACACCCGCGGCTGCCTGGCAATGGCGCGAAGTGGACCCGATACGGGGGGAAGCCAGTACTACTTGTGTCATTCGTCGCAGCCCCACCTCGATGGCGCGTACACCGTGTTCGGCCACATCCTCGAAGGGTTCGATGTGCTCGAGCGCATTGTGCAAACCGATCGCATCCTCAGTATCGAGATTCGGTAACATTGCAACTTTCAGATCGCTTCATCGCACCTTCCCGCGGAACATTCCGGGCGTTTGCGCTGCTCGCTCTCCCTGCCACAGTTGCGTGTGCGCCGCCAGCGCGGCCGCTGCTCGGCACACCAACCCGCCAATCATTGCCGGCAACGTCCGTTCCGTCCGGCAATCGACAGATGTCGTTCACCTGGAAATACAAAGACGACACCTTCGAAGCACAGGGCGACGGCGTCGTGCGTGTCGCGGGACCGGATCGCGCCCGCCTCGATTTTTTCCTCAAGAACGGAATTGGCGGCGGAATGGCAATCCTCGATGGCGACTCGCTGATAATTCCGGGCATCGATCTCGTCCGTCGCTTTCTGCCGCCGCTGCCCTTGCTTTGGGCAACGTTGGGTCGCCTGGCCGTTCCCGCTACGCCTGACACGGTCGCTCGCGTCGATGGTGATACATTGAGGGCAGATCTCGGTGTACTGCGCGGCAACGATGCTTCAAAAACGAGCGCGAGCGCCTGGCGGGTGACATTCGGCGGAAAGATACTCGCCCGGGTCGAGCGCATCGAAAAGGGCAAAGTGCAGGAGTGGGTCTCGCGATCAATCGACGATCAAGCGGGCACCGGCGAACTGCGGTACATGAACGAAGGTGGCCGTCGCAGTTTGAGCATCAGCGTCACCGAGACCAAAAACACAGAGGCATTCGATGACGCAATCTGGCGTCGGCCGTAACATGAGCCGCGCAGCACTGACCTGGTTGGGCGCGACGATGCTGGTTACAGCGTTTGGCACGTCGGCCTGTTACAAGTTCGCCGGAAGCGGCGGATTTCCATCTGACCTCAAAACCGTCGCGATTCTTCCGTTTGACAATCAAACGCCGTCGCCCGAAGTGCAACGCGATTTGAACGAGGCGATCCGCAAATCATTTCACGATCGCCTCAGTTTGCGTGACGCGCCCGAAGACCGCGCCGACGTCATTGTGAAGGGAGTGATCACGCAGTACGAAGCCGATGTGCCAGCGGGCATTTCCTCAAACACCTCGCAGGTCAACGTGTCGCGTCGCCGGCTACAGTTGGTCGTAAATATTGAAATCACGAACACCAAAACGGGAAAGGCGCTGCTCAAACAGGACGGCCTCCAAAGCGAGGGTGCGTACGCGGAAGGGAAAGAGGCCGACGGCCGGAAGCTCGCGATTGAGACGCTCGTCGACCAGATGATTCAGCGGTCGCAGTCGCAATGGTAACGTTGCATGCACCCCGATTGCCGTCGTCCAAAATCATGGATTGGGACACAGCGCAGGCGTGGCGGCAAACGGTGCGAGGCCAGGTGGTCTTCACCAATGGAGTGTTTGATCTGCTGCATCGCGGACATGTCGACGTCATTAACGAAGCTCGGCGCGAAGGAGGCGCGTTAATCGTCGGTATCAACAGTGACGCATCGGTGCGTCGCTTGAAAGGCGACGAACGTCCCGTGTGTTCCGCGCCCGAGCGCGCGTACGTGCTGGCTGCACTCGAAGCGGTTGACGCCGTCGTAGTGTTCGAACAGGACACACCGCTCGAACTCGTCCAGCTGTTGCAGCCCGACGTCATTGTAAAGGGAGGCGACTATTCGCCAGATAGTATTGTGGGTGCCGATGTTGTGCGCGCGCGCAACGGTCGCGTAGTTGTTGTACCAATTGTTCCAGGTCACTCCACGACTTCCACCATCGAGAAACTTCGTGTCCTCTGATTCCGCAAAATTTGTCGCTCGCGCTGGTCGCGCTACTCGTTCATTGCGTGAGGTATCCATCGAGCGCGGCGCTGTGCCCTATGCGGAGGGCTCCTGTCTGGTGAGTTTCGGTAATACTCGCGTGTTATGCGCGGCCAGCGTCGAGACTGGTGTGCCCGGTTGGCGAAAGGGAAGTGGTGAAGGGTGGATTACCGCCGAATACGCGATGTTGCCCCGCGCAACGCTCACGCGTTCGCCGCGCGAACGCCCGCAGATTGGCGGCCGCACGCAGGAAATTCAGCGCCTTATTGGCCGCAGCATTCGCGCCATGATCAACGACTTCAAGTTTGGTGAGTTCACAGTCAAGGTCGATTGCGATGTGCTGCAGGCCGACGGTGGTACCCGCACGGCCGCAATCACGGGTGCGTGTGTGGCCGTCACAGATGCCTTCGATTGGTTGGTGCGCACGGGGCGCGCAACGTCATCGCCAGTACAGCGTCGCATCGCCGCCGTCAGCGTGGGTGTGATCGACGGCGAACCTCGGCTCGATCTCGACTACGAAGAAGATGTGCGCGCCGAAGTTGACATGAATGTCGTGATGAGCAGCGAGGGGCGGTTTGTCGAAGTGCAGGGCACCGGTGAACACGGCACCTTTGCGCGCCGGGAACTCGATTTGCTGGTCGATCTCGCGGTCGAGGGCATCGTTGCGCTCGATGCGATGCAACAGGAAGCGTTGGCGAAGACGATTGTAGGAGGCGAGCGCGCGTAACGGTGAACGAATCGTTCACAGGCGGCGAATTGCTACTGGCAACACGCAACGATGGCAAAGTGCGCGAATTGATGCCGATGATGCACGCGATGGGTTTTCGTGTGTTGTCACTCAGCGACGCGGGCATTGCGATGGATGCGCGTGAGGACGACCTGGAAGTGTTCGAGACTTTCGAAGAGAACGCGCTCGCCAAGGCCCGGTGGTTTGCCGAACGCAGCAAGGGTCGCCCGGTGATTGCAGATGATTCCGGACTGGAAATGGACGCGCTGCAAGGCCGCCCTGGAGTGCGCAGCAAGCGCTGGTCGGGGCGCGAGGATCTCGAGGGGCAGGCGCTCGATGATGCCAACAATGCGTTCCTGCAGGCAGCACTGATCGACAGCGGAGTTACGATGCCCTGGACAGGTCGGTATGTGTGCGCGGCCGCGTGGGTATCGCCCGCCGGACAGGAATGGGTTGTGCGCGGGGAGGCCGAGGGCCGGTTAATTCGCGAGCCGCGGGGAAACGGCGGCTTTGGGTACGATCCGTATTTCGAATCAGCAAACTTTGGACGGACGTTTGCCGAGACGTCGCGTGATGAAAAGGCCCAGGTCAGTCACCGCGGACGCGCTTTTCGTCGGCTGATTGATGTGGTGCGCGGTTGACCGGAGGGGGTTCAGCTGTGTATGCTATGCGGCTGCCTGTGACGGCAGCCGCCGCGGGGCGTAGCGTAGCCCGGTATCGCGCCTGCTTTGGGAGCAGGAGGTCGCTGGTTCGAATCCAGTCGCCCCGATTAGGCAAAGGCAGTTGTAGTAGATCAGTCAGGGCCATGCAGAATGGTGGTATCGGTGCAAGCTTCTGCGTGGTGTTCGCGGTTTAGGCCGTTTTAGGCGCCAGTAGCTCAGGTGGATAGAGCGGCAGCCTTCTAAGCTGCGGGTCGGGGGTTCGAGTCCCTCCTGGCGCGCTCGAGATGGGGAGATCTGCTGTACTTGTCAAACGATGGAAGAACGCGCCGAGCGATTCGGTACGTTGCGCTCTTAGCTCAATGGTAGAGCAGCTGACTCTTAATCAGTAGGTTCTAGGTTCGAGTCCTAGAGGGCGCACTTGTGCAGGTGTTCAGCACAATACGGCATTCGAAAACGGCCCAAACCATTGGTTTGGGCCGTTCTTTGTACGTGTCACCCACCGCCCGGTGGACCCAGCCTCGCGAGGGCGGCCTCGAATCTCTTTCGAAGGGCGTCGTCGGTGCTCACCTGTCGCGTTAGCCGAGAAAACTCCGCCTCGGTCAGATTGTGCATTTTGAGAATCCGATCCGTGGTTTGGTGCAGCCTCTCCCGAACCGATGCCTGTACTTCTGCCTTCTTTGCCCTGGGCTCCGCCAGCTCTGCCTGCGCTTTGCTTCTGACAGCCGACACCTCCAGATGGGCAGCCGCAAATGCCGCCACCTGGCTCGAGTCAACAACCGACGGGGGCGGCTGCGAAGCCAATGGTCGCACGGAAAGCAGTGCCACCGCCACCAGCGGTGTGAAGCGGCGCCAGATGATTGACAGCATGATCAGTACGTCGACCGGTGGTGAGGGGGGGAATCGGCCTCGACGTTCGCGAGATCTTCCGATACACCCTAAAGGTACATCAACCGCTCAATGTGATAATTAGCTGTTGCAGGGAGGCGCTCGCCAGTCTTACACTTGTTCTAGTCGAGTTTCCCACCTCTCCGCAACAACGAGCCCACGTGCGGAAATCAGTCGCGTTCGCCTCAGTGTTTGGCGCAGTCGTCGCCATTCGCGCAGTCGACGTGCCGCGTACGCCAACCGCCTACGCAGCGCACCCGTCAGCCGTGCCCAGCTCGGTCGAACTCAACGGCGTTGTCAAGCAGTACTGCCAGAAATGCCACAATCCCACGATGCAACGCGGGAATTTGTCGCTCAGCACTTTCAACGTGGGGCTGGCTCCTACCCAAGCCGACGTCGCTGAGAAAATCGTCGCAAAGCTGCGCGCCGGCATGATGCCGCCGCCGGGTTCCGCCCGTCCAGCGCCCGACACTCTCCTTGCGTTGGCTACCTCGCTTGAGCGACAACTGGACTCTGCGGCCATTGCTCGCCCCAATCCAGGCGGACGCACCTTTCAACGACTGAATCGCGCGGAATATCAGTCCTCCATCCGCGACCTCCTTGGGCTGAGCGTCGACGCAAGCATTTACCTGCCGGCCGACACCAAGAGCGACAATTTTGACAACATCGCCGATGTGCAGGCGCTCTCCCCGATGCTGCTGGACGGCTATCTGCGCGCGGCCAGCGACGTCAGTTGGCTTGCCCTCGGCAATCGCAACGCGTCGGCGGCCGCATACACCTATACGATTCCGAAGATGGCGTCGCAGGTCGATCACGTTGATGGTGCGCCATTTGGAACACGCGGCGGCATCTCGGTCGTGCACACGTTCCCGGCAGATGGCATGTATCGCTTTGACGTGAACTTCTTTCACGAAACAACCGGTGCGTTTGCCGGCGGACTTGCGCGCGGTGAAAGCATTGAAGTGTCAGTCGACGGCGAGCGCTCTGCAGTGCTCGACATTGATCGTTTCATGACGGCATCCGATCCCAACGGTGTTGGAATGTCCACGGAGAGTGTCCGAATCACCGCCGGACCGCATCGCATTTCCGCAGCGTTTATTCCACCCGCGTTTCAGGCGGTCGTCGAAGATCTCATTTCGCCGCTCAAGTATTCCTTGAGCAGCACGTCCAACGCGACGGCGTACGGATTCTCACAGGTGCCGCATCTGCGCGAGTTCACGGTGAAAGGCCCCTACGCTGTCACCGGCGTGACGGAAACACCCGCGCGCAAACGCATTCTTACGTGCACGGCTGCATCCGCGTCTGCCGGACGCACGTGCGCCAGCGCGATCATCACACGGCTGGGAACCGAAGCCTACCGTCGTCCGGTTACCGCAGTCGATCGCAGCGGTTTGCTGTCACTCTATGATGCTGGCAGCGCCAATGGTGCCGGGTTTGAGAGCGGCGTGCGCTCCATGCTCGAAGGATTGCTGGCCAGTCCCGATTTTGTGTTTCGTTTTGAACGGATACCGACAGGCGCGGCGCCAGGCTCGGTGTACAAGGTGAGTGATCTCGATCTTGCGTCGCGGCTGGCATTTTTTCTGTGGTCCGCTCCTCCCGATCGCACGTTGCTCAACCTCGCGACACACAACCAGCTGTCGCAGCCACGCACGCTCGAACAACAAGTGCGTCGGATGCTGACTGACACGCGGGCCAATGCCCTTGCAACGCGGTTTGCAGCCCAATGGTTGCGCTTGCCCGATCTCGAAATGGTACAACCCGACATTCGGCAGTATCCGGATTTCGACGAGCAGCTGCGGAGGGCAATGCGACAGGAAACTGAGTTGTTCTTTACGGATGTCGTGCGCAAAGATCGAAACATTCTCGACCTTTATCGCGCAGACTACACGTTCGTGAACGATCAGCTCGCGCGACACTACGGTATCCCGGGCGTTGCCGGAAGCAACTTCCGGCGCGTGTCGTATCCGGATAGCTCCCGCCGGGGAATTCTTTCGCACGCGAGCGTGCTGACACTGACGTCGCATTCCATGCGAACCTCCGCCGTCGAGCGCGGCAAATGGGTGATGGAAGTATTGCTCAACAGCCCGCCACCGCCACCGCCGCCCGGCGTTCCCGACCTCGAAGCCACCGCCGAATCCCTGGACGGCCGCCTGCTGACCGTGCGTGAGCGCATGGAGCAACATCGCAAAGACCCAAACTGCAGTTCCTGCCATAAGATGATGGACCCCATTGGTCTGGCCCTCGAGAATTTTGACGCGACCGGTCGAGTGCGTATCCGTGACAACGGCATGCCGATCGATTCGCACGGCGAACTGTGGGACGGCACAAAAGTGAGCACCGTACTTCAGTTGCAATCGGCTCTGATGACGAAACAGGAAACCTTGTTGCGCACGTTTACACGCAACCTGATGTCGTATGGAATTGGTCGGCGTGTCGAATCATACGACATGCCTACGATCCGAAAAATTGTGCGTGACGCCGGGCGACAGGACAATCGAATCTCCGCCTACATTCTGGGCGTTGTGCAGAGCCCTGCCTTCAGGATGAAACGCGTCGATGACGTCGCAAAAGTCAACGCGTCGAGCCAGCCACAAAACCCCTCTCGCTGAGATCATTCACGTGACGACAATCACTCGGCAGCCGCTGGACCGAAGAACCTTCCTGCAGGGAATGGGAGCCATGGTCGCGCTCCCATATCTCGACGCCATGCGTCCACTGGGACGTCTCGGTCGGGCCAGCTCAGCCGCCGCCGATCCCACGCGTGTTCTGTTCATGGAAATGGTCCACGGAGCCGCCGGCTGCAGCCCCTACGGTTTGACACAGAACTTGTGGGCACCGGCCGTAAGTGGCAGTGGTTTCGACCTCAGCGCGACTTCACTCGCTCCGCTGGAGCCGTGGCGCAAGTATCTCACGATTATCAGCAACACCGATGTGCGCATGGCCGAGGCCTACAAGTCGGAAGAAATCGGTGGCGATCATTTCCGATCGAGCGCGGTCTTTCTGACACAATCGCACCCAACGCAAACCGAAGGCAGCGACATTTACGTCGGCACATCCATCGATCAGCTGTATGCCCATCGATTCGGTCAGGCCACGCCCATTCCATCCATGCAGTTGTGTATTGAACCACTCGATCGCGCCGGTGGATGCGCGTACGGCTATTCATGCATGTACACCGACTCCATCAGCTGGGCTTCGCCGACGGAACCGCTGCCCATGATTCGTGACCCGCGCGTCGCGTTCGAGCAACTCTTCGGTGCCGGCGGAACCCCCGCCGAGCGCGCGGCCCGCACACGCAGCACTGGTTCCGTACTCGACTGGATTACCGCGCGCGTGGGGCAGCTGCAAAATCAGCTGGGAACAGGTGATCGGCAGCGAATGGATCAGTATCTGCAGAACATCCGCGAAATCGAACGTCGCATTCAGCACGTTGAAACGCGCAATGCCAGCGGCGACGAACGCGCATTGGCGGGTGCACCGGCCGGAGTACCCGACTCGTTCGATGAACACGTCAAACTCATGTTCGACCTGCAGGTGCTGGCGTTGCAGAACGACATGACTCGCGTGTTTTCGTTCAAGATGGGCCGTGATGCGTCATCGCGTGTCTACCCGGACAGCGGCATCATGACCGGTTTTCATCCCGCATCACACCACGGCAACAATCCGGCCCGCGTCAAGGAATTTGCCGCCATCAACAAATACCATGTGGGATTGCTGCCGTACTTGCTGGATAAGCTCAAAACCACAATGGACGGCGACCGATCGCTGTTGGAAAAAACGGCGATCGTGTATGGCTCACCTATGTCCGACAGCAACACGCACAACCATCGTCGAGCGCCGCTATTGGTACTGAGTGGTGCGCGCGAAAAGTTTGCCGGAAACGTGCACCTCAAGGCACCCGACGGAACGCCAATGGCCAACGCGATGCTGAGCTTGTTGCATCAGTTGGGCATGGATGATGTCAAGTCGTTTGGCGATAGCACCAGCGAATTCGCGTTTTAACCCTCACCTTCGAAGCCAGATGAGCAACGTTGCTTCGCGAGTCCTGTCGAGTGGTGTGACGATGTTCACGCTCGGCACCTTCGCCACCTGGTCGCATGCCGCTCCCATAATAGGTCGGCCAGCGCCAGTACACGGTGCCGTTACGAACGCGCGCTCGGTCGCCGCACCAGTCGCAGACGCGGCGATGCGCGGAGACCTGGCCGTCGTTCGCGCGCTCCTGGAAAAAGGCGGGGACGTGAATGCCGCGCAGGGTGATGGCATGACGGCGCTGCATTGGGCCGCCAGTCGTGGTGATTCCGCGCTGTCCGCGCTCCTGCTGCAACGCCAAGCTCGCGTCACGGTGACCACGCGCATTGGTGCGCTGACGCCGTTGCACATTGCGGCGCAAAATGGGAACGCATCGGTGGTGCAGCTGTTACTGCGCGCCAAGGCCGACGCGAACGCGGTTACGGAAAACGGCGCAACCGTCATGCACCTTGCGGCGCTTGGTGGTGACACTACCGTCATCCTCTCCCTGTTGAAGTCCGGTGCGGCCGTGAACGCTGCGGAACCGTCCTGGGGCCACACCCCTCTCATGATTGCCGCCGACCGCGGTCGCGCTGCAGCGGTCCGCGTGCTACTCACGCACGGGGCCGATTGGCGTGTCGCAGCTAAAACCGTCGATCCCATGGCTAGTTCGGCGCAGGATCGCGTCGCGAAACAGAAACGCAACGCCGTGCTTGCGCAATTGCGAGTGGAGCAGGGCGCCGACAAGAATCCAAATTGGCAGCCAAGTTCAAAACAGGTACAAACAGCGGTCAAGGCAGCGAGGGAAGTTGAACTGCAAGCGGCAACCGCCGCTGCGGTGGCAAACGTCGTTGCTGCGAACACAGCCGAAGCAGCGCGACTCGCGGCGCAGGGCGGGGCGGGTCTCGATGACGACACACCAGGCTACACCGAATTGATTGGCCATATGGGCGGCCTGACGGCTCTGCTGTTAGCGGTGCGCGAAGGTCATCCTGAAGTCATCACAGCACTCATCGCAGCTGGCGCCGACATCAATCAAGCCAGCCGCGGAGATCATACGACCCCGTTGCTGATGGCCGCGATCAACGGACAGTACGACGCCGCAATGCAACTCATTGCGGCGGGCGCAGATGTCAACGCACAAAGCGATGCGGGCGCAACGCCGTTGTATGGCATCCTCAACAAAGAATGGGCACCCAGTACGCGCACGCCGCAGCCGGCCTACCAGCTGCAGCAGAAGGCAACGTATCTGCAGGTGGTTCAGGCGCTCATCGCCGCCAAAGCGAATGTGAACGCGCGACTCAAACGCAGCCTTTGGTACACCACCTACAATCGTGACAACCTGAGAGTCGATTTCGCCGGCGCCACTCCATTTTTCAGAGCGGCCTATGCCACAGACGTACCGGCGATGAAGCTCTTGTTGCAGGCCGGTGCCGATCCGAACATCGGTACCGTCAAGCCCGCCGCTCGCGCGCGCCGACTGCCGGCAGCCGGAACGCCACGCACGGGCGCGGCGGATTCCGCCTCGGCTACAACAGCACAACCGTCGGCTGACGCATCAGGACTTCCACCGGTGCCAGAAGGCGGTTTGGGCGCATTGCCGATTCACGCCGCATCGGGCCTCGGCTACGGGCAAGGCTTTGCCGCCAATGATCATCATCATGCGCCCGATGGTTGGTTGCCAACTATCAAGTATCTCGTGGAAACAGTGGGCGCGAACGTGAACGCCGCCGACTACGGCGGATATACACCGTTGCACTTTGCAGCGGCTCGCGGTGACAACGAATTGATCAAATATCTCGTGTCAAACGGTGCCAACGTCAAAGCGGTGGCACGGAACGGTCAGACTACGGTCGACATGGCCAACGGGCCAGTGCAGCGCATTTCGCCCTATCTCGACACGGTGAAGTTGTTGGAGCAACTGGGCGCGAAAAATAATCACAAGTGCGTTTCCTGCTGATCGTGCCGGTCCTTTTCCTTTGGTCAGACTTCTGCTGAACTGATTTCTCCGCCCATTGCGGATGCGCAGCGCTGACTCGTGCTCGGTGCTGCAAGACTTGCGCTCGTACCGCGAAGACAAAAAACGTGGCGTCCCGATAAGGACGCCACGTTTCGATTCACCCGGTGCGCAACGCAACGCTCCTTCGTTATGGTTTGCTCGTGTAGTTAGGATTGGTTTGTTTTTCTGACAACGGTGTGGCAAAACATAAGTCGCGTCCGGGTAATTCCTCTTTTGCATCAAGGGCACCGGGGCGATTC
>Ga0105047_10005047_pt1 | contig 22814 bp, 19 predicted proteins | sample MAT04_FD_78384 | JGI IMG/M metagenome (GOLD analysis project Ga0105047, IMG submission 78384) | Freshwater microbial communities from Lake Fryxell liftoff mats and glacier meltwater in Antarctica - MAT-04 (megahit assembly) | ecosystem: Environmental > Aquatic > Freshwater > Ice > Liftoff... | reverse complement strand
ACGGCTGCCCTGAGCACGGCTGCGCTGGAGGACGGCTAGAGCGGTTCGCTCACCCGACGCCCGAACCTATCGAGATCGCGAGCGAGCGAGCGAGCGCGGGCCCGGAGCGCCATCCCGGTGGAGAGCGCCAAGCCCGAGCTACCGATGCCGAGCGCCATCGCGAGCGCCGCCGACTCCAGCCCGACGCGAGCGATACGCGTGGGATCGAGATCGAGGATCCCGTGATCCTGACCCACCCAGGCGATGTCGAAGAGCGCACCGGCGAAGCCTATCGCCGTCGCCGCGGCGCCGAGCACCCGCAAGCCCGAGAGGCCCCGACCGAGGCGCGCGCGTTGTTCTCGAATGGCGACCTCCAGCTCGACATCGTCGCCCAGCACCGAGGCCCGCGCCAGCTCGGCGAGCACGCTGTCCTCGCCGTGGGCAGCGATCGCATCGACCACGGCCGCGTCGCGGCACGAGAGCAGACGCTCGCTCCTAAGGCCCGCGGAGCCGCCGAGATCGCGGACACGGTGGGCCGCCAGCGCGAAGATGGCCGCGACCAACACGAGCTGCACCACGTGAAAGACCCCGAGCGTCACGTCACGCCTCGGGGTCCATCACCAACTGCGGGCGTTGGGTCAGAAGGGTTCAGACCCAACGCTGCGCACGATCTCGCGGGTGAAGCTGGTGCGCAGATCGAGGACCTCGTAGCCGAGGCTGGAGCGGTTGAGGATGTAGAACGCGTTGGGGCGCTGGACCTGACCCTCGATGTGGATCTCGTCGAGCTGGATGACCCGCGCGCCGCCGCCACCGCTGCTGCGGCCCTGGGCCTCGGCGGAACCCGAGAGAAGCCACGCCCCCGACAAGGCTGCGACGAAGAGGACCAACCGAGTCAGGTGCATCATCTCAGCGCGCTCCAGAAGTGTGGTCGAGGCGCGCGGCGTCGCGCACGATCTCGCCGGTGAAGGACTCGCGGATGTCACGAACCTCGGCGCGATGCCGGCTGCGCTCGAGGACGTAGAACGCGCTGGGTCGCTGGGGCGCGCCGATGATGTCGATTCGCTCCAGCTCGATGACGTCGGCCGAAGCCCGCCCCGAGAGCCCGAGGACCATCCCAAGGGCGAGCAGCACACCAGAGAGCGAGACGAGACTACGCATGGTCGCTGAGCACATGGTCACCTCCGAGCTCGAGCCAGCGCGGATCATTCACCGGCTCCGCCACCGCTGCCAGCCGCCGCATCACGGGCGGCCCGCGCGGCGTCACGCTCGGCCCGCGCTCGATCGCGCTCGATGGCCCGGTTGGTCCGTTCGATCGCCCGAGTGAGCTCCGCAAGGTACTCGGTCGACTGGTCGTCGCGCGCCATGCGGGAGCCCATGAGCGAGCGGTAGGAGGTGAACTCCTGCTGCGCCTGGGTGAAGAACTGGAGGGCTTGGGCCCGGTCGGTCTCTTCCACCGCCTGCGCCCGCGCCATGTACATGAGCGCGAGGTTGAAGTGCACTGGGGCGTTGTTCGAGTCGAGCGCGATGACGCGATCGAAGCTCGCCTTGGCCTTCTCCCAGTTCTTGGTGCTGCGGTACGCGTCTCCCAGGTTTAGGTGCACCTCCGCCTCTTGAGGCGCCAAGCGAGAGACCGCCTCGAACTGGGTCACCGCCTCGCCGTAGTTCGCACCCGCCAAGAGCAAGATGCCCAGCGCCATCCGCGCGTCGGCATAGTCGGATCGGAGCGCGACGGCGCGCCGATACTCCTCGATGGCGTCGCGGAGGTTCCCGTCTTCCTGGCGGATACGGGCCCGGAAGTAGTGGAGCTCGGCGTCGTCGCCGTCGATCCCCATCGCCTGATCCAGGATCGAGATCGCGAGCTCGCGGCGACCCAGGCTCAGGTTCGCGGCGATCAGCACCCGCAGGTTGGCCACGCTGCGCTCATCGCGGCGGAGCGCTCGACGCGCGATGTCCACGGCCTCGGCCTCGCGGTGCGCCTCAACCAGCGCGCGCCCGTAGATGGCTTGGACCTCGAGGTTGCGCACCCAGCGATCGGCGATCGGGCGCGTGGTGCTCACGGCCTCGGCCGCGTTGTTGTGGCGAATGGAGATAGCGACGATCCCCTGCAGCGCCAGCTCGTAGTCGGGCTGGATGCGCAGCGCCTGCCGGTAGTACTCGAGCGCGCGCGCCTCGTTGCCCTCTCGATCGTAGAGGACGCCGAGGTTGTAGGCCGCGCGGAACGCGCCGGAGTCCGAGGAGAGCGCCGCCTCGAAGCGGGCGCGGGCCGCGGCGGTCTGCCCATCGTTCGCGAGACGGACTCCGTCGCGGTAGGAGCTCAACGCCGATCCGGTCATGGGCCGACGCTCTGGTAGCGCCTCGCCGCTCTCCGAGTCGGGGGTGCCCCAAGGAGAAGGGCCGGTGGCGGAGCTGCTGCTCCCGCCCGTGCCGCCGGAGGAGTCCGCCGTCGCAGAGCTTCCCTCGTCCCCCATGAAGTCGCCGGTGGGGGCGCTTCCATCGGAGTCGGGCTCGCGCGAGCCCGGAGGCCGCTCGAGGTCGCCCTCGGACTCGTCACCCGACGTGCTGCCCGAGTGGCTCACGGTGCCCGTGCTGCCGGTGGCGTCGGTCGTGCTGGGGCAGCCCGGTAGGACAGCGAGCGCGAGCACGCCGACGAGGAGCGTTCGGTTCATGCCTTCACTCATCACTCACCTGCCAAAGGGGGCGCCGCCGTACCGGGGGTCATCGGGAGGGTGCTGCCGCGCCGCGCGCGATCGAACTCACCCGGCGTGTAGGCCGCGAAGGTCGGGTCGGCCGCGATACCGTGCGTGGCGTCGCCGGTGCGGACGACCTCGATGCACTCGGCGATGCGCTCCGGGCCATAGGCCTGGAGTCTGTCGACCGCGTTGCGCGAGTACTCGTTGTCCATCGAGGAGACCCGGGCCGCGCGGGCTGCGAGCGCGTAGCGACCGATGGCCACGCACTCGACGGCACGGGTCCAGGGATCGAAGGCGCGCGCGAACGCGTCCGTCACCTGAATGCGGGCTTCTTCCCGCACCTCAGGCGACGCACCGCGGATGCTGCGCTGCAGATCCGCGGGCAACACCACGTTGTTCGAGATGTTCAGGATCGCCTGGGCCAAGATCTCCCAAGCACGTCCCTGCCGAGCGAGCGCCGCGACGTTCCAGATGGGGCGGTTATAGGCCAGCACCGGCGCGTACTCGGCGTTGACCTCACCGGCGCGGGTAAACCCGGCGCGGATCTGGACCACCAAGCTGTCGACGTAGGCCTGCACCGTCGCCGGGCTGCCGTGGGTGAAGGAGAAGCCCTCGAACGCGGTGAGCGTAGGCTCCGCCAAGATGAAGCGCGCGTGGGCCGCGTACTCCGCGCCTGCAGAGCTCGCCGCGCCGTTCAAGCGGGCGAACACGTCGACGACGTTGCGCATGGCCGCGTCTCTGTCGCGCTGCGCCGCCCGGAGGTTCTCGCGGGCCTCGACGATGTGCCAGGCCGCCTCGGAGGCCAAGTCCACCGCAGCGGCGTCCGTGCGGTAGCGATCGATGAACACGCCCATCTCCCGGATGGTCCCGTTCCAGTCCTCGCGCCGGTACGACATCATGGCGAGTCGGAAGCGCGCGACGCGGGCTTCAGTGGGATCGTCGATGAGATCGGCGGCGCGGCGGTAGTACTCGGCGGCGCGAGCGTAGTCGCGCTGGTACTCCAGCATCCGCGCCGACTCGACGACGGCGTCCTCACGCATCTGCGGCATCCCCGGGTCCGCCGACCTCTCGAAGCGCGCCGACTCGGCCAGGACCCGATAGTTCGTGAGCGCCCGCTCATAGTCGAACGAGCGACGAGCAGAGTCCGCCAGCTGGTAGTAGGCGACGCCCAGGATGTTATCGAGCTGCGCCTGGCGCTCGGCGTTCGTGGTGGTCATGGGACCCACCTCGTCGATCACCCGCTGAAAGATCCGCGCGGCCGAGTCGAAGCGTCCGGTGTTGGCAAGCGCCTGCGCAGCGAGCAAGAGCGCACGCGGTGCATCTGGGTTGTCGGGGTGCTCATTGACGGCGTTGAGAAGCAACGTGGCCGCCTCTTCATACGCCGCGTTGGCTTCGGCCGTGCGCCCCGCCGCGCGGGCCTCTTCGCCTGCGGCGAAGCGCTCCTGTGCTCGCTGGTACTCGACACCCGTGATGACGTTGTCCGCCAAGCAGCACGGGCGACCAGCGTTCTCCGGCTGCTCGCACCATGCCTGCGAGCAGCGGTCGCCGTCCTCGCCCCCCGAGGGCGTCTCGCCGGACGGCGCGAACGTGCACTCCCGGGTCCGGAAGTCGGTCGAGATCCGCTCCGCTTCGGCGTTGTCCCCGAGACGCACCGCCATGTTGTACAGCGCGGTCCAGGCGATCTCGCCCTCTTCCGAGGCGTTCGGTCCGGTGCAGCGCTCCTGGTAGATCCGCCACATCCGCGAACGAGCGAGATCGAAGTAGCCGTACCAGTAGAGGAGCAGCGCGTTGTTGTAGTCGTACGCGGCGCGCACGCCCTCGGTGTCGTGACGGGCATCGACACGCGCCAGGTAGAACTCGCGGGCCTGGGCCACGCGCTGCACCAGCGCGGGCATCTCGATGACGGTGACCCGCGGGGGATCGCCAGCCGCATCCGGAGGCTCGCTCCGGACCTCGAGCTCGCCACGGGTGACCGAGGCCTCCATCAAGCGAGTCAGCGACTCGACGACCCGACGGGCCGACTCCGAGAGGTACTCGTCGTTCAGGTTCGAGTCGCGCACCGAGGCGTAGGCCTCAGCCGCGGGCTCGTACTGCTCGGACCAGTACAGGGCATCCGCGAGGTTGTACTGGATGTCGTACGTGTTCTCGCTGTTGGGATACGCCTCGAGGTACGTGCGGTAGCCATCGGCGGCGAGCCGGTACTCGTCCATCGCGCACTGCAGCCGCAGGTTCGCGATCTCGAAGTCGCGATCGCCAGCGGCCATGACCGCTTCACGGCGGCAGGTGGTCGCGAGCTGATGATGATGGATAGCGCTCTGGATGAGGGCGGCTTCGGCCAGCTCGCTCACGTGCTCCAGATCGGCGGGGTTCTCGAGGTTGGCGTTGTACCACTCGCTGCCCGGGCCGAGACCACCGAGGGCCTCGATCCACTCCTGCTCCCGCTGACGCTGCTCGAGACGCGCATACGCCCGAGACACGTTGTGGGTCACGTCGGGCACCCGACGATCGAGCGGCCAGCGACGCAGCGCCAGCTCCCAGACCTCGATCGCGAGCTCGTAGCGCGCCGCCTCGAAGAGCGAGTCACCGAGCGCGAAGTAGATCTCCGGCGTCCACGGTCGATCTTGGGGCAGGAGGCTGGCGTCCTGCACCCGGGTCACCGGGGAGATGGAGTCGGGGATGCCGTCCTCTTCCCAGTCGTCGTACGCGAAGGTGAGCGCCATGTACTGGACGGCTTCACCACGGAGCTCGGAGCCGGCGCGACCGGTGCGGGCCTCTTCGGCGTCCGACCACTCGACCAAGTTCGCAAAGGCCTGAAGCGCCTCGGGGTAGTGGCTACCGCGGTAGTAGGCCCAGGCCACCTTGTAGAGCGCGAGGTTGTAGTGGGCGTCGGTGGGGTCCGAGAGCACGTAGCCGTACGCGCTGATCGCCCGCTCGAGGAAGAAGGGCTCCGGGTCGAAGTCGAAGTGGTACTCGCCGATGCGGAGCCACGTCTCCATCGCGAACTCCGCGCCCTCGCGGATCGGCGTGCAGCCTAGGTAGGGATCGACGAACTCGGTGGGGTACTCCTCGACGGGCGCAGTGGGCGTCAGGCCGAGGGACGGATGCTCGGCGACCCGCGCGGCCTCGATCTCCTCGGGGGTCAGCTCTTCGCCGACCGGCGCGACCGGAGCGGGTCCGGTGTACGTGAAATGGTTGGAGCAGACGAGCGCCTGCCAAGCCGCGATGGCCTCCTCGAGCTCGCCCATCTCGTTCAGGCAGTAGCCGATGAGGTAGTAGACGCCGTCGATGTGGCGGTACGCGGGGAAGCGCACCAATAGATCGCGGTAGAGCTCGATGACGGGCGCGAAGTCGGGGTGGCCCGAGCCGATGCTGGTGTCGGCCTCGAACGCCAGCGCAGCGCGCTCGTAGTACAGCTCCCCGAGCCGGAACATCGCGTCGGGCGTGTAGCGCTCGTCGTTGGGATAACGCCGGATGAAGCGCTCGAGGTGGACGATCGCGTCCTCCATCGCCTCGCGGGTCAGCCGCTCTTCTTCGGCGATCTGCCGGGCATACCCGGTCTCGCGCTCGCGGCGCTGACGCATGTAATCGCGCCGAAGGATCGAAACGATGGCGTTGCGGTACCCCGTCCCCGATCGGGTGAACCGGTCGACCTCGGCCTCGAGCTCCAGCAGCGCCTGGACCTGCTCAGGGGTCGGCGGCGGACGCTCATCGACGATGCGTCGATCAGTCGTGTCCAAGAAGGTCGGCGGCGCCACGTCGGTGGTGCCGGCCCAAGGCGGCGGCGCGCCGGGGTCAGTGCTGGCGGTGGTCTCAGGCGTCGTCGCCTCATCCTGTGCGACGGCGGACGATGCGCCCGCGAGGCCCAGCAAGAGCGCGCTGGCCCCGGCGAGCCACGAGCTGATCGCGTGCGAGCTGATCGAGTGCGAGGTGATCATTCCGGACCTCGCGACGGGGGGGTCTCGGCGGTCTCGGACTCGTCCGTGATCTCGGCGAACTCGTCGTCGAGCGCCTGGATCTCGCGGGAACGATTCCGCGTCAGCATCTCGACCCGCATCCTGTGCTCCTCACGGCGTGCCCAGGCAACGTCCACCCGGCCCACGTCGGCCCGCAGCACCAAGTCGTAGAAGCGGCGCTGGACGGCCCGGAAGTTCATGTACGCGACCGCGCCGACGACCTCTTCGGCCTCGGTCTCGAGCTCGGCCAGCGCAGTTCGGTAGCCGTCCACGAGCACGGCCTCCTCACGGACCTCGCCGAGGGTCTCGTTGGCCCGGGCCCGCGCGGTCTCCTCGAGGTGGCCTTCGTGGGTGTCGAGCATGCGCTCGACCGTCGAGATGCGGCGGAAGAGCTGGTCGGTGCGGCTGTCGCCACTGCCGCCGAGCTCGTGCTCGCGATCGACGAGGCGGTTGTACTCCGTGCGCAGCGTCTCGTGATTGGTGTAGCGGTCGTCGCCCACACCGACCTGAAGACGCGCGGTCGAGACCTCGATGCGGAGGCTCTCGATCTCGCTACGGTACGCGGTCAGCTGCTCGCGCTGACGGGCCAGCTCTTCGCGGACGGCCGCGAGTCCCGAGGGCTCACCCTCACCGGCCGGGCGCGTCTCGATGTAGTGCTCGGTGGCAGTGATGACCGCCTCCATCCCGTAGAGGTCCGTCTCCATCCGAGCGATCTCGCGCTCGAGGCGGCGGATCCGACCGAGGACCTCTTCGTCCATCGCGATGAAGTCGTCTTCGCTCGTGGGCATCGAGGCGAGCTCGCGCTCGATCTCGCGACGCCGTCCTCGCACCTCGTCCAGCTCGGCGCTGCCCCGGGCGCCGCGCGCCTCGATGCCGATCAGCTGCGAGCGCAGCCGCGCGACCCGGTTGCGCATCGCGACGTTGCGCTCGCTGTAGTCGCGCAGATCGCTGAAGATCACGACGATGTTCGGGGTCGCGAGCGCGGCCTCGAGACGAGCCACCAGGTTCGCCGTATCGCGGACCATGCGGCGGGCCTCGGCGAGGTCCTCCAGCACGGACATCGCGCGGCCCATGTCGCCTTCGATCTCGGCCCAGCGCTGAGCCAGCGGCGGCAAGAACGCGCCGACGTCGAAGGTCTCCATGTTGTCGCGGACCAGCTCGCGGAAATAGCCGACCGGATCGGCGGAGTGATCCGCGATCATCTGATCGAGCTCGACGCGCACCGGACCGAACTCGGCGGCCACCTCGCGGAACACCGCATAGGCCTCGTCCAAGCGACCGTTCCGCAGCAGGAGGTTCGCCCGGAGCAGCTTGCCATCGGGGATGTAACGGGAGTCGGGCGCGGCGACGGTCAGCACCTCGAGCGCGCGCTCTGCACGCACCGAATCACCCAGGCGGATGTAGACCCACGCGATCTCGTAAAGCGCGATGTCGAAGCGCGAGGATGTGCGGGGGATCGCCTGGTAGGCCTCGATGGCCTGCTCGAGCTGATCGGTCTCGTAGTAGAGACGCCCGAGCGCCAGATGCGCGAGCTCTTCGACCGCGCGGTGCTCCTCGGTGGTCGCCTCGGTGCGCAAGACGCGGGCGAACGCCTCGATCGCCTGGGGGTACTGCTCGCGGACCGTGTAGATGACCCCGATGAAGTAGAGCGCCTGCGGGTAGTACGGGCTGCCTTCGGCGACGGCTGCGAACCCCTGGCGGGCCTGCTCCAGTAGCTCGACGTCGATGACCGGCCGGGCCGGCGCCTCACCGCTCGCGCCGATGGGTCCGCCGCCGATACCGGAGGTCGATCCGACGGTCGTGCCCGGATCGATCCGAAGGATCTCCTCCGTGGGCACCGCGCGGCTGAAGAGGTACTTCGCGCGGAAGTAGGTGGTGGTCGCCTCGATCTCGGCGGGTGGCAGGCGAGACAGGGCGGAGAAGACGTCTTCGATCCCATCGAAGTCGCGGGTGTGGATGGCGATCTCGATCAGCCGACCCAGCGCCCGCTGGGTGTAGGGTCGGAAGCGGCTCTCGCTCGCGTGATCGATGACGATCCGGAATTGACTGCGTGCCCCGAAGTAGTCGCCCGCGCGGAAGAGCGAGTCGGCGAGGAGGAACTGCGCGTCCGGGAACGCCGCGTGATCGGGATAGTTGTCGACCAGGTCGGTGAAGATGATCGCCGCGTGGATGTAGTCCTGCAGCTGGTAGAAGAGCTGGCCGTCAGTCAGGCGCTCTTCGACGTAGGTGGGGCTACGGCGCTGGTTGACCTCGAGCGGCTCGTGAACGAGCGCATCGGCCTGCCCCTCGACGGACGTGAGCTCACGGGTGATCGACTCGAGATCCTGCGCGTGCGCAGACCCGGCGCCCATCGCCACGAGCGGCGCAGGGAGGGCGAGGACGAGGGCGATCGACCCCAAGTGTTTGAGCCAGCGGGCCGTCCCGGCCAGCTTCCGGGCTGACATGGGGCTCACTCCCCTTCGGCCGGGGTGGCGGCTTCGCCAGCGCTCGCGCCGCTTCGTCCGCGATCTCCGAGTTCCTCGTCTTCGACGACGTAGCGGACGGCAGGGCGCTCCTCGAGGGGAGCGGTAGGACCGCCCTTCTCGTAGGCGACCACCCGAACGCTCACCCGACGCCCCTCCGGCGCGCTGAACGTGTGGCTCGAGCGCACCCGGAACCGGTAGCCCTTGAGGTAGGAGAAGATGCCGTAGCCGTTGCCGCGGTACTCCAGGTTCGTCGTCAGGCTGTGGTCGCCCGGCACGATCGAGCCGTTGAAGACGTCGAACTCGGTCTGATCGCCGAGCGTCCCTTCCTCATCCGCCTTGTTGAAGATGCGGGCGCCATCTAGGGCGTACGCGGCCTTCACCAGCCGGTAAGAAGAGGACATCCGGTTCTCGTGGACGATGACGGCCTGCGCGCCGGCCGTCACGATCCCGAGGACGGTCTCCGCGAGGAGCGACAAGCGCGCCTTGCTGCGGAAGATCTGCTCCTTGAGGGCATTGATCCGGGTCTCGAGGTCCCGCAGGCGAACCGCATAGGTGCCGGCGTCCATCTCAGGGAGCGCGCCAGAGGCCGGGGTCGGCACTGCCGTCTCCTCCTCGGTCGCCGTCGTTGTCGTTGCGGTGGTCTCCGCTGACGTGGTCGCGGGGGTACCCGTGGGGGAACCCTCCTGAGCGACCGCGATACCTGCGAGAAGCGTCGCTAGCGCAACCCACGACCAGAGTGCCATCACCCTGCGCATCCTCTACTCCTCTACGCGAGACCCCCCGTCGGGCGGGCCAAGTTCTGTTCAGCGATGTTCTCGTGGCCACCCCTCCCAGGACTCGCAATAAGCCGGAGGCATGGATGCGGGCACGGACTGCCACGAAAGCATCGGCCTTGTACCATCGGGTCTGGAAGGGGTCAACGACGCCCGGGCGAAGCGTGGCCTACCGTTCACAGGCGCCCTTTGCATACATGGGGTGGCATCCGTTCCAAGCTCGCTACAATGCGGCCCGATGCGTAGGCCCCTCAGTAGACCGCACGAGCACCTCGTGCGTCTGTGCTTGCCGTCGCGCGGAGCCGCCCGGTGGTGAAGCCCAGCTGGGACGGAACGAGCGACGAAGAACTGCTGCGGCGCTTCGGTGAAGGCGACGCACGAGCGTTCGAGGAGCTCATGCGCCGCTACCAACGACCCATCTACAACTTCATCCTCCGCTCGGCGCGCGATCCGGAGCAGGCCGCAGAGCTGTGTCAGGAGACGTTCCTGCGGGTGGTGCAGCGCTCGGGTGATTTCTTGGGCGGCTCCAAGGTCAGCACCTGGATGTACACGATCGCCCGCAACCTCTGCATCGACAACAGCCGCAAGATGGTCTTTCGAAGGCATCGATCGCTCGACGCGAAGATCGGCGGTGAGGAAGGCGAAGGCCGCAGCATGCTGGACACCGTCGCGGCGGCAGGCGCGGGCGCGGACAGAGAAGCTATCGGGACCGACATCAAAGCGCGCCTGCTGGCGGCGGTGGATGAGCTGCCCGATGAACAGCGCGAGGTGTTCTTGCTTCGCGAGCTCCAGAACCTGGCCTTCAAGGAGATAGCCGACATCGTGGGCGTGCCCGAGAACACAGTGAAGAGCCGCATGCGCTACGCGCTCGAGCGCCTCCAGCGCGCGCTGGCCGAGTACGAGGACTACGCCAAGGAGCTGGCCCGATGAGCGCCGCCGACTGCGAACGCTGGGAGAACCGCCTGCTCGATCTGGCCTATGGCGAGATCGAAGAGGCGGGCGAGCGCGAGGTGCGCGCGCACCTCGATGGGTGCGAGCACTGTCGTCGAGGTCTCGAGAAGCTCGAGCGAGGACGTTCGCTCGCGCGCCACCTGCCACAAGACGACGCACCCGCGGACGTGATGCAAGTGGTGCTGCGCGCCGCGCGGGACAAGGCGCTCGAGATCGAGGCGGCGCGCGCGAGCGCCGCAGCGACCGCCGCGCTGGTGAAGCAAGAGCCCCGGGTCCAGTCGCCCAAAGCCCAGCGCGGGCCCGATGCCGGCGGATGGTGGGCCGCGGTGCTCTCTGTGGTGATGGCCCCGCAGTTCGCGATGGCGACGCTCCTTCTACTCACGGTCGGCGTAGGCCTCTGGTGGTTCCCTGGCCGTGAGGGATCGCCCGGCGCCGGCACACCTCTTCTCTCCGAGCCCAGCGATGTGGCGCGCGGTCCCGAGGCGCTCACGCCTGCCGATCCCATTCGCTTCGAGGTCGATCCCCGCACGGGGCACGTGGAAGCGCACCGCGAGGGCGAGCTCGAGGAGGAGCGCGTCGCCTCCAGCGACAGGCGCGGCATTCGTCCTGGTCCCCGCGGCGCGGTGGTCGAGGAGGAGGGCTCTGCGAGCGCAGCCGCCGCGGCAGCGACGCTGCTCCTCGGGGACGACAGCACCGCGGGCGTCGTCGTCGACGGCGTCCTGCCCAGCACCACCGCGCCCGCCGATTCGCTGGGCATGACGGCGCCGAGCGAAGGCGGCGAGCGGGTCCCGCCTCCTCCGACGGCCCCGACGCCCCCAACGCTGGCCGAGGTCCGGAGCGCCCCGAGCGCCATGGCCAGCGGGAGCAGCGCGGGCGCCGGCCACCCCGGAGCCGCGGCGACGCGCGTGCTCGACGAGGTCGAAGCGCCCAGCCCCGACGGCGACGTCATGGTGGGATCGGCGCTCTTGAACCAGGCACGCGAGCTCTCGCACGCGGGTCGCGATCGTGAGGCGATAGCCCAGTACGAGTCGTTCCTCAGCCGCTACCGCACCGCGGCCAACGCACCGACCGCGATGATCGAAGTCGCCGTGCTCTACCGCCGCACCGGCGCCCTGAGCCGCGCTCGGAGCTGGCTGGAGCGTGCGGCCGCCATCCCTTCAGTCGCCGCGACCGCGCGCCGTGAGCTGGTGCGCCTCGACGCCGCCGAGCGCGAGCGCACCCGCAGCGACGACACCGCGAGCACCGAGCCTTCCTACTGAGGAGATCCGCCGACGACAGGTGTGCTTGGCGGCGCCTGTCCCAGGCGGTACCCTCGGCCCCGATGCGCACGCTGTCTCGCTGGGTCCTCGGCGCCTTGCTGGCTCTCGCTTCGTTGGCGAGCCCCGCCGCGGGTCGAGCGCAGGAGAGCGCGACTGCCGAGGCGCCCCTGTTGCTCTCGGTCGAGGGCGCGGGGGCGCGCCTCAGCGTGACCCGACTTCGCCGCGCCCTCACGGCAGCGCTCGGCCGGCCCATCCTCCGCATGACCGATGCAGGCGCGTGCGACGCGACCGGGACGCTGCACATCGCGTTCAGCGGTCCGCGCAACTGGATCCTGCGGCTCGACGCAGGGGCCACCCACGCGGTCCGCACCATCGAGGTGCGCGGGCCCGCGCTGGAGACGCTGGTGGGCGTCGCCGTCGATCTGGTCCGCCGGGGCCCGGCGGCGAGTGACCCCGTCGTGGCGAGCGCAGGATCGACCACGAGCAGCAGCGCGACCACCGCGACGAGCGATTCGACGCCGCCTGCGCATCGCCACAGTGTCGTCGCCGAGCCCTGGGGCGATCCTCGCCTCGGCGCGGCGAGTGAGATCCTCGATCCGTTCGAGGGGATGCCGATCGCGCGCGTGGTGGTCTTTGCGAACAGCGAGCTGCTCGATCCGTTCGCGGCCGTCGGCGCGTCGGTACGGGCGGCTTCGCACCCCGAAGTCCTGGATCCCTGGCGCTGATCGCGTGACCCGGTTCTTCGGTATCGGATGCGGCCTCTTGGCCTTCGCGACCTTCTGCGGCGCGGGGCTCTCGCTGTCCGCGATCATGGCGGTGTTCTCGCCCGAGACGGATGCCGCGAGCGGGTTCCTCGCGGACGTGCGGCGCGACGACTGGGAGAGCGCGCTCGCTCGCACCAGCCGCGACTACCAGAGCCACCACACCTCGAGTGACTTGGCCACGCACGTCGCGGCGATAGGCGCCCTCGATGGACACAACCTCGCGTTCCTCACTTCGGCCGAGGGCGTCGATGACCACCGCGCGCGCGTCGAGGGCTCGCTCTACGGGAGCGGAGGCGAGACCCCGGTCGCGTTCGAGTTGAGCGAAGAAGGCGGCTATTGGTACATCGATCTCGTCGTGGTCCGTGGAGTTCGGCTCGAGTGACGCTGCGGATCTTCGGCGTGGGTTGCGCCCTGCTCTGCTGCGCCTTGGCGGCCGCGATCCCGTCCATCGCGCGAGCGCATGGTCGCGAGCCCTCCGTCGGCCTGCTCACGTTCGATCGCAGCGACCCCGAGCACATGGTCATGCGCTCCACGTGGGCCTTGATCGAGAGCTACGACGGAGGCGCGAGCTGGTTCGGGCGCTGCGCGGTCGCGGTCGGCTACGAGCGCACGACCGAAGATCCCCCGGTGGTGATCGCGAGCGACGGCAGCATCATGGCCGGCATCTTCAACGGCTTGGTGCGGAGCGACCCCACCAGCTGCGACTTCACGCCGAGCCCCGACGAGGACGTCGACAATCTCTACCTCATCGATCTCATCGATGGACCCGATGGGGTGCAGGTGAGCTACGGGGTCACCTCGCCCGGCGACCAAGCCAACACGATCGTTCGCAGCGGCGATGACGGCGCGACGTGGACGGTGCTGGGTACCCCGAACGTCGAGGCGCTCCTCGAGCGGGTGCGCGTCGCGCCGAGCGATCCGTCCCGCGTCTACGTGAGCGGCGCCATCCCCGGACGAGGAGGCATGGCGCGACGCGCGCTCTTCTTCCGATCGGACGACGACGGCCGGAACTACACCGAGACCGAGATCGCGCTCGAGGGCGAGGAGCGAAACGTCCACGTTCTCGCCGTCGATCCCAGCAACCCCGATCGGGTGCTGGTGCGGGTAGTACGCCTGGTGACCGACACGGTGCCCGAGCGCCTCTTGCTCAGCGAAGACGGCGGCGCGAGCTGGGAGACGGCCGCGAGCCTGCTCGAGATCACGGGCCTGGTGTTCTCCGATGATGGCAGCCAGGTCTGGGTGGGTGGCTGGGACGGCGCGTTCCTCCGCTCCGATGTGGGCGGCGCAGTCGGCACGTTCGAGCCCGTCGCAGGACAAGAAGAACTACGCGTCCGCTGCCTGAGCTACCGCCCGGGCGCGACGCCCGGCACCGGCGAGCTGTGGGTCTGCGCCGACGAGCTCCGCTACGACTACGCGCTCGGTCGCTCGACCGACGGTGGCTCGACCATCGAGCACGTCTGGGGATTTCTGGATGTGCGGGTCGACACCAACTGCCCCGCGTGCAGCGCGGTGGGCGGCATCTGCCCCACCTACTGGCCCGACGTCGTGTTCGATCTGGGTCTGCCCGACGAAGGCCCCGCGTTCGACGCAGGCGTCTGCGACGGCGGGCCCTTCGATGGCGGCGCTTTTGACGCGGGCGTCGGCGCCGAGGTCGAGGCGCCCACCGGATGCGGCTGCCGAGCCCAACGACGCGGGAGCTATCCGATCCCTTCGATCGTGCTGGGGCTCGCGCTGGTGCTTCGCCGCCGCCGACGCTGAGTGCGCCGAAGCGGCGTGCGGTCGCGCCCGACTTCCGTATGATGCGCGCCCTGATGACCGAGCTCGTTCGTTTCAAGGGCACTGACCGCTATCTCACCAACGAGGCGCTCGAGGCCGCGGTCAACTGCGCGCTCGTGCTGCAGAAGCCGCTCTTGGTGCGGGGCGAGCCGGGCACCGGCAAGACGCTGCTCGCCGAGGCCGTCTCCGAAGCCCTGAATCTTCCGCTGCTGACCTGGCACGTGAAGAGCACCACCCGCGCGCAGGATGGGCTCTATCTCTACGACACCGTGCAGCGGCTCTACGACTCGCGCTTCGGCGACGGCGACGTCAAGGACGTGCGCCGCTACATCAAGCTCGGACCCTTGGGTCGCGCGTTCGCGGAGAAGAAGCGCGTGGTGCTCTTGATCGACGAGGTCGACAAAGCCGACGTGGAGTTCCCCAACGACCTCTTGCACGAGATCGACAAGATGCGGTTCCGCATCCAGGAGATCGAAGAAGAGGTCGTCGCCACCGAGCGCCCCGTCGTCATCATCACCAGCAACAACGAGAAGGAGCTGCCCGACGCGTTCCTTCGCCGCTGCGTGTTCCACTTCATCGACTTCCCCGATCAGGCGCTGATGAAGCGCATCGTGGAGGTGCACCACCCCGAGCTCGATCGCGCGCTGCTCGAGCAAGCGCTCTCGGTCTTTTACGAGCTCCGCGGTATGGCGCGCCTCCGCAAGCGGCCGTCCACCAGCGAGCTGGTCGACTGGATCGCGGTGCTTCGGGCCCACGGCATCGGGGCCGTCGAGCTCTCCAGCAAGATCCCCTTCTTGGGTACCTTGCTGAAGAAGGAGCAGGACATGATCGCGCTGGCCGATCAGCTGAGCGGCGGCCGTCGCTTCCGCAGCTGAGATGACGTGAGCGCGCGCTTCATGGCCGGCTGGGCGTGGATCCGCGCGAAGGGCCCAGGGCAGCAGCTCGAGCTAGCGGTGCTCGCGCTGGTCACCGCGCTCTTGGGCTGGCCGTTCCTCGTCGCCGAGTGGCTCCCGCTGGTCGACTACCCCGAGCACCTGGGCACCATCGCGGCGCTGCACGGCGCTGGCAGCGATCCCCGGTTCTCTCCCTACTTCGTCGTCGACTATCCCCGCACCCAGTACCTGCTCTTCTATCTCTTGGGGGATCTGCTCGCGTATCCGCTCGGCATCGATGGCGCCGGACGCGCGACGGTGATCTTGAGCGTCGCCAGCCTCCCCTTGGCGGTCGCCATCTGGCTGCGCGAGCACGGCCGCCCGATGATCCTCGGCGCGCTCGCGGGCGGGATCGCCATCCACATCTACGTGCTCTGGGGCTTCTTGAACTACGCGATGGGGATGTCGCTCGCGATCCTCGCGCTCGCTGCGTTGACCCGGGTGGTGCGTCGCCCCGACAGCGTGAGCGCGCTGTGGCTCGCGCTCGCCGCGCTCGCCGCGTTCTATGCCCACGCCCAGACGTTCGCGTTCTTCGGGCTCGCCGCGATCGTCACCATGGGCGCGCTCTTGCCGAGCGGCGGCTGGCCTCGCATGCGACGCGCGCTGGGCTACGCGCTCGCTGCCGCACTGCCGAGCGTGATCGCCGTCGGCCTCTGGCTGCGTAACTCGGGCGTCATCGAGCGCGGGGTCGCCGGCACCCGCAACGGGAGCGCCGCCGCCTTGGAAGGCGCGCCGCCGGGGTTCGCGCCGACCGCCGAGACGCTCGCTGGATGGCAGAGCCACTCGTTCGGTTTGTGGCGCGACAGCAGCGGGATGCACCTGGCGATCGCGTTCGCCGCCGTCACGCTGGTGCTGGTGATGGCGCGCGGCCTGAGCAAGCGCGGTCCCTCGCAGGGTCCGATCGTGCCGACGTTCGCAGTGAGCTTTCGGACGCGGGCGCCGCTCATGCCGCCTATCCCGTCGCTCGCCCCCGAGCTCATCCTCGCGCTCTCCGTCGGGCTCTATTTCTTCGCGCCCCAGAGCTACCGGAACATCGAGCCCATCAACCTGCGCTTCATGCCGCTCATGTTGGCGCTCTTGCCGGTGCTCGGTCCTCGCGCGGCGCTGGGGACCTGGACGCGGCGCATCCTCGCTATCTGCACCCTCGCCCTCACCTTCTACGCGGCGCGCACCCACCGCGAGCACTTCCGAGCGACCGACGCCGAGATGGCCGATCTTCACCTGGCGCTCGATCACACCGAGCCTGGCTCACGGCTCTTGGGGTTGATCTTCGATCGCGAAAGCCAGATCGCGAGCCTGCCTATCTACCTGCACGCACATCAGTACTACCAAGCGGACGTCGGCGGCCTGGCCTGCTTTGGGTTCGTGGAATTCCCCATCTCGCCCATCCAGTACCGCGCGGGCGCCGAGCCTCCGACCTTCCCTGCGCGCTTCGAGTGGACTCCCGAGCACTACGATCACGCGCGGTATCAGGACGCCTTCGACTACTGGTTGATCCGTCACCCCGAGCGAGGCGCGCCGAGATCCATCTTCCGAACCGGCACCCCGCCCGAGGCCATCTACGAGGGACGGCGCTGGACCGTCTACCGGCGGAACGGCTACCGGCGCGCCGAGTCCGACGCTCCCTAACTCAGGCCACTAGCTAACTACGGCCACTAGCGACCGCTCACATCGAGTGGAGCGTCAGGGTCGCGTAGGCGCTGCCGTTGGTCGGCGACAGATCGAGGCGAAGCCGCTCGCGCCACGGCCGGGTCTCGGGCGGAGCCCCAGACAAACTCAGCAACCGCAGCCAGGCGCGGCGCACCCGGTCAGGCGCACGGTCAGGGTGTACTGGCCCTCGTCGTCAAAGGCAGTCGAGCCGTCGACCACCAGCACGATCCATCCGTCGCGCACGGCGGTGTAGTTCTGCGCGCTGCTGTTCACAAAATCGCGGCACCAGCGATCGCCGCTGCAAGTCACGTCGCTGCATCCGGTGCTCTCGTAGAGCTTGAGGGTCGCCGACCAACCCGAGTAGCAGGTGTTGATGCGGCTCAAGGTCGCGCTGAACGTCTCGCCGCTGCGCATCCAGATGCGGTACGCGTGGTCGTAGCCCGCGTCCCACGAGCAGTCGTCGAAGCGGTTGCTCGCGGCGCAGGTGGTGCCCGTGACTCGGTATCCCGTGGTGCTGCTCGCTTCGGTGCGGCCCATCACCCGGGCGCCGGCGCAGCGATCGCGGTTCTGGGTGCCGGTCGCGCACGCATCGACTGGCATGGTGCAGCCCGCCGAGGTGCCTGCGCAGGCGCCATCCGCTCGACACGCATCAGCCGTGGTCGCTCCGTTGCCGTCATCGCACGGCGTGCCCACCGCACGCGGCGCCGAGCCGCAGCTCGATGTGCCGTTGCAGCTGAAGTCGCGGCACGCGGTGTCCATCGCGTCGCACGCGATCCTGGCCCCACCCCCGCACGCGCCGCCGCTCCCGCAGGTCTCGCCGTAGGTGCAGCCGTCGGCGTCATCGCACGCGATGCCGGTCGCGATGGTGCAGAGACCTTCCCGTCCGGTGATGGCGCAGCTGTCGCACGCGCTGCCGCAGAGGGCATCGCAGCAATACCCATCCACACACGGCCGCCCGCCGCACACCGCGCCCGCGGTGCCTGCGGTGCAAGCGGTCGCGGTCGGCGCATCGCGCGGAACATCGGGCGGCGTGTCGGCCGGCGCATCGATGGGCCTCGGCGTGTCGTTCGGTGCGTCGAGCCCCGGCGTGTCGGTCACGGCGGCATCCGTCGTCCCCCCATCGAGCTCGGTCGTGTCGTCGGTCGACGGGGCATCCGCAGCCAAACGCGCATCCACCGCGCTGTCCATCGAAGCGACATCTTCGAGACCGGTGCCCGCGTCTCGCCCCGAGCGTCCACCGGTAGCGCAAGCCGCGATCATCGAAGCGGCCAGGAGCACGGCGAGGCGGTACGGCATGCCGGGAGTGCACAGGACCCCGCCACCCGGCGCAATAGCCGCATCGCCCAGGGCGTGACCTCGCTCTCAGCCGCGGGTCATGAGCGAGCTCGCCGACGGCGACGCGGTTGGAGGAGCGCGTGATGGGCGAGAGAGAGAGCGCGACCCCCGCTGGCGTCCGGCGCTGGCTCCGTCTGGCGAGGCCCATCCTCGTCAGAAATGCGCCCCCAACCGGCGCAGGTAGCGCTGCTGGCGTCGGCGGGCCTTCCTGCGCCGCGCAAGTAGCGTCGCCGAGGCCCGCAGAGCCTACCGGGACGCCTCGGGACGTGCATGCAGCCGTCCGCGGCGGATGTTGCGGCGCGCAAGTAGCGTCGCCGAAATCCGCGACGTGACCTCGGGCGTCAGGGGTAAGGCAGCGGGCGTCCGCGGCGTGTGTTGCGCGGGTTGGAGACGCTCTCTCGGCGTCCGCGACGGCACCCGACGCGGATGGAGAGCGCCTCCCGACGCGAGCGAGCGCGTGATCGGCGGGTCGGTGCTCGGCTGTTGGCGCCGGCGACGCGACCTGGCGCGTTCAGACGGCGGGTGCAGACGCGAGCGAGCGCTGCCGATCAGGTCCGACGTGATCACCCAGCGCTCGCAGTGAAGGTTCCTCGGCGACTACTCGGTCTTGGCGCGCTTGACCCGCGACTTGCGGAAGAAGCGGTTGGGCCAAGACGGCGACAGGCCGTTGCTCGCGGCGTAGGTCATCAGCGCGCCGAGGGTGGAGCGGCGCAGCGCGTTTAGATCATCGACGAAGCGCTCGATCTCGGTGGCGCGGTGATCAGCGCGGGCCGCGGCGGCGCTCACCCGCGCAGCGAGCGCGGCGCGGCCATCGGCGATGGCGGACGCGAGCGCGGCGCCCGCCTCGGACGCCGAGGGCCCCATCTCGGCCAGGGACGCGGGCCACCCTTCGACGCGGCCAATCTCGCTCTCGAGGCCCATACGCTGAATCGCCTTCACGGTCTGTCCCCCGAAGAAACCGGGCGGCGGGGGGCACCCCTTGTTCGAGTTTAATCTGCTCTCCCGTCCGCATCCGAAGCTGCTCGACCAGATGAGGGGTCAGACGAACGGACCGCGGATCGCCAGGGTGAGGCCGTCGGTCTGCAGATTCAGGAACATCGCGGTGCCGTCGGGGGAGAAGCAGACGCCGGCGAGCTCGCTCTCCGAAAGGGCGTTGCGGGCGAAGTCGAAGATCTCACCGGTCAAAGGATCGAGCCCACGCAGGCAATCGCGTCCCGGGCCGTCCTCGCAAAAGTAGAGACGTGCGCCGGGACCCGACGTCACGTTGTCGGGCATCTCCAGATCCAGGGCACCGCGCGAGCTCGCGAGGACCACGAGCTCGCCGCCATCGCCGTCCGGCGCCAACTCCAAGACTTGCCCCAGCTGGCTCGGGCCGCCGATCGACGCACACACCACCAGCGACACCCGGTCTCCCTCACGGCGCAGACAGATGCCCTCCCCGCGCGCGACACGCGCCGCCCCGTCGCGCACGGCGCCCACCCGGACGACGTCGTCCTCGGGTGTCGGTTCGCGGACCGGCACCCAGTCGATCTCGACCCGGCCATCGAGGTCAGCCCCGGTATCCATCCCGGGACGACCGCGCACCCGCAGCGCTTGCAGCTCGCCCTCGAAGGGTGAGGAGACGTCATGCGGCACGAACCGATAGAGACACCCGTCCTCGCGATCCTCGGTGAGGTACGCGATGGAGGTCTGTGGATCGACGACCGCAGCTTCGTGTCGAAAGCGCCCGTAGCCCCGCACCGGCTGCGGCGCTGCGACGGACATCGCGCTCGGATCACACACGAACACGAAACCATGGTTCGGCTCGACGGACTCCTCGCACGAGAGCCAACCCCAGGGCGAGGTTCCCCCCGCGCAGTTCAAGGTGGTCCCCGCGAGCACCAGGTTCGCGCTCACCCGATCGAGGGTGCGGGGATCGACGACGACGCGCGTCACCCCGCCCGAGCCGCGGGGATCGAACGCATGGATGGGCATGCGGCCGCGCGGCGCGGGCCCGAGGCTGGGGATGCCCAGTGGGTTCTCGTGGTTTCGCATCAGCGCCCAGCGGCCATCCTCCAGTGCGAAGCACGCCATCCCATCGGGGCGCGCGGGCACCACGAAGCCGTCGTCCATCGGGGCGCCGGACCTGTCGATTACCCGGTAGGTGAAGCCCTCGGGGAGATCGAGGATGCCGTCGGGATCGGGGCGCAGCCGTCCAAAGGGCCCCGGTCGCCACGGCGCCATCCGCTCCTCGAGGCGGGCGTACAAGCTCGGCCCCACCAAGCCCGCCGCGCCCACGCCGAGGACCAACCCAGCGCCGCCGAGCCAGGTTCGCCGCGACCATTTTCCCCCGGACCATCGCGCGCGTTGGGACACCTCCCTTCTTGGCGAGTCCCGGTGTCGACGGCAAGCGCCCCCCGTGCCGGGCCTGCTACAGATGGGGATGCGCGACCTGATAGCGGTGGCCTTGCTCGTAGCGGGTGGCGCGGTGGCGGGTAGCGCGGGGGGGTGCGGGGGCGGCACGAGCCATACGAGCACCCTGCACGGGGCCGCCGACGCCGAAGAGACGCCTGAGCCCGAGCAGTGCACGGCGACGCTGCGTATCGAGCCGCTCGAAGAGCGCACGGAGCCTGGCGAGGACGTCGCGATCCCCTTCGCGCGCATCACCGCGGTTCGCCACTGCGAGCGCTCGGGCTCGAGTCATTTGGTCACGGGCGACGAGCGGGGGATCTGCACTGCGGCCGCGGCGGGATCGGCCGTCGCGCGGGTGAGCTGTTGGTGGGCCGGCCGGACCAGCGAGACGCTGCTCGTGCACGTCGCGCAGACGCTGGTGGTGCGCCGGGCGGAGACGGTCGATGAGCACGTGCGCGGTGAGCCCGAAGAGCTCGGCGCGCTGGGCCTGCCGGAGAACAGTCGCCTCGTGCCCCTGTCGCGCGCTGGCGAGCGCTGATGCGGCAAGACGTCACCACCAGCGCGCGGCACCATCGAGGTGCGCTGGCTGGCGCCGGGGGTGATGTGCACGATCATCAAGGGCCACTGCGCTCGCGGCGGTCCACATGGCCGAGGCCAAGGGTGCGTACGCGCAGCAGCAGCGGGTCCAGCACTTCTTCGATGTGGAGGGGCTGGAGAGCTACGACAGCAGCGCGCGCGTCGCGCTCACCCGGTTCGCCATCGATCACCGCGCCCAGGTCGCGTCGGCGATCTTCTTGGTGCGCAGTCGGCTCGTCGCGATCGGCGTCTCGACGGCTGCGCTGGCCGCGCGTTTGGTGGGCTTGGAGTTCGTGGTGCTCTCGGCGCGCGTCGAGTTCGATCGACGACTACGCCGCGCCAGCGTCACCTGAGTCAGCTGCAGCCTTCGACGAGAGCCTCAGCCGCAGGTGATGTCGAGGGCGAAGCCGGTGAGGTTCCCGCCGTCGGCGCCCACGTTGTCCTCGATGGAGAGGGTCCAGCGACCGTTCGTCATCGAGCCGCGGGCCCGGGTCACCGTGTGGCTGCGGAACGGGTCGCGGCGCGCGTGGTTCTGCAGGGTGAACGTCTCGCCCGAGGGCGAGGAGAGGCGGACGATCAGATCGCTGTGGAAGCTGTGGTTGCCGTTGATGTCGACGCGCAGCGTGCCGATGCGGCACGAAGCGCCGACGTCGGCGGTCGCGGTCGTCGTGTGGTTGTCGAAGATCCGTCCGCCCCCGCCGCCGCGGACGGTGAAGTGGGTCCCGGGCGGCGGACCGCCCACGCCAGGGGGCAACCCCGTTCCCGGCGGAAAGGTCGGGGTGGTCCCGGGAGGCGTGATCCCAAGACCGGGCGGAACGGCCGCCACCATGGGCGCCATCACCGCGTTCAGGTTGATGGTGTTGTTCACCGGACTCGCCGTCACCGTCGTCGCGGTGTAGCCGGGGAGAAGGAAGGTGAACTCGAACGTCTGGGTGACGCCTGCGCTCGGCGCGGGCACCGGCACCTGCGTGACGAACGGCGTCGTGCCCAGGAGCGATCCTCCACCCGTCACCGTCGCGCCCGCCGGAGTGCTCGCCGCCGAGACGGTCACCATCACCATGCCCGCAGGGACAGCAGGCGGCGTGGGGACAGCCGGCGGCGTGGGGATCGGCGCCGGGGTCTCGCCGCCGCTGCAGGCAGCGAGCAGGAGAGAGAGGCCTGCCAGGAGGGCCCGGATCGTGGTCTTGGTGCTTCGCATCGAGTGGTCCGTGTACCAGACCCCGCACAGCGGGGGAAGGATGGTCCAGCTACGCCCGCATGAGGGCAAACCTCCCCAGCGGGCTGAGGCGAAGGCGGGGCGGCTCGGGCAGTTCGCTCTTT
>Ga0105047_10005046_pt1 | contig 22819 bp, 16 predicted proteins | sample MAT04_FD_78384 | JGI IMG/M metagenome (GOLD analysis project Ga0105047, IMG submission 78384) | Freshwater microbial communities from Lake Fryxell liftoff mats and glacier meltwater in Antarctica - MAT-04 (megahit assembly) | ecosystem: Environmental > Aquatic > Freshwater > Ice > Liftoff... | reverse complement strand
AGGAATCGAAGATTCCGTCACAGCCGCGAAGCGCGGACCCGCAGGGGCCGCGCGCCGAGCGGGTTTCCGGGGGGCTTGGCCCGCCGGAAACCGAGCGAAGGCGATTTCTTCACGAGTTCTGAGTGGCTGGGAAGGAATCGAAGATTCCGTCACAGCCGCGAAGCGCGGCCCCGCGGGTCCGCGCAACCGCCGTCGCGGTCAGCGGAGCGCGCGGATCGCGAGCTGCGAGAGCACGATCGCGGCCCACGCCGCGGCGATCGCGCCGAGCGCGAGGACCCACGACGAGCCCGGCGCCGCGCCGCCCACCAGGACCGCGTCGAGCCAGTAGAGCCCGAGCAGCATCTCGAGGACCTGCCGTTTGACGGGGCCCTTGCGCGGCACGCGGTCGAACACCGCCGACAACACGACCGGGAACGCGAAGAGCGGCGTGAACGCGACGCCGCCCGCGCCCACGAGCGCCAGCGCCCCCCCGCCGCCGAAGGCCACGACGGTCGCGGCCCGCCCGACGAGCCGCGTCCGGGCCTCGCGTGCCGGTCGGTCCTCCGCCGTCGAGAGGTAGGTGACGCCCGCCGAGTACGCCCCGACGAGCAGTGGGGCGAGCAACGCGAGGGGCGACGCGAGGCCCGCCGCCACGAGCGGCACGACGCCCGTGGCGGCGTTGCTCGCGCGCACGAGGCCCATCGCGAGCGCGCCCGGCACGGCCCGTCGCTTCGCGCCGCCGTCGTAGAGCGCCGCCGCCCCGAGGGCCGCGAGGACCGCGACGCGCGACCCCGCGGGCCCGCCGCCGAGAGCCGCCGCGCCCGCAGCCAGGACGACCACGAGCGCGAGCGCCGCCCCGGGCGCGATCCGCCCCGCAGGGAGCGGCCGGTCCGGGTGGAGCGTGCGGTCGCGTCCCCGGTCGGCGAGATCGTTGCCCGCCATCCCGGCGAAGTAGACGAGCACCGACGTCGCCGCGAGGAGCAGCGCGTCGGGCGCCGCGAGGGCCGGCGCGCCGTCCCCGAGGCCGGGGCCCCGCGCCAACGCCGCGCACGCGACGACGTCGAACGCCGCCGTGAGGCCGAGCGGCGCACGGACGAGCCGCAGCCAGTCCTTCGCGCTAGCCACCGAAGAGGTTCGTGACGTCGTTCTTGAGCGCGAAGACCATCAGCAGCATCAGGAGGGCGAACCCGGCCAGTTGCATCCGGCCGATGGCGGCGTCGGAGAGGCGCTTGCGCCGGACGGCCTCGATGAGGAGGAACATCATGGTCCCGCCGTCCAGCACCGGGATCGGCAGCACGTTGAGGACCGCGAGGTTCACGCTGATGAACGCGAGGAACACGAGGAACGCCGACAGGCCCACGCTCGCGGCGCTCGACGAGATCGTCGCGATCGTGACGGGGCCCGAGACGTTCTTGGAGAACGAGATGTCGCCGGTGAAGAACCGCGCGATCGTGCGGAAGACGTTGCGGATCTCCGAGACCGTGCGCTTGAGGCCGAGCCCGAGCGCGTCGGCCGCCCCCTCCACGGGGACCATCGTCAGCGCGTTGGCGCCCTGGATCGACGGCTTGCCCGTGCCCGCGTCCACGACGCGGCGCGGCGTCACCTCGAGGGTGCGCGGGGGCGCGTCCCCGGTCCGCACCGCCACCGAGACGGGGGTCCCGTCGAGCGACTTGCCGGCGGCGAGGAGCTCGTCCCACGTCGTCACGTTCCGTCCGCCGATGGACACGATCGTGTCGCCCGGGAGGATGCCCGCGACGGCGGCGGGGCTCTCGCCGCCGGGCAGTTCGCTGCCCGCGAGGGCGAGCCGCAAGGGCGCGCCCTTCGCCGGCGGCGCGGTGCCCGCGAGCGCGAGGTCGCCGACGAACGCCGCGACCGCGGCCGCGTCGGCGAGCGCCACCTGCAGCGGCGTCTCGACGCCCGCGCGGCGGACCGTCAACTGGGCGACGGCGTCGCGCACCCACAGGTCGGCGCGCGTGCGCACGGGCGCCCCGTCGGCCGCGACCAACTCGTCGCCGACCGCGAGGCCCGCGGCCTTCGCCGCGCCGCGGACGGCCACGACGACCGGGGCCGCGTACGGCGAGACGCCGAGCTTGAACGGCCCCGACCGCGCCTCGGTGCCGGCGGGGCGCAGCGGGACCGTGACGCGCTGGCCCGCCGGGCCTTCGACGACCACCGCGATCAGCCGCGCCTCGGCCGCGGCCTCGAGCGCCGAGAACGCCGCCCGTCCCCCGACCACGCGACGCCCGTGCACCACGGCCACGTCGGTGGCCCCGAGCCGGAGTTCCGTGCCGTCGGCGCCGCGCAGCGTCAGCTCCGACACGGGGTAGATCTTGAGGCCCTGGAACTCGCTGCTCGCGTCGCGCGTGGGCGCGAGGCGGACCGTCACGGGCCGGCCGTCGCGCTCGAGCTCGAGCGTGGCCTCCTCGCCGCGGGGCGCGAGGACGACCTCCTGCTTGAGGTCGGAGAACGTGCGCAGCCGCTGGCCGTCGTACGCCACGAGCCGATCGCCCGACTGCACGCCCGCCGCCCACGCCGGCCCGCCCGGGATCACGTCGCCGACGACGGCCGGCGTATCCTTGTAGCCGATGCCGTACGCGACCGTGAGGCAGACGATCGCGGCGATCACGTTCATCACCACGCCGGCCACGGCGATGAGGAAGCGCTGGGGGATCGTCTTTCCGGGGAACTCGTCGGGCAGGGGCGGCCGCCCCTCGCCGAGGCCGCTCGTCGCGCTGCCGTCGCCACCGATCTCGCCGGCCATCTTCACGTAGCCGCCCAGCGGGATCGCGGCGATGCGCACGTCCATGGCGCCGGCGGCGGGGTCGGTCTGCCGCGCCCCGAGGGTGAAGCGGCGCTTGCCGCCCTTCGCCCGCTCCCAGCCGAAGAGGCGGGGCCCGAAGCCGATGGCGAACGTCTCGACGCGCGTGCCCGTCGCCTTGCAGGCGAGGAAGTGACCGAGCTCGTGCACGAAGATCAGCGCGCTGATCCCGAGCACCGCGTAGACGGCGGAAAGGATGGAGTGGTCGGCGCCCGTCAGGTTCAGGGCGAGGGCGCCGGCCACGGCGTACGTCAACGGGACCATGCGGCGGCAACCTCCTCCCGCGCCCAGGCGTCCGTGCGGACGAGGTCCTCGAGCGTGGGGTGTTCGACGAAAGGGTGGGCGTGGAGCGCGTCGGCGCAGGCCGACGCGATGCGCGGGAACGGCAGCGCCCCCGCGAGGAAGCGGGCGACGGCGACTTCGTCGGCGGCGTTCAGCGCGGCGCCGGCGGTCCCGCCGCGGCGGGCGGCCTCGAAACCGAGGTCGAGGCCGGGGAAGGCCTCGCGGTCGGGCGCGAGGAACGTGAGCTGGCGGTAGTCCCGCACGTCGAACGACGGGCGGGCGGCCGGGAGGCGGTCGGGGAAGCCCAGCGCGTAGCGGATCGGGGTCCGCATGTCGGGCGGGCCCATCTGCGCGACGACGCTGCCGTCCACGAACTCCACCATGCTGTGCACGATCGACTGCGGGTGGACGACGACCTCGATGCGGTCGGCCGGAACGTCGAAGAGCCAGCGGGCCTCCACGACCTCGAGCGCCTTGTTCACGAGGGTCGCGCTGTCCACGGTGATCCGCGGGCCCATGGTCCAGGTCGGGTGCTTGAGGGCCTCGGCCGGGGTCACGCGCGCGAGGCGGGCGGCGTCGGCGCCGAGGAACGGGCCGCCCGACGCCGTCAGGATCAGGCGCCGCACCTCGTCGCGCCGGCCGGCGCGCAGGCACTGGTGGATCGCGCAGTGCTCGCTGTCCACCGGGACGATCTCGGCACCGCCGCGGGCCGCGGTCGCGGTGAGGAGCGGCCCCGCGACGACCATCGACTCCTTGTTCGCCAGCGCGAGCCGCTTGCCGAGCGCGGCCGCGCGCAGGCTCGACGCGAGGCCCGCGGCGCCCGTGATCCCCTGGAGGACCACGTCGACCCCGGCCTCGTCCACGAGCGACAACACGCCGGCCTCGCCGACGCGCAACTCCGGATCGCCCGGACGCAACCTCGGCCGCAGCGCCGCGGCGGCCGCCTCGTCGACGAGCGCGATGACGGGGGCGCGCAGCCGGCGCGCCAGCGCGAGGACCTCGGGCCCGCGGCGGTGTGACGCGAGGCCCCGGACGCGGAAGCGATCCGCGTGGGCCTCGAGCACGTCGGCGGCCTGGGTGCCGATGCTCCCGGTCGCTCCGAGGACGACGACGCCGGTCACGGGCGGGCGGTTCCTCGGAGGGTGCAGGGGGCGGCGGAGGGAGCACCGGCGGTCATGGGGCACAGCGTACCGGCCCCGTCGGGGGAACCCCGCCCGTTGTCGGGCCCCGCATGGGGGCATAAGGCGGTCGGGGGGGGCCGGCGGACGGGGTCCGACGGGGGGATCCCGTAGGCTCTCCCGGCCGGGCGGCCGCCCGGGCGCCGGAGGCTCACGTGGCCAAGCTCACCTACCAGGACGCCGGCGTCGACGTGAAGGGCAAGGCGGCCCTGCTCACGGGCATCGCCGCCGCCGTACGCTCGACGTTCACCGACCGGGTCTGCAACGAGCCGGGGTCGTTCGCCGGCATGTTCCGCGCTTCGTTCCCCGGCATGACCGACCCGGTGCTCGTCGCGACGAACGACGGCGTCGGCACGAAGACGAAGATCGCGCGCCGCGTCGGCAGCCACCGCGGGATCGGCGCCGACATCGTGAACCACTGCATCAACGACGCGCTGGTGCAGGGCGCCGAGCCGCTCTTCTTCCTCGACTACTTCGCGTCGGCAAAGCTCGACCGCCCGACGTTCGAGGCCGTGATCGAGGGGGCGGCCGAGGCCTGCCGCGCGGAGGGGATCGCCCTCCTCGGCGGCGAGACCGCCGAGATGCCCGACGTCTACGTCGAGGGCGAGTACGACTTCGCGGGGTTCCTCGTCGGCGTCGTCGACCGCGCGCGGGCGTGGCCGAAGGGCGTGGGGGTCGGGGACGTGCTCGTCGGCGTCGGCTCGAACGGCCTGCACACGAACGGGTTCTCGCTCGTCAACCGCCTGGCCGACCGCGGCGACCTCGACCTGGCGTCCGACCCGGGCGACCTCGGCGCCACGCTCGGCGCGGCCCTGCTCGCGCCGCACCGCCCGTACCGCAAGCCGATCCTCGAGCTCCGCGAGCGGGTCCCGGTCCACGGCCTCGCCCACATCACCGGCGGCTCGTTCAAGAAGAACCTCCCGCGGGTGCTGCCCGAGGGCGTCGGCGCCGAGGTCGACCTCCGCGCGTGGACGCCGCCCCCGCTCTTCCGCCACCTCGCGGCGAAGGCCGGACTGTCGGGCGAGGAGCCGTACGAGTTCCTGAACATGGGCTGCGGCCTGATCGTGATCGTGCCGGCGACGGAGGCGACGCGCGCCGTCGAGGTGCTCACGTCGCTCGGCGAGCGGGCGTGGGTGGCGGGTCGCCTCGTGCCCGGAGCGGGCGTCCGGTACGCCTGACGGGCGACGCGACGAGGCCCCGGAGCTGCGGGACGACTCGATCAGCGCAGGGGCGTCACTTGCGTCGCCGCCGCGGGCGTGCGGGTGGGCCGCCAGATGGGGCCGTCCTCGTGGCCGCCGCGCTCGTCGTTCCCGCGGAGCTCGCGGAGGGGCGGGAGCGTCGTCGGGTCGCGGTCGGCCTCGTTGACGCCTTCCGCGGTGAACGCATACCCGGCGGCGTCCACGTAGAAGGACCGCAACGCACGGGCGTCGCCCGGGACCGGTCGCGCGACCGCCGCGTACGCGACGGCGGCGAGCTTCGGGTCGGGGGGCGCGCCGCCGCGCACGAACTCCCGCTCGCCCGAGGGCAGGACCGCACCGGGCAACAGCACCTCCACGCGGTACGACCCGCGCCGCAGGTGGGGCCCGTCCGCGTCGCGTTCGACGGGCCCGGCCGCGAGGCCGGCTGCCACGAGGTCGTCGAGCGACCCGTACTCGGCCGCGCCGTTCGCGTCGTCGTCGCGGCGGCGGGCGGCAAGGAACGACGCCTGCGCGCGCTCGAGGGCGTGCAGCGCGTCGAGCGCCACCTGCTCGCGTGCGACGATGGCGTGCCCGTCCGACCGGCTCCCGACCACCACGAACACGCCGCCGCCGATCGCGGCGAGGAGCACCGCCTCGAAGACGCCGAACCGGAGCGCGCGCGAACGGACGGGCATGCCCGGCAGGGTACGCGAGGCCCCCCGGGGACGCCCCGTCCCCGCGCGGGCCTCGCGTCGCGGCGAGCGGCGAACCGGGCCAGGGGTCCGTCCGTATACTTCGGACGTGGGCCCGGGCGACCCCGACGTACGTCATGCCGTGAAGCCGGGGAGTTCCACGCCCGGAGCGACGAAGGACGGCGCCCCCCCCGGGGGGCGGAGCGGCCCGTCTGCCGAGGCGGTCCGCCGACGGGAGGCCGACCGTCGCGCGTTCCTCATCACCGCGATCCTGCCGGCGGTCGTGACGGCGGGCGCGGTCGGCTTCCTGCGTGACTTCACCTCGCTCCTGTTCGGGATCGCGGTGGCGCAGGCCGCGTTCGTCGTCGTCGCGGCCCGCAAGCACCGCCGCGCCGGCCGCCGCGCGGTCGAGACGGGCGTGCCGCACGTGACGCCGACGCTCGCGGGCCGGGTGGCCCTGCCCTCGACCTGGGTCCTCGTGGTGGTGGCCGTCGTCGTCCACGAGCCCACGCTGCGTTGGTGGGCCTGCGTGCTCTTCGGGCTCACGGTGGCCGCGTGGCCGCTCGTGCGGTGGAACCTCGCGCGCGTGCGCGTGGTCCGCGAGGTCGACCGTCGCGCACGCGCGGGGGCGCCGTGCGGCCTCGAGATCCGCGTCGAGAACGCCGGGCGACGCCTTGCGCGCGGCCTGGTCGTCGACGACCGCGTCGGACCGTGGGTGCGGCCCGCCGCGGTCCAGGCGCTGTTCGACGCCGTGCCCGGGCGGGGCAGCGCGACGGTGCGGACGACGTTCGTGGCCGAGCGACGCGGCTGGAAGCGCTTCCGGCCCGTGCGCCTGTCGTCGCGGTTCCCCCTCGCGCTCTTCGAGGCCTCCGTGGACCTCGCCGCGCCCTGCGAGGTGCTCGTGCGGCCCCGTGAGGGCCGCGCGACGCCGGCACTGCTCGCGCACCTCCGCGGGATGGCGGTGGAACAGGCCGCGCCGCGCGCGCGCCTCGGCACCGACGAGTTCCACGGACTGCGCGCCTGGCGGACCGGCGACGACGCGCGCCGGATCCATTGGCGGACGTCGGCGAAACGCGGGATGCTCACGTACGTCGAACGGCGCGACGAGGGGTTCGGCGACGTCGTCGTGGCGCTCGCGCGCAGCGCCGCGCGCGGCCCCGAGGCCGACCGCCGCTTCGAGGCCGCGGTGTCGGTCGCCGCGACGGTGGCGCGGGCGGCCCTGCGCGACCACCTGCGCGTGCGTCTCGTCCTCGGGGAACCGGACGCGCTGACGGCCCGGCGCGTCCGCGGGCGCGGCGGGCTCGACCTGGCGCTCGACGCGCTCGCCGAGGTCCGCGCCGACGGCGGCCGCCGCCCGCTCGCCGCCCTCACCGCGTTGACGGCGCGCGCCGCGCCGACGGTCGTGTGGGTGAGCGCGACGGCCGACGCGAGCCTGCCGAAGGTGCTCGCCGAAGCGGGCGCCCCGGAGGCGCTCGTCCTTGCCATCGACGACCCGGCGCTGTCGCGATACGTGCGGGGGTTGGCATGACGCCCTTGCCTCGCTTCCCGACGTCGCTTCTCGTCCCGGTCGCGCTGGCGGCGCTGGCGGCGGGGGTGCTGCCCGGCGTGCCGTGGGCGGCGCTGGCGGTCGTCGCGGTCGCGCTCGCCGTGCGCATGCGCCGCAGCGCCCGCTCGCGCGACGAGGCACGCCCGCGCTTCTGGCTCGTGTTCTGGACCGCGGCGCCGTGTTTCGCGGCGTCGATCGTCCCCGTCGTGCTGCAGGTCACCGACGCGACGCTCGGCCCGGTACTGCTCGCGGTCGGCCTCGCGGGCCTCGCCGCGGCGCTGCTGTCGCCGCCGACGCCGGCGGGGGTGGCGCGCACGCTGGCCCTGGCCGTCGCCGTGATGACGGGCGTGATCGTGGTCGCGCCGCCGGTCTACGCGGTTGCCGCGGCCCTCCTGTTCCTGGGCACGGTCGTCCCGACCGTGCTGGCGCTCCCGGCCGAGGGGCGGTCGCTCGGCACGCCCGCCGAGGGCCTGCTGCGACGCGTGCGCGGCGCCGCCGACGGCGAGCGCCCGCGCACGGCCCTCGGATTCGCCGCGGCGGTGCTGGTCGGGGCGGCGCTCGCGGCGGGCGGGTTGCTCTTCGCCGTGCTGCCGAGCGACGGCTTCGCGAAGGGCGAGCGCACGCCGACGGCGGACGAGGCCGCGGCCGCCGCCGACGACGGCCGCGGGCGCGCCGGCTCGATCCGGCCCGACGACGCCATCACCGGCGGCGGCGCCGGCGCGTCGAGCGGCTTCCGCAGCCTCCTGCGCACGAGCCCGATGATCGAGTTGACGGTCCGCGTCGACGACGGCCTGCGCGGTCCCGAGCCGCTCTACCTGCGCGGCATGACGTACGACGTGTTCGACGGGAAGACCTGGACGCGCTCCGCCGCCGCCGACACGGGCACGGTGCGCGACGCGGCGGCCGACGGGTGGGTGGACGTCGCGCCGCCCTCGCCGTCGCGTCCACGCTGGCGACTGCGCGTCGAGGACCTCGGCGGGCGGGCCGGGCGCACCGCGCTGTGGGCGCTGCCCGGCACCGAGCGTGTGCTCTTCGAAGACCGCGCGCGCGAGACGGGGCTGCGGCTCTGCGCCGACGGCGCGATGTTCGTCGCCCGCCGCGAGGCGTGGGCCCCGGAGGCCGTGTACCTGACGGAGGGCCCCGCCACGGGGCTCGCGCGCGGCGACCTCGGGACGCGTCGGTCGGACGCGAGCGTCTCGCCGCTCGGGTCCTACGTCGCGCCGCCGCCGGAAGCGACCGCCCTCGCGGCGCTCGCCGCCGAGGTGGCGGGCGACACGACGACGCCGTCGGACCGCGCCGCGCGGATCGAGGCCTGGATGCGCTCCGCGCGCTTCGCCTACGAACGGACGAACCTCGACCTCGACCGCACGCGCCCCGTGGCCGACTTCCTGTTGCGCACGCGCGCCGGGCACTGCTGGTGCTTCGCGTCGGGGATGGCGCTGCTGCTCCGCGCGACGGGACAACCCGCGCGCCTCGCCGTCGGCTACCGCCCGTCGGACTACCTCGCGACCGCGGGCCTCTGGACCGTCCGCGGCTCCGACGCCCACGCATGGTGCGAGGTCTACTACGAGGGCCGCGGCTGGATCGTGTACGACCCGACGCCCGGCGTCGCCGACGCCTATTCCGCGGTGGAGGCGCGCCGCGGGCGGGGGACCTCCGACTTCGTGCGCTTCTTCGGCGCGGACGGCCCCTTCGGGCGCGCCGTCCGGGCGGTCGGCGCGACGCTGGCCGCGGTCGGCGGAGGGCTCCCGCCCTGGGCGTGGGCCGTGCTCGGCGCCGTCGTCGCGGCGTTCGCGGTGCGCCGGGTCCGCCGGCGCGCGGCGGCGGCGCTCGCCGCGGCCGGCGGCCGGGGCGCCGAGGGCGGCGCGTACGCGCGCGCCCTGGCCGCGCTGGCGACGTTGGGCCTCGGCCGCCGTCGCCACGAGACGCCCCGCGAGTACCTCGGCCGGACGGGACGTGCGGTGCCCGACGTGGCGCCGCCACTCCGCGCGCTGACCCACGGCCATGACGATGAACGGTACGGCGGACGGGTCGCCGCGCCCGAGGGCCGGGCCGCCGCCGACGCCGCCGCCGCGGCGGTGGTCGCCGAGGTCCGCCGCCGTCGCGACGGGTAGCCGTCCGCCCCCGGGGGCGGATACCCTCGGGTGCATGTCGTCCGGTTCCACCCGCGCCGCGGCCCTCGCCGTCGCCACCGACCTCGCGACCGCGGGCCACCGCGCGCTGTTCGCTGGCGGCTGTGTCCGCGACCGGTGGCTCGGCCGCACGCCGAGCGACCACGACATCGCGACGTCGGCGACGCCGGAGCAGGTCGAGGCTCTCTTCCCGCGGTCTCTCACGGTCGGCGCGCGCTTCGGCGTGGTCGTCGTGCCCGTGGACGGCGGCAACGTCGAGGTCGCGACGTTCCGCGCGGACGGCCGCTACGTCGACGGGCGCCGCCCCGAGGGCGTCGTCTTCTCCGACCCCCCGACCGACGCCGCCCGCCGCGACTTCACCGTCAACGGGCTCTTCGAGGACCCGTTCACGGGCGAGGTCCACGACTACGTCGGGGGGCGCGCCGACCTCGTCGCGCGCCTCCTCCGCGCGATCGGCGACCCCGAGGCCCGGTTCCGCGAGGACCACCTGCGGCTCCTGCGCGCGGTCCGGTTCGCCGTGCGGCTCGGGTTCGCGATCGAACCCGCGACGTTCGCCGCGATCCGCCGGCTCGCGCCGCTCGCGGCCGACGTGTCGGCGGAGCGGACACGCGACGAACTGGTGAAGATCCTCGTGGACGGCCGCGGCCGGGCCTTGCGGTTGTTGCACCGCACGGGGTTGCTGCCCGTGGTGTTGCCCGAGATCGCCGCGATGCGCGGCGTGCCCCAGCCGCCGCAGTTCCACCCCGAAGGCGACGTCTTCGTCCACACGGCGCTCGTGCTCGACAACCTCGTCCTCGACGGGCTCGACGCCGAGGCCGCCGAGGACGTCGTGCTCGCCGCGCTGTTCCACGACGTCGCCAAGCCGCCGACGCGCACGGTGGACGCCACGGGCCGCATCCGGTTCAACGGGCACGACAGCCTCGGCGAGGAGATGTCGCTCGCGATCGGCGAGCGATGGAAGCTGCCGCGACGCCGGATCGACCGCGTGGCCGACCTCGTCGGGACGCACATGACGTTCCCGAACCTGCCGAACATGCGCCGGCACAAGCTGCGCGAGTTCCTCGGCGCGCCGGACCTGCCGCTGCACCTCGTCCTCCACCGCGCCGACTGCGGCGCAAGCCACGGCGACCTCTCGCTCGCCGCGTTCTGCGAGGCACAACTCGACGCGTTCCGCTCCGAGCCCGTCCTGCCGCCGCCGCTCGTCACGGGGGGCGACCTCCGGGCCGCGGGGTACCCGCAGGGCCCGCGGATGGGCGCCCTGCTGCGGTGGCTTCGGACCGAACAGCTCGACGGGCGGCTCGCGTCGCGCGAGGACGCGGTACGCCGCGTGCTGACGACCTACCCGCCCGACGCGACCGAGGTCCCCCCGACGTGATCCGCCTCCCTGCCAAGACGCTGTGTTTCGTCGCGGTGACGGCGGCGGCGGTCCTGGGCCCGGCGGCGCGGCGGGGATGCGCCGAGGAGGTCCCGATCGACCCGACGGCGCTCCTGCGCGTCGCGGAACGGTCGTCGGCGACGCTCGCGGAGCGGGCGGCCGCGGCGGACGCGCTCGCCGCGACCGGGGCGATCGCGGACGTGGAGCGCACGATGCGCGCCGCCACCGCCCTGGTGCCCCACGCGCCCGCGTCGGCCGGACGGCTGGCCCGGGCGGCCCTCGACGCCGGGTTCGTGCGACGCGAGGCCCGGCAGGCGCTCGTCGCGGCCGCCGCGGCGACGCTGGCCGGCGCCGACGACGCCGGGCGCCGGTGGGACCTCGTCGCGATGCAGGTCCTCGGCGGGGCGCGCGACGGGGTCGGCCCGGCCCTCGCGCGCGGGGCGCCGACCCCGTTCGCGCTCGACGTGCTCCGGCGCGACGCCCCGGAGTTGAGGGCCAACGACGGGCCGCCGACGTTCGAGGCCTGGACGCGCCACGCCGCCGTCGCGGCGCTGCTCGACGCCGCCACCGAGGACGACCCCGCGATCGCGATGCCGGGGCTCGACGCGCTCCGCGCCGCCGGCGCGGCGGCCGTGCCGCTCCTCGTCGCGACCGCCGAGCCGACGCCCGCGCCCACGCCGCCCGGCGCCGTGCCCCGGCGCGTGCGTGCGGTGGTCGCGCTCGGCCGGACGGGCGACGTGTCGGCGGTACCGGCGCTCGTCGCGTGCCTCGCCGACACGCAGGACGGGTGGGTCCGCGCCGCAGCGGCCGCCGCGCTCGGCGACCTCGGCGACCCGCGCGCGCTCGTGCCGCTCTGCCGCGTCCTCTTCTACCTGGGCGACCGCCATCGTCCGCACGACGGGTGGGAGTACCCGGGCGCGTCGAACACCGACGTGCCGTTCGAGGCGTGGGCCGACGTCGCGTACCACGCGATGGACAGCGCGGCCGCGGACGCGCTGCTGCGGCTCGGGGTGCGCGGGGCCGCCGAGTGGCTCGTCGAGGAGCGTCTCGACCCCCGCACGGGCCGGTGGCGCATCCGCGTCACGCAGGACGCCGTCGAGGCGGTGCGGGGCGCGTTCCCCGACGCGCCCGCGACCTACGAGCCCGACGCGGGCTACCCGCAACGGCAGGCCGGCGTTGAGGCGCTGCGGGCTTGGTGGCGGACCGGCCCGCGCCTCGCGACGCCGCTCGACGAGGGCGCGCCCGGCGTCCGCGCCGCGCTCGACCGTCTGGCGGCGTCGGTGGGGGGCGCGGGCGTACAGGTGATGGACCTGCAGATCGCGAAGCGCTCCGCGGTGCTCCTCGGCGCGCCCATGACCCCCGCGGTGCTCGGCGTGCTCGCGACGAGCCAGCGCAAGGTCCAACGCGCCGAACTCGCCCTCGTGCTCGGCGGGTTACGCGACCGCCGCGCGATCGCGCCGCTGCTCGCGCTCACCCGCGACCCGGTGCCCGCGGTCCGCGCGAACGCGGCCGAGGCCGTCGCGACCTACGCGGACCCGCCGTTCCCCGGGCTGCTCGTGAACGCGACCGACGTGACGGCGGACGGCGTCGTCGCCCGCCTCCTCGAACTCCTCGACGACCCCGAGGCGGGCCCGCGTGCGTCGGCGGTCAAGGCGCTGTCGAGCGTGCGCCCGTCCGCGGCGGTCGTCGCCGCCCTCGACGGCCACATGCCGTCGAAGCGTCCCGAGAACGACTTCGGCGACTACCGCCTCGCGGAGCAGGTGACGCGGCTCGTGCACGCGGGCGTCGGCCTGCCGGAGGTCACGGCGCTCCTCGACGACGCCGACCTGTTCCGCCGACGGTTCGTGTGGGAGCTCCTCCACGTCGCATTGCGGCTCGACCCGCGGTCCTTCGACCCCTCCGTGGATCCCGCGACCCCGGGACGCAAGGCCCCGGACGCCGTGGCCATCGCGGCGGCGCTCGCGCGCCGGAGGACGGGATGACCGCCGCGCCCGTGACCCTCCGCGGCATCGTGCGCCGGCTCGGCGGTCGCGTCGTGCTCGACCACGTCGACCTCGAGGCGCCGGCCGGGCGCGTGCTCGTGTTGCTCGGCGAGAGCGGGGCCGGCAAGTCGACGCTGCTGCGCCTCGTCGCGGGGCTCGACGACCCGGACGCCGGCACGATCGAGATCGCGGGCCGCGTCGTCGCCGACCCGAAGCGCCGCGTGGCGCCCCACGCGCGCGGCGTCGGCATGGTGTTTCAGACGCTCGAGTTGTGGCCGCACATGACCGTCGCGGAGAACATCGCGTTCGGGCTGGCCGGCCGGCCACGGGGCGCCCGCGCTGCCGCCCACCCGCGCGTCCTCGAGGTCGCGGAGGCCGTGGGCCTCCCTGCGGCCCTCCTCGCGCGCCGCTCGCCCACGTTGTCGGGCGGCGAGCGCCAGCGCGTCGCCATCGCCCGTGCGTTGGCCGCCGACCCCGGCGTGCTCCTCTACGACGAGCCGCTCGCGCACCTCGACCCGAGCCGTCGCGGCGAGATCCGCAGCCTCGTGCGCCGCGTCGCCGTCGCGCGCACGACGACGGTGGTCTACGTGACCCACGACCCGGCGGAGGCGCTCGAGGTGGGGGACGTGCTCGCCGTCCTCGCGCACGGACACGTCGTCGACGTCGGCGTGCCCGCCGACGTCTACGCGCGCCCGCGCACGCTCGCCGCGGCCCGCGCGCTCGGCGCGGTCTCGTCCCTCGTGGCTCGGCGGCGCGCGGAGGGCGGCGTCGAGTGCGCGCTCGGGACCCTCGAAGCGACGACGCGGGAGGGCGCCGCGCGACTCGACCGCGGCCTGGTGCTGCTGCGGCCCGAGCAGGTGCACGCCCGCGCGGCGGGGGCCGGCGCCGGCACGCCCGCGGAGGTCACGGAGGCGTTCGCGGTGCTTGGCGCGCACGCGTTCCGGGCGCGCCTGCGGGACGGCGTCGTCGTCGAAGGGCGCAGCCCCACGCCGTTCGCACCCGGGGCGTCCGTGGCGGTCACGGTGGCGGGCCCCGGCGTGCTGGTGCCGTCCGAAGACTTCGCGGAGACCCCATGATCGCGTCCCGACCCCGCGCCCGCGCCGCGCTCACGTTTGCCGGTGGCCTGCTGGCGGTCCTCGTCGCGACCCTCGCCGGGTGCGGCGACGAGGCCCCGCACACGCCCGAGCCGCCGGGCGGGCCTCGCGTCCCCAGGGGCCCGGCCGACGGCCCCCAGATCCCACCGACGCCCACTGCGACGCCCGTCGCGGCGGCGGCGGGCCGTCCCGTCTTCGCGTCGGCGGCGGAGTGCGGTTCGTGTCACACGGAGATCTACGCGGAGTGGAAGGCGTCGTGGCACGGCCAGGCCATGACCGACCCACACTTCCTCCGCCTCTCCGACGGCCTCAAGCAGGAAGAGTGCATCCGCTGCCACGCGCCGGTCCCGCTGCGCGAGATGGACAACTGGGAGACCCCGATCGCCCGCACCGAGCGGCGCGAGGACGCGGTCTCGTGTTTGACGTGCCACCAGTCGGGCGGGAACGTCGCGGGCCCGCTGGGGCTCACCGGGCCCTGCCGTCCCGTGAAGGACCCCGACCAGACCGACGTGACCAAGGTCTGCTTCGCGTGCCACAACCAGCACAAGACGGGCGACGAGTGGCTCGCCGGCCCGTACGCGCCCGACGCGCCCGCGCCGCGCCGTGTCGAGGCGAAGACGTGCCTCGACTGCCACATGCCGATCGTCGAGCGCCCGCTCGTCGCCGGCGGCGCGGTGCGCCGCGGCCGGCGCCACACCTGGCCGGGCGGTCACGACATGAACCAACTCGAGCGCGCCGGCAAACTCGAGGTCGAGACGAGCGCCGTCGAGGGCGGGACCCGCGTCCGCACGTGGTTCACGAACGTCGGCGCGGGCCACAACCTGCCGACGGACGCGCGGCACCGTTCCTTCGACGTGTACGTGAAGATCTGGGACGCCGAAGGCCGCGTCGTCCTCGACCCGCTCGACCCCGACCCGGCGAAGCAGTCGCGGGCCCTGACCGCGCGGTATCGCCTGCAGTACCGCAACTCCAACCTCGCCGACACCCAAGTGGCCCCGCTCGCGCGGGTCTCGGGCCTCGGCGCGTCGAAGGGCTACGTCGACGTCCCGGTCGCGCGGGGGCGCGGCGAGGCTTGGCTCGTCTACCGCCTCACGCCGGAGGACGCGCTCACGCCCGAGAGCCTCACGCTGCGCGACTGGAAACTGTTCGTCGCGCGCCGCGTCATCAAGATCGAGTTCACGTTTGACTCCTAGGGGTTCCTCGGGGTTCCTAGGGGTTCCGCAAGCCATCGGAGGTCCTGTGCACCGCGCCGTCCTCGTCGCCGTCGCCCTGCTCGCCGCCGGCTGCGCGTCCGCGGCCGCGCGGGCGCCGGTGGACGTGCCGGCCGGCCGGGCCCCGGCCCCCGACGACGACGTCGGCCGGGCGGTGGGGGCGCTCCTCTCGGGCGACCCGGCGGCGGCCCGCGACGCCGAGGCGGCGCTCTTGGCGCTCGACGTCCCCGGGCGCGCGGCGCTCGCCCGGCACGCGGCGGCGATCCCGACGGAGCGCGCGCCGCGCTGGTTGCACGTGCTGGACGCCCACGGGCTCCTGCCCCCGCTCACGCCGGCGGAAGGCGTGACGCTGCGGCTGTGGCAGGCGGCCCGCGGCGAGCCCGGACTGCTCGCACGCGCGCGCGCCGCGCTCGAGACGCAGGCACGGAACGACCCCGCCGCGCTCGTCGAGCGGTCGCGGCCCGGCGAGCCCGGCGCCGACGTCCTCGCGCTGGCGCTGGGGGACGCGGACGCCGGGGCCGCCGCGCCCGCGTTGCTCGACCTGTACCGCGACGCGCGCACGCCGGCGGTGCGGCGCGCCGCCGCGGTCGCGCTCGACCGGTTGCTGGCGCCCACGCCGGGCCCGGACCCGGACGGGGTCGGCGCCGACGTCGATCTCGAGGTGCTGCGCGTCCGCCCGAGGGCCGAGGCGCGGGCGAAGGAGGGCCCCCGTGGTGCGCGCTGACGTGGAGCAACCCCGTCCCCCGAACGTCCGTCGTCGCCGGGCCGTCGCGACGCGCGGCACCATCGCGGCGCTCGTGGGCCTCCTGCTCGGATTGTCCGGCGCGCGCGCCCGCGCCGACGACGCGGCGCTCCGGAAGGCCGAGCAGGCCCTCGCGTCGGGCGACGTCGCGGGCGCCCTGCCGGCGTTCCGCGCCCTCGCCGACTCGCCCGCGGGCGGGGCGGACCCGCGCGTGCTCGCGGGCCTCGCGTCGGCGCTGGTCCGGCACGGCACCCCGCGGGCGGCGCTCGACCCGTACGCGGCGGCGGTGCGCCTGCGCGGCACGGCGGCCGACCGGGTCGGCTACGCGGAGGCGCTGCTGGCCGTCGCGCGCGACGCGGTGGCGGCGGGCCCGCGCTCGAGCCTCGAGGTGATGCCCTACCTGCGCGACGCGCTCACGCAACTCGCGGGCGTGACGACCGCGGACCCCGTCGAGACGATGCGCGCGGCCCGGGCCGAGGGCGAGGCGCGGTGGCTGCTCGGCGATGCCGCGGGCGCCCGGCGCGTCCTTGCCGCGCCGGGCCTGGCGTCGGACGCCGGGGCGCAGGACCTGCTCGCGCGGGCCGCGTACACCGTCGGCGACTTCGCCGCCGCCGCCACCGCGTGGGAGGCCGCCGGCCACCCGCGCGGGGTCGCCCTCGCGCGGACGTTCGCGAAGGACCCGCGAGCCGTCGCCGATTACGCGCGCCTCGTGTGCGCCGCACCCACCGACATCGCGCTGGCCGACGAGGCGAGCCGCGCGGCGGTCGTCCTCGACGCCGTGGACACGCTCGACGCGGCGCTCGCGGAGCCCGCGCCGGGCTCCGCGGCGCTCCTACGGCTCCGGGGCCGGCTGATGGAGCGGGCCGGAAGGCTCGGACCCGCCGTCGAGCGGTACCGCGAGGCCCGTGCGCGCGCGCCGGACGACGTCGAGGTGCTCGCCGACTTCGCGCGGGCGCGCCTGGCGTCGGGGCCCGACGACCCGGTGGCCGTGGACGAGGCCGTGCGGACCTTCGTCGAGGTCCTCGGTCGGCGCGCCGACGACCCGTGGGCCCGCCAGGGCCTCGAGTTCGTCGCACGCCGGGACGCCGACGCCGTGCCACGCGAGTGGCCGTCGCGGACGCGGCTCGACCGAATGGTCGCCACGCTCCGAGCGGTGGCCGAGGCGGACCCCGCGGACGGCACCGCTTGGGCGAACCTCGGGAACGCGCTGCGGACGGCGGGCGACCTCGAAGGCGCGGTCGCCGCGTTCGACCGCGCCCTGGCGTCCAACCCCTACGACGCGGGCGCCTGGAACGACCGCGGGATCGCCCTCGCCGCGGCGGGCCACGCGGCCGAGGCCCGGACGTCCTGCGACGCGGCGATCGAACGGGACCCGGGCGCGGTCGCCCCGCACCAGAACGCCGCGCGGCTCGCGCGGCTCGCCGGCGACCTCGACGCCGCGGCGCGGCACGCGTCGGCCGCGCTCGCGACGGCGCGGGCGCTCGGCGGCCACCCGCAACTGTACCGTTCGGTCCACGACCGGGTGTGGCGCGCCCGGACGGCGCCGACCCGATGATCGGGGCCAACGCCACGGGGATCGGCTGTCCGACGGCTGGGAGGGTCGTGTACGATCCGCCCGCCGGTCGCGCCGGACCTCCGGGCCTGGGCCGACGGTCGTTCCGAGACGGGAGCCCGTTCCGATGAAGTCGAGCCTGTTCCGCTGGTCCTGGGTCGCGTCCGTGTTCGTCCTGCCCGGAGCGATCGGGGTCGCCACGATCGCCGGGGGGGGCGCCCGCCCCGCCGTCGCGGCCGACGCGCCCGCCGCTCCGGTTCCCGCCGGTCCGGCCCCCGCGGCGAAGCGCCCCCTCGACCCGAAGGAACGCGCCCAACTCGTCCCGCTCCTGCGTGGCTACCTCGACGTCGACAACCCGGAGGGTTTCAAGGCGCGCACCCAGCTCGTGGACGCGCTGAAGAAGCTGCGCGAGAGCGGGTGCGACGTCCTCGCCGACCGCGAGGCGCTCCTGTCGGTGATCTACCCGGCACGCGCGTTCGCGCCCGCGTTCGAGAAGAAGCTCCTGACGCGCGACGACAAGGACGCCAAGATCGAGCTCGACACCTTCACGAACGTCGTGTCCGTGAACTGGGGCGATCGCCGCCTCTCGATCTCCCTGCCCGCCGGGTACGAGGAGGCTCGCAAGGGAAAGAAGCTGCCGACCCTCGCGCCGTTCCCCGCGATCGTGAGCCTGCACGAGCTCGAGGACTTCATGGGCGACAAGGGCCAGAAGGAGCACCCCGGGTCCGAGCTCATCAAGCGTCGGTGGAGCCGCAAGGCGACGAAGGTGCCGGACGGGTGGTTCGTCTTCGCGCCGGTGGCGACGCGCGCCCAGTTCAGCAAGGACGGGAAGATCGACCCGACGAAGATCCCGCTGCGCGAGCTGTGGACCCGCTACCACGTCGACGTGGACCGCGTGGTCCTCGAGGGCGGGTCGGACGCGCTGGCGTTCGCAGCCTCGCAGCCGCAGTTCTTCGCGGGCCTCATCGTCCGCAACGAGAAGGCGGAACTGCCCGTGCCGGAGCTGGTGCGCAACCTGTCCACGCTCTCGATCTACGTCGTCGGCGGCGCGGAGTCGCCCGTGGTGAAGGCCCTCGAGGCCGGCGGCTTCCCGAAGGAGCGCCTGAAGGTCGGCGGGGCCGAGGGCCTGCCCGAGTGGCTCGCCGCGAAGGAGCTCCGGCGCGTCGTCCCGAAGGTGTTCACGTGGACGGTGAAAGACCCCGACGTGCACGCGTTCGCGCACTGGGTCAACATCGAGCAGGTGGACGCCGGCGGGACCGTCGCGCCGACGCTGAAGGTCGAGGTCGTGGACACGGCGGAGGCGCCGAACACCATCCAGGTCACGTCGTCGGGGATCCGCTCCCTCAGCTTCTTCCTCTCCGACGACGTCGTCGACCTCGGGCGCGAGGTAAAGCTGATCGTCAACGCGACGCCCGTGCGCGAGGTGAAGGTCCACAGCCCGCGCAGTGCGGAGGGGAAGGCCGTGAAGCTCCCCGCCCGGTTCGACGCCGAGCGCACGCTCGACAACGTCTTCGACCTCATGCCGGACTTCTACCCGCGCCGCCAGATGTACTACGGCTGGCTCTTCCCCCTCGCGTTCGTGAAGGTGCCGGTGCGCACCGACCGCGCGGAGGAGGTGTGCCCGACCACCCAGGGCAAGCCGCCCGTCGAGACGCCGGCCGCGCCGGTGGACGAGGCCGCCGCGCTGCGCGAGAAGAACGCGCTCAACTACGTCACGAAGGCCGGCGAAAACGAGGAGATCGGCGACTTCGCGAAGGCGCTCAAGCTTTACCGCAAGGCCGTCGAGGAGGGCGAGTCGAGCGTGAAGGCGAAGGCCGAGGCCAAGGTGACGGAACTCGAGGCCAAGGTCGGCGGCGCGGCCGGCGGCGGCTGACCCCGTGGACGGCGCCCCTGCGCGCGTCCCGTCGGACCGGGTCCGCGCCATCGCCGGTCCGGCCGTCCTCGACGGGGCGGCCGCCGCTTGCGCCGGCGCCGCCACGCTCGTGGTCGAGATCGCCGTCGTCCGCTTGACGGCGCCGTGGTTCGGTCAGGGTCCGTATGTTTGGGCGAACGCGGTGGGGGTCACGCTGCTCGCGCTGGCGCTGGGGGCCGCGGTGGGGGGGCGCTGGGCGGCCCGCGACCCCGCGGGGCGCGCCGTGCCGTTCGCCGCCGCGGGCGCGGCCGCGTGGCTCGCGGTCGCGGCCGGGTTCGCCGCGCCGCTCGCGGCCTGGCTCGTGCCCGTCGACGTCGCGGCCGACCGACCCCTCCCGTTGTCGTTGTGGGCGAGTCTGGTGGCCACCGTCGCGGCGCTCGGCCCGCCCGGAGTCGTGCTCGGCGCCCTGCCGCCGGTGCTCGTTGCGCGCGCGACCGCGGAGGCCGGCCGCGCCGCCGGCCGGGTGTCGGCGCTCGGGACGCTCGGCGCGCTCGGCGGCTGCGCGGCCACGGGCCCGTGGCTCGTGCCGGCGTTCGGCGCCCGGGGCGCGGTCGCGCTCGCAGGCGTCCTCGCCGCGGTCGCCGCGCTGCTGACGGTCCGACCGGCGCGTGCCGTGGCGGCGATGGCCGAGGTCGGCCCGTCCGTCGGCCCGCGCTCGCGGCCGCCGCACGCGACGTGGCTCGTCCCCGTGCTCGGCGGGCTCGTCGTGACGATCGTCGAGTTCACCGCGTTCCGGCGGTTGACTCCCGTGTGCGGCGGTACGAACGCCACGTTCGCGGCGGCCATCGCCGCGGTGCTGCTGGCGACGTCGGCGGGGGCCTGGTGGGGGGGCGGCCGGCCCGACGGCGGGCGAGATCGGTCCCGGGCCCTCCGCCTGCTCGTGCTCGCCGTGCCGCTGGCCGTCGTAGCCCCCGCGCTCGCGGGTGCCGTGGCGGGCACGGCGGGCGCGTTCGTCGGCGCGCTCGTCGGCTTCGGCGGGCCGCTCTTCGCCCTGGGCGCTGCCGGACCCGTCGTCGTCCGCGTCCGGGCCGCCCACGGCGGCGGTGCGGGCCGTGCGGCCGGCGTGGTGCTCGCGGCCTCCACCGCCGCGAGCCTCGTCGGCTGCTACGCGACGCCGCTGGTGCTGCTCGCCGACCTCGGGATCCGGCTCACCTGCGTGCTCGCGGGCGCGCTGCTCGTGCTCGTTGCCTTCGCCGTGCGCTCGCTCCGGGACGCCGCTGCACCGGCCGCGTCCGGCGCGGACACGATGACGGCCGTCGCCGCCGGCCCGGCCCCACGCGCCGCGCGGCGCGCCCTCGTCGCGGCGACGGCGGCGCTGGTCGTCGCGAGCGCTGCGACGCTCGTGCCGCGGGGACCGCTGCGCACGGACACCGGGCAGGTCGAGGAGCTCGAGTCGGCGTACCAGACCGTCCGGAGCGTCGAGGCGCGCGAGGTCGTCCCCGTGCCGATGCCCGGGCGCCACGCGCTGTTCGGAGGCGAGCGCGAGGTGCGCACGCGGTTCCTCCGTTTCGACGAGGACGCGGCGTCCTACCAGAGCGTCCGGCTGCCCGACGACGAGGCGGCGCTGCTGACGGCGGGCCGCTACTACGACCACCTCGCGCTCGGCGCGTGGTTCGGCGGCATGCCCTGGACGCGGCCCGACGGCCCGCTGCGCGTGCTCGTCGTCGGGTACTGCGGCGGCACGCTGCACCGCACGCTCGTGGCGACCGCGCCCGCCGGTCGTCGGGTGGAGGTCGTCGGCGTCGAACTCGACCCCGCGGTGATCGCGCTGGCGCGCCGCCATCTCGGGCCGCTCCCAGACGGCCTCGTGCTCCACGAGGGCCGCGACGCGCGCGAGGTCGTCGAGGGCCTCCCGACGACGCCCTTCGACCTCGTGCTCGTGGACGCGTACCAGCGCACGCAGTACGTGCCGTTCCAGCTCGCGACCGTGGAGTTCTTCCGGGCCGTCGCGCGGCGCCTCGCGCCCACGGGGGCCGTGGCGGTGAACATGAACGCGCCGGACGGCCTCGGTGGCGCGCTCCTCGACGCCGTGGCGACGTCGATGGCGCGGGGCCTCGGCCCGTCGCACACGGTCTGGCTCGCGCCGAACCTGCAGTACGCGACGAACGCCGTCGTGTGGGGGTGCGCGGGCCCCACCGCGCCGCGCCTGCGGAGCGACGTCCCGCTGCCGCTGCTCGTGCCGGCGTTCACGCTCGAGCGGTTCCTGGTCCGCGCGACCCGGCGCGGGACCGAACTGACGGACGACCGCGCGCCGGTCGAGCGGCTCGCCGACGAGGCCCTCCTGCCGGTGAAGGGGCGCCGATGACCCGCCGGCACCTCCGCCCGGTCGTCCTGCTCGGGGCGCTCCTCGCCGCCGCGGGCGCGATGGCGCGGGGGGCCGCGGCCGAACCGGTGTCCGCCGCGGCGCGCGCCCGCGCCGAGACCGCGTTCGTCGACGGCCGCCTCGACGACCTCGACGCCGCCCTCGGCGCCGGGACGACGCTCGCCGACGCCGAACCGCTCGCGCTGCGCGACCTCTGGTGGCGCCCGCGGGCGGGGTACGTGGCGCCCCTGCCCGCGGCCGACGATCTGTCGCTCGCCGCGCGCCGGTTGCGTTGGCTGGCCGACCCGGCGGCCCGCGGCGAAGCGCCGTACCCCGCGCCGCAGGCCGGCGAGACCGACCCGTACCCGCGACTGGCGTTGCTGGTAGCGGACCGTTTGCAACGCGAGGCCCGGGGCGCGGAGGGGCTGCCGCGGGCCAGTCCGCTCTGGGACGCGCCGGACGAGGACGTGCAGTACGTCTGGCGGTGGTACGCCTCCCGCGCCTACGAAGGGCCGCAACCCGACGCATCGTCGCCGAAGGACCGGGCCGCGACCGAGGCCGCACAGGCGCGCTTCGAGGCGGTCGTCGAGCGGAACCGCGCCTGGGCGGTGGGGGCTGTCGGGGCCCTCATCCTCGCGGCGGGCCTCGCGTACCGGCGCCTCGGGTCGCGGCCCGGGCGCAAGTCTCCGGCGCGGCCGACCGACTCCTAAGTGGGGGGGATCCCCCCCGCCGGAGGTTGCCGTGTTCTGTCGCCTCGCCTCCGTGCTCGCGGCCCTCTTCCTCGTCGCCGGGACCGTGGCGTGCTCGTCGGACGACACACGGCCCACCTACGCGTACAGCGCGT
>Ga0105047_10005044_pt1 | contig 22824 bp, 17 predicted proteins | sample MAT04_FD_78384 | JGI IMG/M metagenome (GOLD analysis project Ga0105047, IMG submission 78384) | Freshwater microbial communities from Lake Fryxell liftoff mats and glacier meltwater in Antarctica - MAT-04 (megahit assembly) | ecosystem: Environmental > Aquatic > Freshwater > Ice > Liftoff... | reverse complement strand
TTGTAGAGCGAGAACACGAGCGCATCCAGGCCCCGCGCGATGAACGTGTCGTAGACGGTGCCGATGGGGATGAGCGGCTCGCCCAGGAGCTCCGCGGTCATACCCAGCTGGCCCAGCATCATGAACAGGTTCATCTCACTGATGCCCAGCTCGATGTGCTGGCCGCTCGGGTTTGGCTGCCACTTGAGAAGCCGCGGCGTCTGGTCGAAGATGGTGCGGGTGTGCCGGTCGTACACGCCGACCTTGTTGATCCAGCCGCCCAGGTTGGTGGACACCGCCACGTCCGCGGAGGTGGTCACCAGGCGTGACGCGAGCGTGGGATGACGGGACGCCTCCGTGAGCACGTCCCCGAACGCCATCTGGGTGCTGACCTTGGCCGCGACGCGGGGCTCCAGGCGCACGTCGGCGGGGATCGCCTCGCGCAGCGCCTGGCCGCGGGCGGCACTGCGTTCCGGCACGCCCTCGCCGTACAGCTCAACGCGCCGGCCGTGGGCCCAGCGGCCCTCCGCTGAATCGGCGTCGAACGCCGCCCACGGATCGTCCGCGTCGACGCCCAGCTGCGGTGCCAGTGCCGTGATCTGGTCGGTGCTCATGAGCGCCGAGTGGTTGGCCGCGTCGCCCGCGAACGGCAGCTGCCAGCCCTTGATGGTGTACGCGAAGATGACCGTCGGTCGGTCCTGGTCCGCGTCGCCCACCTCCAGCAGCCGCGCCAGCTCGGAGTGGTCGTGGCCGCCCAGGTCCGCGAGCAGCGCGTGCAGGCCCGCGTCATCGGTGTCGCCCACGATGCGCACCAGCCCGTCACGGTCGTCCGCGGCGGCGCCGCCCACCAGCCGTTCCCGCGCCTCAGCACCGGGGATGCGCAGCATCGCCTGGTACTCCTCGTTGGACATCTCGTCGATGCGCTTGCGCAGCACCTCGCCGCCCGGTCGCGCGAACCGCTCCCGAAGGTGGCGGCCGTACTTGGCCTCCAGGACCTGCCAGCCGGCCGCGGCGAACGTGGCCTGGGTCCGGTTGACGCGGATGCCGGGGATCACCCGGTCCAGGCTCTGCCGGTTGAGGTCCACGATCCAGGTGACGTTTCCCAGACCGACCAGCGTCTCCTCCTCGAGCGCCTCCCAGATGTTGCCCTCGTCGAGCTCCGCATCGCCGACCATGGCCACGAAGCGTCGCGCGCTGAGCTCCCGGGCACGCTCGAAGTGCGAACGCAGGTAGCCGTCCGTGGCCGCCGCGAACAGGGGTGCCACCGGGCCCAGGCCCATGGAGCCCAGCGAGAAGTCGACCGGGTCCGGGTCCTTCGTGCGCGACAGGTAGGGCTGGAGGCCACCCTTGGCGCGCAGCCTGCGCAGGTACTCTTCGGGCAACGAGCCCATCAGGTACTGGATGGCATGGAACGCCGGGCCGGCATGCGGCTTGACGGCCAGCACGTCCCCGCGCTTGAGATAGCGCAGCAGCAGCTCCGTCAGGATGGTCACGGAGCTCGCCGATGAGGCCTGGTGGCCGCCGACCTTGAGACCGTCGATGCTGGGCCGCACGACGTTCGCCTCATGGATCATCCGGACCGCCAGCCAGAGCACGCGACGGTCGATTCGCTCAAGGAGCTCATCCGCGGCGGGCTCGCGCGGATCGGGCAGGACGGGCACGGCGGGGCTGTGGCTGCTGCGACTCATGACCGTACGGTAGAAACGATTGCGGGCCGTGTCAATCCGACCTGGTGCGTGGGTCCGAGGCCTGGATCCAGGGGGACGTCGCGACAGCCGTGACGACGGCGTCGAGGTCCACGCGCCGGCCCTTCGAGAGCGGGTTGGTGGTGCGCATCACGGTCAGGCGCAATCGGTGCGGCGCGGCGTCGGGGAGCGACACCACGGCGACCACGCTGCGGGGCGTCTTGACCGCGGAATAGAGGTCCGCGGTTGCCACGGAGGCACCGTCGAGCAGCACGGTCAGGCGCCCGCGCGACGGTCCTTTCGTGGCCACGATGGCCACCTGGTCACCCTGGACACGGAACGTCAGCGATGCCCCGCTGGTGCTGGTGCGCACGACCGAGCCGTCGACGGACCCCGCCTGCGTCCGGGTGACCCAGGCGGTACCCGCCGCGATGGCGAGCCCGGACTGGTCCGTGATGGTCGTGCCCAGGATCACTGGCGAGCCGGGATCGGTGCGGTTGCCGAGCGTGTCCACGCCCCGGACGGAGAGGCCGCAGATGCCGGGCGGCACGGACCCGGAGATGAGCGTGGCCGCGTCCCCGGCGACCACGATGCGGCGGCGGACGGTCGGCCGGTCCGCGGTGGTCGCCCGGTTCGCGGTGCCGGCCCGGGCGGCGGCCGTGGCACGGTCGGCGGCCCTCGTCCTGGCCCTGGTGCGCGCCGCCGCAGCCGGGTGCTCCCCGCCCAGGCCGGGCCCGCAGTCGTGGACGAGCATCGAGCTCGCGACGCCCGCGATCGGGTCCTGCGCCGTCCACGTCACCTGGACCGGGATCGACCGGTCCGTGCCCAGCGGGCCGTCGCGCAGGGTGAGCACCGGCCGCCCGAGGTGAGGGCCAGACTGATCGAGCAGGATCCGGTCGTTCAACTCCGGCCCTTCCGCGCCCTCCGAGCTGCGGATCTGCACCCGGACCTCGCGCTCGCCATCTCCCTCCGTCAGCCGGTGCTCCACGGACGCCGCCCAGGGACGCCAGTCGGACCAGTCACCGCGGTCATCGGCGGTGCGCAGATGCGCCCCGTCGAAGGTCGAGACGTCCAGGGCCACGAGCCGCTCGGCGGTCATGCGCGCTCCGTCGTTGATGAGCACGGGGAACCCGCGCCACGTCTCGAGCGACGTGTCAGTGCCGTTGAACACGTTGCCGTCCAGCGTCTTGCCCAGCTCCGGGAACCGGTACGGCCGGATCTGCCAGAACCGCCAGCGCGACCAGCCGGCCGGCAGGAGCACTCGGTCACACCGCCAGCAGGCGACCCACAGCGGCAGATCACCGAACGTGCGATCGCCGCCCATCACCTGCTTCCACATCTGGCGTGACGTGTAGACGATCGGCGGACGTCCGGTCCGCTCCACGACGCGATCGACCATCGCCCGCAGCCGGGGCACGGTCTCGGCCCAGACGGCCCACCCGAACGCCTTCCAGCATTCCACGTCGATGACCAGGGGCATCGCGTCGGTGAGCATCCCCTGGGCTGCCGCGGTGTCCACGAGGTGATCGGCCTGGGCGGTGCCGTCCTTCGTGTAGTCGAAGAAGTGATAGGCGCCGGCAAGGAGACCGGCCTCCCGTGCTCGGCGGACGTTGGCCGCGAACCGGCTGTCCACGAGCATGGTGCCCTGGGTCGCCTTGATGAACACGAAGCGCATCCCCCTGTCCGCGATGGGCGCGTAGTCCAGGCTGCCGTTCCAGACGCTGACATCGATCCCCGGCGGCAGGTACGGCGTGGGCGTGGGCTTCGGTGTCGGAGGCGGACTGGGCGTGGGCGAGGGCGACGGGGAGGCCGACGGGTCCGGGGAGGCCGACGGGTCCGGGGACGGTGAGGGCGATGGGTCCGCCGATGGCGAGGGCGACGGGGTGTCCGTGGGTCGCGGCGTGGGGGTCGGGTCGGCGGTGGGCCGGCAGCCCCGCGCGGCGGGCGCGTCCATGGCGCCCACGGGTCCGGTGGGCGCCGGGGTGACGATGGCACCCTGGGACGGCATCGGACCGATCGCGGTGACGAGCAACGAGAGCACCGCGAGGCTCGCCGCCGCGACGATGCCTCGCGGAGCGCCGGATGCCGCACGCCGCGCGCGACCGCTCGGACGGGACGCGGGACCGGTTGCCGGTGCGGGACCGGGGGCCGGCGCCGCGCCGGTGGTCAGGGTTCCCATGACCGGCATGATGGACCACGTACGGCGCTGCGGCGGGGCACCGAACGTCAGGGTCCCCCACGTGACCGTTGCGCGCGCCCGCGGAGCGCGCGCCACTGGGAGCACTGACGCGGGCCTACCGGGTCGCGGCGACGTCCTCCAGGGCGGCGCGGAACCCGGCGACCAGCGTCCCGATCTCCGCCTCCGTGATCACGAACGGCGGCGACACATGGAGCGCCCTGCCGCGCAGCACGCGCGTGAGGATGCCGTGCTTCCACGCAGCCGCGACCACCTGCTCCAGCACCGGCGGCGGCACGGATAGCTCCACGGCGCCCGTCAGGCCCACGGTGCGGATCTCCGACACGAGCGGTGCGTCCGCGAGGCAGCGCAGTGCAGCGTCCAGCACCGGCTCCAGGGCCGCGACGCGGGCGATCAGGCCCTCGCGCTCGAAGATGTCCAGGTTCGCCATCGCGGCCGCCATCGCGCCGCCGTGGCCCTGGTACGTATAGCCGTGGCGGAACAGCGATCCCGGCTTGTCCCAGAAGGGCTCCGCGACCCGCGGGCCCACGAGCACGCCGCCGAGCGGCTGATAGCCGGACGTGGCGCCCTTGGCGAACACCAGCAGGTCCGGCTCGATGCCGTAGCGCTCGACAGCCCACATCCATCCCGTGCGCCCGAAGCCGGTGACGACCTCGTCGGCGATCAGTAGCACGTCATGCGCCCGGCAGACGGCCGCGATGCGCGGCCAGTAGTCCTCCGGGGGCGGGTAGACGCCGCCGGCACCGATGACCGGCTCGCCGATGAACGCCGCGATCCGGTCGCCGTGGTCCGCGAGCAGCGCCTCCAGCGCGGTCGCGTCCATGGCAGGCACGAATTCCGCGGTCGGGATGAGCGAGCCGCCGTACCCCTCGCGGTTGGGCGCGATGCCCGCGAGTGAGGTCCCATAGGCGGCCATGCCGTGGTACCCGAACTCACGCGCCACGATGACCTGCTTCTCCGGCCGCCCGACGACGTCCCAGTATCGGCGCACCAGCTTGGCCGCCGTCTCGATGGCCTCCGAGCCGCCCGAACTGAAGAACACCTTCGCGTCCGGCATCGGCGCGAGGGCGGACAGCCGGTCCGCGAGGTCCAGGCCGACGTCCACCACGTACGCCCCGAACGAGGAGTACGCGTGTAGCTGCTCCAGCTGCTTCGCGGTGGCGGCCGCGATCTCGGCACGCCCGAAGCCCGCGTCGGCGAACCAGAGGCCGCCCGTGGAGTCGAGGTAGGCGTTGCCGTCGCGGTCCCAGATGGTGGATCCCTCGCCCCGCGTGAGGACCACCTCCCGCGAGCGGATCGCGCTCATGTCCGCGAACCCATGCCAGAACCGTGTGTCGCTCATGTGCCTCCTGCCCCCGGGTCGCGGTCCACCGGACGGGCCAGCATGACCGCGGTGATGAATCCGTCGATGGCGGCGTCCCGCTGTTCGAGGGGCATCGTATCGAGCCCGAACCCGGTCGAGGGGAAGTCGCCGAAGATGCGCCAGCCGAGCGCCATGGAACCCAGCGCGGACAGCACGATCCGCGGATCCGCCCGGCCCTCCGCGGCGACCGAGGGCGCCAGCGCAGCGGCGATGCCCAGGACGTCCTGGAACAGCAGCGCGTCGGGACGCAGGTCGCCGGTCCGGTACCCGTCGAGGATGGCGCGCGCCATGAACCGGACATACGTGCGCCGCGTGGAAAGACCCGCCAGCAGCCGCCCGAGACCACGTTCGGCTCGTCGTCCGTCTCGGCCAGCTGACGGAACCAGGCCACCTCGCGCGCGATCACGGCACCGATGAGATCGTCCTTGCTGCCGAAGGACCGGTGCACCAGGGCGTGGTTGATACCGGCGCGCAGGGCGATGGCGCGCACGGTGACCGCGTTCGGGCCGCGATCCGCGATCAGCTCCGTGGCGGCATCCAGCACGCATTCCATGACCGCCGCCCGACCGGTCGGGCGCGTCCCGCCGTCGACCTCCGGTTCCCTTGTCACGGGCACAGGGTAGCCGTCCCGGTGCGACGCGACCGACCTTCGTCGCGGCGCCGGCGCGGCCAGGGAACCAGTCCGCGCGATGCGGCGTCTTGCAGGTACCGGACGCCCCTCCCTGGCGCCGGCTCCCACGTGTCCCCATGGAGGAACCGCATGTCCACGAACGTTCTGACCGCCGCTCCCAGGCGGACCGGCCTTCTCGCCATCGGCGCCTTGGCAGGCGTCCTCGTGGCCGCCATCGCAGGTCCCGCGATGACCGTCAGCGCCGCCGACGAGAGCGGCGCGCGCGAGCACACCATCAGCGTCGAAGGCACCGGCATCGTCAAGATCAAGCCGGACGTGGCGGACGTCAGCCTGGGCGTCTCCATCCAGCGCGACCGCGCGGGGGATGCCTCCATCGAGGCCGCGAACGCGATGGCCAGCGTGGTCAAGGCACTGCTCGCGGCGGGCATCGCCGAGGACGACATCCAGACCACGACGCTGTCCCTGGACACGGTCTACAACTATGATCGCAACCCCGCCACGATCGTCGGTTACCAGGCGACCAACATCGTGAGCGTCACCCTTCGCGATGTGACCCAGATCGGCGCGGTCATCGACGCGGCCGTGGATGCGGGCGCGACCACCATCGGCGGCATCAGCTTCCGCGTGGAGGACGTCACGGCGCTTGAGGTCCAGGCACGCGACGCCGCGATGGCTGATGCCAAGGCCAAGGCGGAGCAGCTGGCAGCAGCGGCCGGTGTGGCCATCACGGGCGTCGTGACCATCGTCGAGACGGTCAGCTCGCCGCCCATGCCCGTGTATTTCGCCGAGGACTCGATGGGCGGCGCGTCGCGCTCCGCCGAGACGCCGGTGTTGGCCGGCAACGTGAACGTCACGGTCAACGTGTCGGTCGCCTACAGCATCTCGTAGTCAGGCCGCGCGTCGAGCACGCGCTGCACGCCACAGGGCCGGGAGGCGACTCCCGGCCCTGTTCGATTCCCCGTCCGATTCCGCGGCGTGCTCAGCCGCCGGGAATCGAAACGGGGCCGGCGTGCGCCGGCCCCGTCCGTGTCCGCCGAAGCGGAGCGGTTCTCAGATGTTGTTGCCGATGCTCGACAGGATCGAGCTGATCTGCGTGCCCAGGAAGACGAGCGCGGCGATCGCGATGACGGCGATGAGTGCCAGGATGAGTGCGTACTCGGCCAGGCCCTGGCCCTCCTCGTCGCGGTTGATGAGGGAGGTCAGGTAGTTCGCGAACTGGATCATTTCGTGGCTCCTCGGGAAAAGTGGATGGATGAGTACCAATGCGAAGGTTGCGCCCGAGGACGTTCTGCAACCATAGGACGTGAGTACCACCGGCCCGCGGCGGTCGGGGGACTGCACGGACGCGCGTCCGGGGACTAGCGCCGCAGCGTCTCCGCGGCCTCATCCGGCATCAGGAACCAGCGCAGCTGCTGGAAGTCCGGACCCACCGCGAGATCCTGCGCGGACTGCGGCGGGACGGGTGGTGCCGGTGGATCTGCACATAGCGCACGAGCGTCGGCCAAGTGGCCGGCCAGATCGGACTCGGGGGCATGGTGCCGGTGGGCCTGCCAGGTCATCGACCCGTCCACGTAGCGGACGTCGTGCAGGGAGAGCGGCGGCTCGGCCAGCCCCGCGGCATGGCGCCAGAGGCCGGTGGCGGCATCGAATCGATACTGGGGCAGGAGTCGCCACCCGTCGCGCGCCACGAGCTCCACGGCATCGAGGAGATACCCGAACACGGCTTCGCTGATGAAGTAGTTGAAGTTGACGCGCACCCATCCCGGCTTGATGCCATCGCAACCGCGGCCGATCTCACGCTCGATGCCGTGGGATCGCGCGAGGTCGATACCCAGCAAGCGGTGGCCGTACGGGCCGGCGCAGGAGCAGCCGCCGCGGGCCTGGATGCCGAGCAGGTCGTTGAGCAGCGCCACGACCAGGTTGTGGTGCAGATAGCGCGACCCGTGGCGGACCGTGAAGCTCACGATGGACAGCCGCCGGGCCGACCGATTACCCAGGACCTCCAGGCCCGGCACTGCACTCCAGCGCTCGATCGCCCGCCTGATGAAGGACTCCTCGCGCTCCCGGATGGCCGACTCCCCGACCGCCGACTTGAGCTGGAAGGTGAGGCCGGCGCGGATCGATTCGATGATCGCCGGTGTGCCCGCTTCTTCGCGGTGCTCGGTGTCCGTCAGGTAGACGTGCAGGTCGGCGTTGACGTACGCGACCGTGCCGCCCCCGACGACCGTCGGCACGCGGTTCCGGAACAGTTCCCGGCGCGCGACGAGCACCCCGGGTGTACCGGGGCCGCCGATGAACTTGTGGGGCGACAGGAAGATCGCGTCCTTGTAGTGGCCCGACTCGGGATCCGGCGACATCTCGATGTCCACGTACGGCCCGGCCGCAGCGAAGTCCCAACAGCTCAACGCGCCGTGCCGGTGGAGCAGGATGCTCACGGCCTGGGTATCGGACAGGATGCCGGTCACGTTGCTTGCGGCGGAGAACGAGCCGATCTTCAGCGGGCGGTCGCGGAAGCGCTCCAGCTCGGCCTCCAGGTGGGCCAGGTCGATGCGGCCGTCCGCGTCCTCGTGGATGGTGACCACGTCCGCGATCGACTCGCGCCAGGGCAGCTCGTTTGAGTGATGCTCGTAGGGCCCGATGAACACGACCGGCCGTTCGGCGATCGGGATGTGGCGGCGCAGGTCGTATCGATCGTCGAGGTCCGCAGGGATGCGCAGGTTGAAGACCGCCACGAGCTTGTCCACGGCGGCCGTGGATCCCGAGCCCGTGAAGATCACGGCGTGGTCGTCAGTGGCGCCCACGGCGTCGCGGATGATCCGTCGCGCGTCCTCGCGGAAGCGCGTGGTCTGGAGGCCCGTGCCGCTCGATTCCGTGTGCGTGTTGGCGTACAGCGGCAGCACCGATTCCCGCAGGTAGTCCTCGATGAACGTCAGGCTGCGGCCGCTCGCGGTGTAGTCGGCATACGTGACCCGGCGGAGCCCGAACGGCGTCCGGAACGCCTCATCATCCCCGATGACCGAGGCGCGGATGGTCTCGATGAGCGTCGCGGGATCGGCCACGGGCAGGGTGCGGGCGGGTGCGGGCATCGTGGCGTAGCGTACTCCGCCGGCCACGCCTCGCTCCACCGAAGCGAAGCGGATCAGCAGCCCCAGCCGACGGCGGGTTGCGGGCGCAGCGTGGGGAGCTGCTCGATGGCGTCGCGCACGAACACGATCACCTCGCCGCCACTGCCGTAGCGCACCCCCGCGAGCGCGCCGGGCGGCGGGTCGCACCAGACCTCGCTGTAGCCACCGCCCCCCTCGTGCGGAGTCTCGTTCCGGAAGGAGTGGCAGAGGCCCAGGCCCGGCAGCACCAGCCGGGGGCGGGCCGGGGGCGCGTGCCGGGGCCGGGCAATGCCGGAGGCGGGGGCGTGCCGGCTGCCGGGGCCGGGGCCGCGGCCGGGGCCGGGGCCGGGGCCGGGGCCGGGGCCGGAGGAGCGTGCCGGGGGCGGGGGCGGGCCGGGGGCGCGTGGGTGTGCCCGGCGGGCGACGCGGTCCGTCAAGGAGGCGTCCGTTCCCGAGACGCACCCAGGAGGTCGCTGAACGCTCCGTTGACGCCACGTCCTCGCACGTCCGGCCCGTCAAGGATGGGGCGGGTCGGTGTGTGGTTCGTCAACGGACCATGATCGGCAGCGTCGACGCTGATCAGGGCAGAGATCGGCTCGTCAAGGGAGCAGCCGGGCCGTCACCGCGCCCGAGGCGGCCGGATGGATCGCGCAGCACGGCGCGGCCGGCCAGCGCGATGGTGCACGGCCCGCGCGGCGGCCGGGCGTCGCACGGCCGCGCAACGGCGCGGCGGCCGCGGGGCTGCGCCCCGCCCCACGCTCGTGGCACCCCTACACTCCCCTCCCATGCGACGACGCATCGCGACCACGGACGGCACCCGGCTGACACCCGCGTTCGCGGCCATCCGCGCGGAGGAGCAGGTCCCCGAGACCTTCCCGGCCGCGGTGCTCGCGGAGGCGGAGGCGGCCGCACGGGCCCCCCACGTGCCCGCCGAGGACCTGACGCACATCCCGTTCGTGACGCTCGACCCACCAGGGTCCATGGATCTTGACCAGGCGTTCCACCTGGAGCAGCTGCCGCAGCGCGCCGGGGCGCGCGAGCGGGGTGGCCCGGGTGGCGGCTTCCGGGTGCGCTACGCGATCGCGGATGTCGCCGCGTTCGTGGCGCCGGGCGGCGCTCTGGACGCCGAGGCGAACAGCCGCGTGGTGACCATCTACTGCCCCGACCGCCGGGTGACGCTCTATCCGCCGGTGCTCTCGGAGGGGGCGGCCTCACTGCTGCAGGATGGGCCGCGACCCGCCGTGGTCTGGACCGTCGACATCGACGCCGACGGCCTGACGACCGCCATCGACGTCCGACGGGCCCTGGTCCGCAGCCGAGCGAAGCTGGACTACCCGGGCGTCCAGGCAGCCATCGACGCAGACAGGGCCGAGGGACCGGTGGCGCTGCTCCGCGACGTGGGTGAGACGCTCATCGCGGCCGAGCACGCGCGTGGCGGCATGAGCATGCGCGTGCCAGCCCAGGAGGTGGCCGCCGATGCGGATGGGCGGCTGGCGCTCCGGTTCCGCCGGCCGCTCCCGGCCGAGGACTGGAACGCCCAGCTCTCGCTGCTGACCGGCCGCGCCGCCGCGAGCCTGATGCTCGACGCCCGCATCGGGATCCTGCGCACGCTGCCCGCCGCGGACCCGCGCGACGTGGCCCGACTGCGACGTGTCGCCGCGGGACTGGACATCGCGTGGCCCACCGACGTGGCGTATGGTGCGCTGGTGACCGTCATGGATGCTGACACGCCCGCCCGGGCCGCCTTCCTGAACGAGGCGGCCTCCCTCTTTCGCGGCGCCGGATACACGGCGTTCCGCGGATCGTTGCCGGAGCTCACGACCCACGCCGCCATCGCCGCACCGTACGCCCATTGCACCGCGCCCCTGCGCCGGCTGGTCGACCGCGCCGTGTCGGAGACCTGCCTGGCGATCGCCGCCGGGCGCCCCGTCCCCGGCGACATCGAGGCCGCACTGCCGCTGCTCGCCGCCACGATGGCCGAGGGCACGCGCCGGGCCGGACGCGTGGAGCGTGCCTCGATCGACCTCGTGGAGGCGGCCGTGTTGGCTCCCCACGTGGGTGAGCTGTTCGACGCGATGGTGGTCGCGCTCGACGACGATGGCGATGGGGGTGAGATCGCGCTGCCGGAGCTGGCCGTGGTCGCTCGCTGCGCGGGCCGGCTGCCGCTGGGCCACCGGACACAGGTGCTGCTCGACGCTGCCGACCCGGCCACGCGCACACTCCGCTTCCGGCTCGCCTCGGACGTCGCCCCCACCGCAGGGTCCGCAGTCCCCGGAGCTGGCGGATGAGCCGCCGGTGGGACGCCGGCTCCTACGACCGTGTCTCGGATCCGATGGTGCGCATGGGCGGCAGCGTCCTGGCGCGCCTGGAGCTGCAGGGTGACGAGACCGTGATCGACGCGGGCTGTGGCACCGGCCGCATCACGGAGCAGCTCCTGGAACGCCTGCCGGAGGGCTGCGTGTTCGCGCTGGACGTGTCCCCCGCGATGCTCGTCGGGGCGGGGGTGCGGCTCGCCCGCTTCGGCGACCGGGTGACGCTGCTGGAAGCGGACCTCAACCTGCCACTGCCGGTCATGGAGCTAGCCGACGCGATCTTCTCGACGGCCACGTTCCACTGGGTCCTGGCCCAGGACGCGTTGCCCGGGCACCTCGCCACGGCGCTCCGGCCGGGCGGTCGGCTCGTGGCCCAGTGCGGCGGCGAGGGCAACAACGCGCGCGTCTTCGCGGCCATGGAGGCGGAGGGCGAGCGGCCCATGAAGCGGCTGCGCTTCGCCGGCCCTGACCTTGCGCGCCGACGCCTGGCCGGGGCCGGGTTCACGGACATCGAGGCATGGTTGACGCCCGAACCGGTCGTGTTCGAGACGCGTGCAGAGATGGAGACGTACCTTGCGACGGTGTTCCTGGGCCCGCTCACGGACCGGCCCACGTCCGACCTGCCTGCGCTTGCCCATGCGGTCGCGGAGCGGCTGACCGAGCCGATGCTGGACTACGTGCGCCTGAACCTGGCGGCGCGGCGCGGCTGACGGGGGCGGCGGCGTCCACCATCCGCGCACCCGCCGGCCGCCGTTCCGCCACCATGTGCGGATGGTCAAGCCCGTCCGCCAGGAGATCCGCATCAGCATCGATGTGGAGGCATCCGGCCCCAGCCCCAGCACCGGCAGCCTGCTGTCCATCGGGGCGTGCCTCGTGGATGACCTCGATGCCACCTTCTATCGCGAGCTCCAGCCGATCCCGGACCTCCCCTGGGAGCGCGCCGCGGAGCGCATCCACGGCCTCTCGCGGGTACACCTCGCGGAGCACGGCCTCGCGCCGGAGGCGGCCATGGTCGACTTCGTGGGCTGGATCGCGGCAGTGGCCCCGGAGGGGACCGTGCCCGTGTTCGTGGGCTTCAACGCGCCCTTCGACTGGATGTTCGTCGCCGACTATCTCCACCGATTCGTCGGCCACAACCCCTTCGGCTACGCGGCCATCGACCTCAAGGCGGTCTACCTGGGCAGACACGGCGTGGCACGCTGGTCAGAGACGACCAAGGAGCACGTGCGGGCGCGCCATCCGGTGACGCTGCCGCACACCCACCATGCGCTGGACGACGCGCGCTTCCAGGCGATGCTCGCACGGCAGCTGCTGGAGCCCCTCCCCAACCCATCCGCCGCACGCGGCTGAGCGAACCGGAGTCATGCCCGTGCGCGCCGATCGATCGCAACGACCCGCCCCCGGACCCGGTCAGGAATCGGTCTGGGACTATCCTCGACCGCCCCGCGTCGAGCCGTCGACCCGGCGGGTCCGGATCATCGTGGATGGCGTGACCATCGCGGACACCCGTCAGGCGCTGCGGGTCCTGGAGACGAGCCACCCGCCGGGCTGGTATCTGCCGCCCGGGGACGTCCGCCTGGACCTGCTGGAGCGCGCCTCGGGCACCTCGATCTGCGAGTTCAAGGGGCTCGCCACGTACCGCACGCTTCGCCTGGACGGCCGCGTCATCCGGGACGTGTGCTGGGTCTACGAACGACCCGCATCCGGCTACGAGGCGATCCGCGACCACCTCGCGTTCTACCCCGGGTGCGTGGACGCCTGCTTCGTGGACGACGAGCGCGTCCTGCCCCAGGAGGGCGGGTTCTACGGCGGCTGGATCACGCGTGACGTGATCGGCCCGTTCAAGGGTGGCGCGCGCACCATCGGCTGGTAGCGCCCGGGGTCCGGGCTGGGTGGGGTACGAAGGGGTGATGGGTGGACTGGTGTGGTCGCCCTAGAGTTCGCAGCAGATCACATCACCGGGGCTCCCAAGCCCAGACCCGCCTCACGGCCTCCAGCGCACCGGCCTTTCCGGCACGCTTGAGTTGGCGGGAACGGACATGGCTCGCTCCGATCGACAACCCGGCGCTCCGACGGTCGGCCTCCCTCCTCCCCGACCACCGGCCGCCGGGTTGTCTGATTCGCGGCGTCAAGGCACCAGGACGGTCACCGTCCTGGTGACGCCCACGGCCACGTTTCCAGCGGCGTCTCGCGTGAACGCGGTCACCTGCTTGTCGCCCAGGCCGCCCGAGAGCGTGATCGACGTGGGCGGGCTCGCCACCCACCTGGTGCTGTCGCCGGCCGGGACGAGCGTCCCCTCCGTGACCGCCCAGGCGGTGATGCCCGAGCCGGTGCCATCGCCGCCGGTGAGGGTGACCGTGATCAGCTGTGTCATCGCCGTGGTGGGCGCCGCCAGCGTCACCGTGGGCCGGGACGTGTCCAGGAGCACGGTCCGGGTCGCGGCCAGGGACACGTTGCCGGCCGCGTCCCGGGTGAACGCGCTGACCGTCTTGAGGCCATCCGTCGCCGAGACCTGGAACGAGGTGGGCGGGGAGGCGACCCATGCGCCGCTGCCGGGCACGGGCGCGGTGGTCCCCTCCACGATGGCGTAGCGGCTGACGCCCACGCCGCCGGCGTCATCCGACCCGCCGATGACGACCGAGATCGTCCGGTTCCGCGTCGGCGCCAGCGCCTCGAGCGTCGCCGAGGGCGGTGCCGTGTCCAGGGTCACGGTCGTCGTGGCGGGCCCGGACACGTGTCCCGCTGCGTCCCGGGTGAAGGCGCTGATGGTCTTGGTGCCATCCCCCGCGGAGACGATCACGGTCGTGGGCGGGCTGGCCACCCACTCGGGGCTGCCTGCGCCGGGTGCCGTCGTGCCCTGCACGACCGCGTACGCCGCGATGCCGGAGCCCGCGGCGCCGTCGCTGCCACCCACGCTGACCGCGAACGTGGGCGATCCGCCCGGGGTCACCGCGGACAGGGTCGCCGAGGGCGCCGTCGTATCCAGTGTCACGGCACGCGTGACGGACGCCACGTTGCCCGCGAGATCGCGGCTGAATGTCGTGACCTGCGTGCTGCCGTCAGCCACGGGGAGCAGCCAGGTGGAGACGGACGAGGCGACCCACGCCGCGTCGTTCGTGGCGGGCTCCGCGGTCCCTGCGACCACGGCCCAGTGGGTGATGCCCGAGCCTGCATCCGTGCCTGAGATGGTGAGGGGGATGGTCCGGACCGTGGTCACCGCGGGCGTCGTGAAGGAGATCGACGGTGCGATGGTGTCCAGGAGGGTGGTCTGGACCGCGGCCAGTGAGATGTTGCCCGCCGCGTCGCGGGTCCAGGCGCGGATGGTCCGGGTGCCCTCGGCGCCGGAGATGGAGTAGGCCGTCGGCATCGTGCTGGTCCAACCGCCGCTACCCAGCGCGGGCGGGCTGCTGCCTTCGGAGATCGCCCAGCGGTGGACACCACTGACGTCGTCCATGCCGCCCACAACGACGGCGATCGTCCGGTCGTTCGTGCGGGCGGGCGGTGCCCCGAGGGTCACGGTGGGGAGGACGGTGTCGATGGTGACGGTCCGGGTCTGGATCGAGGACACGTGCCCCACCGCATCCCGGGCCCAGGCGCTGACCAGCCTGGGACCGTCGCCCGCGGCGACCGTCACGCTGGACGGCTCGCTCGCGACCCATGCGCCGGAACCCGGTGCGGGCTGCGACGTACCAGCCACCACCGCCCAGTGGGTGACCCCGGAGCCGCCATCGTCATCGCCGTCGAGGGCGACCCAGGGGGCGGTGCCGTTGAAGTACGTCGGTGTCGACAGCCACGCGCTGGGAGCCGTCGTGTCGAGGATGACCTGGCTGCTCACGGCCGTCGAGACGTTCCCGGCGGCGTCACGCGTGAAGGCGCTGACGGTCTTGTGCGCGTCTCCGCTGGAGAGGGTGAGCCCCGTGGGCGCGGTCGCGACCCATGCCGCGCTGGCCGCATCCGGTGCGCCGGCGCCCTCCACGAGCGCATAGGCAGCGACACCAGAGGCAGCGTCGCTGCCGCCCACCGTCACCAAGATCGCGCGGGTGGCCGTCGCGAGGGGCGCCGAGAGGGTCACGGTGGGCTTGACGTTGTCCACGATGACGACCCCGCTTGCCGCCAGCGAAACGTTCCCGGCGGCATCTCGGGCGAAGGCGGAGATCGTCCGCGAGCCGTCGCCGACGGGCAGCGTGATCGCCGTCGGAGCGGTCGCCTTCCACTCCGGGAACCCGGTCGCGGGTGGGGTCGTGCCGTTCACGATCGCCCACAGCATGATGACGGAGCCGCCATCCGGCGTGACGCTGATGGTCACCGTGATGACACGCGAGCGCGTCGCTGTGGGCGCCGTAAGGCTGACTGCGGGCTTGACGCTGTCCAGGAAGGTGGTCGCCTGCTTGCGGGCCGAGATCGACCCGTTCTTGTCCTTGGCCCACGCATGGACGGTGTGGGTGCCCTGGGCGGCGGCGATCGTGGTGCTGCCCGGCGCGATGGACCAGCCGGAGGCGGTGAGCGAGGGCGTGGCCGGGTTCTCGGAAAGGAAGTAGCCCGCGATGCCCGTGCCACCGGGATCGGCGGCGCTGAGGGTCACCGACGGTGTCGTGGTGCGCGTGAGCTCGGGCATGGACAACGTGACCGTGGGCACCGACAGGTTCATGGACACCGTCAGCGTGGACGGAGCCGAGATGTTGCCGGCCGCGTCCCGGACCCAGGCGGTGATGGTCTTGGTGCCGTTGCCCAGGCTGAGCACCATCGCCGTGGGTGGGGTCGCCTGCCACGCACCGGAGGCCGCCGCGGGCACCCCGGTGCCGTTCACCACAGCATAGGCCGCCACGCCGGAGCCGGCGTCGGCGGCGGTGAGCGTGATGGGGATCGAGATGGTGGTCGTGGACGCGGGCGCGGTCATGGCCACGGTGGGCCTGGACGTGTCCAGCGATGTGGTCGCCTCGGCGCGCGCGGAGATGGTGCCGTTGTTGTCCCTGGCCCAGGCGTAGATGGTCTTGGGGCCGTTCCCCGCGGAGACGGTGAACGTCGTGGGCAGCAGCGCCCAGGTCGCGGACGCGCCGGGTGCCGCGCCGCTCTCCGAGAGGTGGTGACCCGCGATGCCCGTGCCGCCCGGATCGGTGGCCCTGAGCGTGACCGTGGTCGATCGCGTGATGGTCGCGGCGGGCAGGGTGATGGTCACCACGGGGCCCTGGATGGCCAGCGCCACGGTTGCCGTCGACGGCGCGGACACATTGCCGCCTGCATCCCGGACGAAGGCGGAGATCGTCTTGACGCCATTGCCCGCCGGCAGCTTGAAGGTCGTGGGCTCGACGGTCTTCCAGGCGGTGCTGTCCTTGCCCGGGGCGACGGTCCCGCCCACGATCGCCCAGCGCGTCACGCCCGCGGCCGGCTCGCTCCCGCCGGAGAGCGGGTCAGCCTCGTCGATGGCGATGGCGATGGTGCGCGCCGCGGCGTTCGAGGGCGCGGTCAGGGTCACGGTCGGCGGCGTCTGGTCGATCAGGACGGTATCGCTCGAGCGGAGGGAGATGACGCCGTTCTTCGTCTTCGCCCACGCGTGGACGGTCCTGACGCCTTCGCCCGCGGAGAGCGTGAAGGTCGAGGGCCTGAAGCCCTTCCAGCCGTTCGCGCCGAGCGCGGGCGAAGCCGGGTACTCGGACACGAACCAGCCCTTGATGCCGGAGCCGCCGGGGTCCGTGGTGGGCAGCTTGAGCGCGACGGAGAGCGCCCTCGTGGCGCCAGGCACGACGTTGAGGTCCAGCGTGGGCCTCGCGCCGCTCCCTGCGGGCGACACGCTCGAGGGACCGGTCCTCGACCTGGACGGCGTGAGCGCGGAGCCCGGGCCTGCGGAAGGCGCGGGCTCGGCGTCAGCCGCCGCGGGCGACGAGGAGGTGACGGGCGCGCTGGACGGATCGGGTGCGCTGGACGGATCGGGTGACTGGGCGATGGCTGCCGCGGGCACGAGCCAGAGCAGGAGCAGGAACACGGCCGACGCGGCCGCCCTGCCAGCGGTGGTACGCATGGTGCTGCCTTCCGATGAGTGCGGGAGCGATGGCACCGTGCTCGGCGGTGAGAAGACGATGAGTCGAGTATCGAGCGGCGCTGGGCCGCGACCCACCGCGCCGAGGTACGGGGAGGGACGTACTGTCGCCAGCTGCCCCTCCCCGTATCGGAGCGGTGGCCTCCGATCGTGGTCCGGCGCGCGCGGGCGATGGACCGATGGGTCAGTACACGCCCGGGATCAGACGCCGCGTGTGCGCGCGATAGTCCGCGTACCCGGGGTATCGGTCCGCGAGCCACAGTTCTTCCCGACGCGACTTGAGGTCGAAGAAGCCGAACAGGACGGCCGCGAGCACCAGGGCGATCGGGCTCGCGAGGACCAGGCCGTAGCCGGCTGCGGCCAGCACCAGGCCACCGTAGACCGGGTGGCGCGCAAGCCGGTACACCCCGTGCGTCACCAGTGCGGCGCCGTCTCGCGGCTTCGGGAACGGGGTCAGCCCGGCGCCGAGATCCAGGAGGCCACGGACCGCGAGGAGGCCGCCCGCGACGATGAGCACCAGGCCTGCGATCGCGGCCACGAGTGCCGCCGCGCCACCCCACGCGTTCCCCGCGGCGATCCCGGCGAGGGCGATGGCGAGGACCAGCCCGAGCTGGAGGGCGACCCACCCCTCCCCACGTGGCCCGAGCGACGGCAGTCGGCTGGCGTCCATGGCCACATCCTGACAGGAATCGAAGAGGCCCTCGCCGTGCGACGAGGGCCTCCTTCGTGTCCGCTCAGCGAGCGGAGGGCGTCACGAGAGGATGAGGGTGTTCACGTCGGACGGGGTCGAGTCGACCTCTGAGACGTTGCCCGCCGCGTCCTTGACGAACACGGTGGCCCGGTTGCCAGGTGACGCACTGACGGCGCCGGTGGCTTCGGTGGTCGTGGACTTCCACGCCGCATCGTTGGTTGCGGGCGCCGCCGGGATGGCCGGCGTGGCGCCCGTGGTGATCCTGACCATGTAGTGGGTGACGCCGCTGCCACCCACGTCCGAGCCGCTGATGGTGAGCGTGGTGCCCACGGCGGTGAGGGTCGCGAGGGGCTTGACGGTGTCGATCGAGACGGTGTCGGACGCGCCCAGCGAGACCGACCGGTTGTTGTCCTTGACCCAGGCGTACAGGGTGCGGGTGCCCTGGCCGGCGGAGAAGGTGTGCGTGCTCAGGGCGCTCTTCCAGCCGGTCGCGTTGTAGGCCGGGGTGGAGTTGGTCTCGCTGATGAAGTAGCCCGCGATGCCCGTGCCGCCGGTGTCATCCGGGTCGGCCGCGATGTTCACGGTCAGCGAGTTGGAGAGCGTCTTGGCGATGTTGAACGTCAGGCTCGGGGCCGGGATGGTCATGACCACGTTGTCCGTGAAGGGCCCGCCGACGTTGCCGGCGTTGTCCCGCAGGAACAGGCTGACCAGCTTCTCGCCGTTGACGAGGGGCAGCTGGAACGTGCCCGGGACGGGCAGGTTCTTCCAGTCGCTGCCCAGGGTGGGCGGGTTGACGCCGTTGACCAGGGCGTACTTGGCGATGCCGGAGCCGGAGGCGTCGGAGCCGGTCACGCTGATGTTGATCACGCGGTCGGTCGTCTGATCAACGCCGGAGAGCTCCGTCTCGGTGATCGCGAACGAGCCGGTCGGCTTGTCGTTGTCCCAGATGATCGTCGCCGTCGCGGGGATCGCGGAGATGCTGCCGTTGCTGTCCTTGGCCCACGCGAAGATGTGGTTGGTGCCTTCCGCGGGTAGCGTGACCGACGAGATGGCGGTCTTCCAGCCGGAGGCGTTGGCTGCCGGGGGAGTGCCGGCCTCGCCCGACGTGTTGACACGGGCCAGGAACATCGCGTCCTGGAGTGTCACGCCGGAGCCGTTCTTGGCGACGAGCTTGAGGGTGGCCTTGTTGGTCTTGTTATAAGCCGCCAGCTGGCTGATCGTGACCGTCGGGCCGGCGATCTGCAGCTTGAAGTAGACGGACTTGGCCAGCGACACGTTGGCGGCGCGGTCGCGCACGAACACGCTGACGGTCTTGTTGCCGTTGCCGCTGGTGGTCTTGTGGGTCACCGTCACGTCCGACGCGACGGGCAGGTTCTTCCACGCGTCGGAACCTGGGACCGGGGCCGTGGTGCCGTTCACGACGGCGTACTTGAGGGCGCCCGAGCCGGTCACCGGATCGGCGCTCTGGCCGGGGTCGCTCCACTCGAAGGTGATGGAGATGGTGCGGGAGTCGGTGGTCGGCCGATTGGCCTCCGGGTCATCAGGCGGCTCCGCCTGGGCGGGGACCGTCGTGACGTCGCCGACCTGCGGCACCACCCGGTCGAGGAACGTGGTGTCACCGCCGCGGGACGAGACCTCGCCGCCCGGCTTGGCCTTGGCCCACACGAAGATGGTGTGCTCGCCGTCGACGTTGGTGACGGTGAACGTGGTCGGGGCTTCCTTCCAGCCCTGGGCGCTCGGCAGCGGCGTGGGTGCACCCGTCTCGGACAGGAACCAACCGCCGAGCTTCGTGCCGACCGGCAGTCCGGTCTTGCCCGCCGTGATCGGCACGACGCGGGCGTTGGTGTACGCCTTGGCGTTCACCGTGGCGGAGAACGTCCCGGCGGGGGAGACGGCGACGACTCCCGCCGGCAAGATCAGTGAGGCGCTCAACGCGCCGAGAGTGAGCAACCGAACCGATCGCATGGGTCCTGCCTTCTGGCTACAGGGGGTTCGCTGATTGAACCGATGAGTCCACCCGGGCAGACGCCCGCGGGTTCCAGCAGGTCGGGGATCCTGCCATGGCAGAGCGGCCTCGCCGACCCTTCCTACTGGTTGGACCGAGTGTGCCTGTCGCTCCCTGGCCGCAACGCTGGCCCGTTGGTCCCATCGCGGCTGACCCTTCGGTGGTACCGGCAAGACCCCGCGGATCGGTCAGGTGCGGTCCTGTGCGGTGCGGCTGTGAAACGGGCGTGGCGAGCGTGCGACCCACACACGGCGATGCGACTGCGACGGGAATCGGAAAGACCCCGCCTGGGTGGCGGGGTCTTCGATCGAGCGGCGGATCCAGGCCCCCGGCGGCGCCCCGGGTCAGGACTCGGCGCTGGGCACGCCGATGATGTTGTACCCGCCGTCCACGTACAGCACCTCACCGGTGACGGCCCGCGACAGGTCGCTGCACAGGTACTTGGCGGCATCGCCGCAGTCCTCGGGCAGGATCGCGCGACGTAGGGGGCTGATCTGCTGGAAGGCCCGGTGCATCGATTTGAAGCCGCTGACGCCGCTCGCCGCGAGGGTACGCACGGGCCCGGCGGAGATCGCGTTGACGCGGATGCCGGAGGGACCGAGGTCCACCGCGAGGTACCGGACGCAGGCCTCCAGGGCGGCCTTCGCGACGCCCATCACGTTGTAGTTGGCGACGACCTTCTCCGCACCGTAGTAGGTGAGGGTGAGGATGGAGCCGCCCTCGCCCATCAGCGGGCGGGCCGCTCTCGCAAGCGCCACGAGGGAGTACGCGGAGACGTCCAGGGCGAGAGCGAAACCGTCGCGCGTGGTGTTGAGGAACTCGCCCTCGAGCTCCTCCCTGCGCGCGTACGCGACCGCGTGGACCAGGATGTCCAGGGTGCCGTAGCGCGCCTCCCACGCCTTGAAGACCTGTGCGATCTGCGCATCGTCCTGGATGTCGCAGGGCTCCACGAAGTCCGAGCCGATGCTCGCTGCGAGCGGCTTGACGCGCTTCTCGATGAGCATCTCCACGGAGCTGAAACCGACCGTGGCGCCCTCGTCGTGGAGCGCCTTGGCGATGCCCCAGCCGATGGAATGATCATTGGCGACGCCGAAGATCAGCGCCTTCCTACCGTCGAGCAGGCCCATGCGAACTCACCTCCCTGTGCCCGATAGCATGCACGGATGCGCGAGGGAAGGTCAGGCCGGGCGGTCCTGCCACGGCTGCCGGGGCTGATCCTCGGCCTGCTGTTGTTCGGCGTCGCGGTGGCCCTGATGGCGCGCGCCGGCATCGGCCTGTCGCCCTGGGAGACCTTGCACCAGGGCATCACCCGGCACACCGGCATCCCGCTCGGCACGGTCTCCATCCTGCTGGGCCTGCCCATCCTGCTGCTCTGGATCCCCCTGGGTGCTCGACCTGGGCTGGGCACGCTGCTCAACGTGGTGATCATCGGCACGACCACGAACCTGTGGCTGGCCGTGGTGCCGCCGGCGGACGGCTGGCCGGCCCAGGCCCTCCTGTTCGGGGCCGGGCTGCTGTGCGTCGCCATCGGGTCGGGCATGTACCTCGCGGCGGATCTGGGTGCCGGACCCCGGGACGGGCTGTTCACGGCCGTCCACCGGCGGACCGGCTGGCGCATCGCGTACGTGCGCACGGGCATCGAGGCCACGATCCTGGCGGCCGGATGGCTCTTGGGCGGCACGGTCGGCGTGGGTACGCTGGTGTTCGCCATCATCATCGGTCACCTCACGGAGTGGTCGCTGCAGATCTTCGACAAGGAGGGCCGGATCATGCACAGGCGGATCGCAGCGGACGCGGAGTCGGTGCCCGTGGAGGGCGCGGCATGAAGATCCGCTTCCTGGGTTCCGCGACCACTGTCACGGGATCCCAGTTCCTGGTCAAGACCGATCGGGCGAGGGTCATCGTTGATTGCGGGCTGTTCCAGGGGTCGCCGTCGGAAGCCGCGCGCAACCGCGAGCCGATCCTCTACGACCCCGCCCGGATCGACGCCATCGTGCTCACCCATGCCCATCTCGACCACTGCGGTCTGCTGCCGGTCGTGGTGCGCGCGGGGTAGGCCGGGCCGGTATACGCGACCACGCCCTCGGTGGAGCTCGTCCGGCTGGACGGCGAGGAGCGCGTCGTGCGCTGCGCGATCCGGTCCATCAGCGGGTTCTCCGCCCGTGCCGACGAATCCGAACTGCTCGACTGGGTGCGCCACTTCGCGGACGCGCCACGCAAGCCCAGCCACGTGTTCCTCGTCCATGGCGATCCAGAGGCGACCCAGGCGCTGGAACCGAAGGGGCGCGCGCTTGGACTCGCGACGTATCTGCCAGTCTGGCGGGGAGGAGGTCCGGATCCCCTGACGCCCATGCCCGTCAGTGGGGATGGTCCTCGCCATAGACGCCCGCCATCCCGGCGCGCGACGTGATGGGGATATCGATGGGCACGATCCAGCGCCGGAAGGTCGCGCGGGGGGACCACCTCACGGAGCCCGCGACACCTGGCACGGCGCGCAGCACGTCCCTGGGGAGCGTCCGACGCCAGGTCTCCATGGTCGCCGCCCGCTCACCTCCCTCCCCGGGAGCCGGCGTGGGGACCACCCGGCCGCCATCCGTCCGACCTTGGGCCAACTGCACGCCGAGACCCACGCTCGGTGATGGGCTGGGCGCCGGAGTCGGGTCGGGCGTCAGGGCCGGTTCAGGGGTCGTGGTCGGGGTCGGGGTCGGGGTCGGTTCGGGCGTCGCGGTCGGGTCGGGGGTCGGATCGGGCGTCGGGTCGGGGGCCGCGGTCGGATCGGGGGCCGCGGTCTGATCGGGGGCCGCGGTCGGGTCGGGGGTCGGA
>Ga0105047_10005043_pt1 | contig 22825 bp, 17 predicted proteins | sample MAT04_FD_78384 | JGI IMG/M metagenome (GOLD analysis project Ga0105047, IMG submission 78384) | Freshwater microbial communities from Lake Fryxell liftoff mats and glacier meltwater in Antarctica - MAT-04 (megahit assembly) | ecosystem: Environmental > Aquatic > Freshwater > Ice > Liftoff... | reverse complement strand
TACTTTTATGGTGCCTTTTTTCTCACTTATATTAACAGATACTACGGTGATAGGGGAGGACATGGGATGGAAGGGTTTGAAGGGTTTGAAGGGTTTGAAGGGTTTGAAGGGTTTGAAGGGTTTGAAGGGTTTGAAGGGATTGGAGGGTTTGAAGAGTTTGAAGGGTTTGATGGGTTTGGAGAGTTTGAAGGGTTTGAAGGGTTTGAAATGTTTGAAGAGTTTGGAGAGTTTGGAGGGATTGAAGGGATTGAAGGGTTTGAAATGTTTGAAGAGTTTGAAGAATTTGAAGGGTTTGAAATGTTTGAAGAGTTTGGAGAGTTTGGAAAGTTTGGAGGGTTACAGGTGGCTGAGCGGAGTCGAAGCGCAGTTTTACAGGTCGCCGGGCTGAAGCGCAGAGTTACAGTGCATCGCCTTTGCATTTTGACCTATTAATTCGTGTTCATTTGTGAAACATTTGTGTTCATTTGTGGTTCAATTGTGGGTTATTTGTGGATTATTTCATATTTGCTCTTTCTTTTCCTTTTGTTGTTGGATTACAAAATTCACTCCTTCAACAATATAGAAAATTGAAGATGCAAATAACGACAGCCCAAGAGAAATAAAGAACGTGCCTTTGTAAAGTTCGGGTATCAGCTTCCAGTGGCTTACCATAATACCCATGGTAATCATAAACGACATTAAAATATAACCTCGGAGATCGAAAAAAGCAAACATGCACGGCCTGGGCTGGGGTAAATTTTTTATGCGGTTAATGTATCGTAAACTCACTTTCCTGAAAACCAGCATAAAGAAAGGAATAAATCCGGCAACTCCTATCAGGTAGTTGATCCAATGATATAAGGCGTGCTTTTCGACGAACATAAAACCCATTTTCAGGATTCTGAATGCTGCAAACCCCCATAATGCTGCTCCAAGAGCTATAAGTACCGGTTTCGGAACTCCCGGTTTCAGGGTTTGAAGAATTTGATTTGGCATATAAATCCGGGATTATTATGTTATGATTTTGATCATGGTTGGTTGAAATGGTTTTCCTGTTGGTTTGTGAAATTGATATTCGCCGGATTGAAGATGGATTGATCGTTGAATTCTCTCATCCTTTTCAAGCCGACACGATACATAAAAATCAGGAAAGGAATAAATGTTAGAATCAACAGCGGATGTCCTGTCATGATCATGAAATCATAAGTGCCATGCAACAACCAGGGTATTAAAAATGCTTTAAGTAGCCATTTTGTCCTGTTTGATTGGTCGAAGCGTGCCAGCCCAAGATAAAAACCCATCACAATTCCAAATATAGTATGCCCCGGAACTGCTGTAAATGCCCGCAAAAGCCCAACCTGCATTGAGTTTTGCGAAAAAACATAAAACAGATTTTCAACGGTGGCAAATCCTAAAGCCACGGATACCGCATAAACAATTCCATCGAATTTTTCATTAAAGTTGCTGTTTCGCCAGATAAGAATAAAAACCATCAAGTATTTGAATGCTTCTTCGGTGGCACCGGCAACAATATAACCATCCCAGGCTGCTTTCGGGATTTTGCCATAGAGCTTGCCTAATTCAATCAGATAGTTTTCGATCAGCCCAACCGGGAAAATAATGATTGCACCCAGCAGGATTCCTTTCAAAATCAGTTTAATAGGTTCTTTTTCATACCTGTCGCGGAAATACACATAAATCATGATAATAATTGCTGGTGCTAAGGCGAGAAGGAGCAAATACATCTGTGTCGGGTTTGGGTAATGGAATTTGAAGTATTAAAACTTTGTTTTTGAAAAGAATGAAGAAATATTTTTTTGACTTGAAGATTGCCTATATATCAGTTTTTGTCTTGCTTAGCAGTTTAATATCGCTGATTTCCATTGTTTTGTCAACTGCTTTACACATATCGTAAACTGTGAGTAGCGAGGCGGAAACCGCTGTGAGCGCTTCCATTTCAACGCCGGTTTGCCCGATGCAATGCACTTCGCTGAAGGCGGCTACACCCCTTGATTCGAGTGTAAGTTTTACATCCACTTTAGTGATCAGCAAGGTGTGGCAAAGTGGAATAATCGACGAAGTAAGCTTTGCGGCCTGTATGCCGGCAAGTTGCGAAACCGTTAGCACATCGCCTTTTTTCATATTATTTTCCTGAACCAGTTTAACCGTTTCGGGCTGCAGGCTGATAAATCCTTGCGCTTTTGCAATACGCAACTGGTTTGGTTTATGCCCAACATCCACCATATTGGCTTTGCCTGCTTCGTCGGTATGGCTAAGTTTGCTCATAGTTTTAGATTTATATGATTTAATTGCCTTTGGTGTTCAATCACCTTCGGTGTTCGGGCGTTCAATCATCAAATTGTTCAATTGTCAAATCGTCCAATTCTCCAATTCTCCATGTCACCCTTTCTCCCCATCACCCCATCACCCCTTCACCCTATCACCCCATCCCCTTGTCCCCAGTATTCCAAACAACTAACCCCCTATATTATAAAACTCCCCATGCCTGTTATTGGTTCCGCACGAAGGTTTGTTGCCAAGCGCAAGTTGTAATGCTTTATGCGCGCCATGTTCGCGAACACTGTATTCCATATCGTTGAAAAGGCAGGGCTTTACCATTCCATTAGCTGTAAGCCTCAGTCGGTTACAGGTGGAGCAATCGCCGCCGCTTCCTCCATCTACAATGTAAAATTCGCCTTTTTCGAGATCCATCTGCCTGATAAACCGAACTTGTAATCCATGTTTTTTGCCATATTCAGCAACTTCAACAGCATCAGGCTCAGTTGGTGATTTTACAATTACGCAGTTAATTTTTACTGGCGAAAGGCCGGCTTTTACAGAAGCTTCAATGCCTTTGAGTACATTTTTAATATCGCCTCCGCGTGTAACCTGGCGGTATCTTTCAGTATCCATGGTATCGAGACTGACATTAACCCTGTGAAGCCCGGCATCCTTTAGCGGTTGGGCAAATTTTTCGAGCAGTTGCCCATTGGTGGTCATGCCCAAATCCTGAACCCCGGGTTTTGACGCAATCATTTCCACCAGGCTTACAATTCCTTTACGAACAAGCGGTTCGCCACCAGTGATGCGAATTTTATCCACGCCAAGTGCAAGGGCTGCATCCACTACTTCCATTATTTCTTCGAACGATAGTATGTCGGCGTGCTGCATCAAGGCTATACCTTCGGCTGGCATGCAATAAGTGCAACGCAGGTTACAGCGGTCGGTAACCGAAATGCGGAGGTAATTTATACGTCTGTTATATGAGTCGAACATCTACCAAAGTTCCTTTACTGATTTCGTTTTCGCCAATTTCGATTGCTGCAATGCCATTTGCATGAATATAGGAGTGAATATGTGCCGAACCATGATAATCAACCGGCATGGCCATTCCATCGGAATTCAGATAAACGGGGAAGAATCCCTTACGGGTTTTATTTCTCCGCTTGTAGTCAACGCCAATAGGTATTTTTAAATGCATTTTCTGACCGGAATTCCCAGTAATCAGCCTGATAAGATGCTTCACAAGCATTTCGAACTGTACGAATGATGAAACAGGATTTCCGGGTAAGGCAACCAGGTATTGTTTTTCGCGGGTTGCAAATATCACAGGTTTGCCGGGTTGCACTGCCAGGCTACGGAATTTAATTTGATATCCGGCCTGTTGAATTACCGCGGGAACAAAATCGAAGTCGCCAGCAGAAATGCCTCCTGTAAGTATAACAATATCGCTATCAGCTCCGGCCTGTTGTATTATTTCCAAAGTTTCTTTTTCCGTATCGCGGGCAATCCCAAAATACGTAGCAATACAATTAGCCATCTGAGCCTGTGCCATAAGTTGCCATGCGTTGCTGTTACGAATCTGCGATAGGGCAGGGATTTCTGATGGTTCCACCAATTCGTCGCCGGTCGAAATAATACCTATGCGTGGTTGCCTGTAAACTTCCGGATTTGCACATCCAACCGAAGCCAGGATTGCAATTTCCTGTGGACGTATAAGGGTGCCTTTGTCAAGGACTTTTTCTCCGCACTTAATATCTTCAGCTTTCTTACAAAAATTCTCAGCTGTTCTATCTCCCTTGAAGCGAATGGTTTCAGGGCCGGTAATTTCAACATCTTCGACCATGATAACTGTATCCGTGCCTTCGGGAAGCATGCCTCCGGTCATCAGTTTTGAGCATTCACCATTACCAATTATTTTGGTGGGTATTTTGCCGGCAGGAATTGTTTCGAGTACTACCAGTTCTTTTTCAAGATCATTACGGCGACAGGCGTAACCGTCAACGGCTGATTTATCGAATGGTGGCATATCCATATCCGAAAATATATCTGTGGCTAACACCCTTCTTAAGCAGTCCTCAAGTCTTATTTTTTCTGATGCAAGGGGAACTGCATATTTGCTGATTATCTCCAGTGCTTCTTCAAATAGTATCATTTTAAGTAATTCGCTTTAAGAGGCAAAGATAATTATCATTTAGATGCGAATGGACAACCAATTCAGATCGGTCGGGGATAATTACTTTTTTTAAGCCTGAGGAAGCAGTTTTGATTCTGTGTTATTTTGTTATCTTTGTGAAAAAGACCTAACATGACAAATGTTGATACAACAAATGGGAAAATAGCTCCCAGTCGCTCAAGTATTATCAAAAAGAAAATTAAGAAATACCTTTATCTTACACTGGCGGTATTTATTCTGATTATCGGGATATGGACTTATTGGGGTTATTTTTATACATACAGTGATGGATACCGGGCAGGTTTATTGCAGAAATTTTCGCGTAAAGGCAATGTTTTTAAAACCTATGAAGGTGAAATGATACTCAGCAGTGTACAGAGCAATTCCAATGTAGCACTTGCTTCCGAAAAGTTTCTGTTTTCTGTTGCTGATGTGGATGTTGCCCTTCAATTGGAAAAATTACAAGGCAAGAATGTAGTTGTTCACTATACCGAGAAAAATAACACGGTGCCATGGCGGGGAGAAACTAATTTTGTGGTAACTAGTGTTAAGTTGAGCGATTGAAGGGAGTGAAGAGTTAATAGTGAAAAGTGAAGATTGAAAAGTGTCTCTACACCCGCAGGGTGTCTGACACTGCAAAGTAATTACGAATGACTATTTACGAATGATGATTAGCTGAATATTTTGGGAATTAGTCATAAACTACCTTTTAAAAAAAATCGTAAATCGTACCTCGTAAATCGTACCTCGTAAATCGCACCTTCTGATTCACACCTCGTAAATCCTTATTATTTTACAGAATTTTATCCTTAAAAAACTTATACGTTTCCACCTGGGAGTTAATCTTCAGGTTTGGATTTCCTTTTACATACTGGTTCGATTTGGTGGAGGTGATCATTCTGGCTTTAGTATTATCGCGCAGTTGTATCTGTAGCAGAGTCATGAGTTCGCGCTGTAATTCGCGATCAAAAACGGGGCAGGCCACTTCAATGCGGTTGTCGAAATTACGTTCCATCCAGTCGGCTGATGAAATATAATACAGTTCATTCCCTCCGTTGGCAAACACCATTACACGAGTGTGTTCGAGGAAACGGCCAACAATGGTTATTGCTTCTATATTTTCGCTCAGGTTAGCAACACCGGGCTGCAGCACACTTATTCCCCTGATGATCAATTTTATTTTTACACCTGCTGAACTTGCTTCATAAAGTTTTTTAACGGTTTTGATATCTGTGAAGTTATTGATTTTCAGGATTACCCAGGCATCAATACCCGCTTTAGCGTTCCTGATTTCGTTATTCAGCAACTTTATAAAATGGTTCCTCAAATGAAAAGGCGCAACTAAGAGTTTGGAAAACCTGGGCGCGTTATAAATGGACTCAAAAAGGTGAAAAACGCTGTTTACATCTGCAACTATTTCTTTATCAGCAGTAAGTATTGTAACATCTGTATATACCTTAGCTGTTGTTTCGTTGAAATTTCCGGTACCTATGGCTGCATAATAAACATTTCGCACACCTTCACGTCGGCGGATTAGCAGCAATTTGGCATGAACCTTATATCCCGGAATGGATTGAATAACGCGAACGCCTTCTTCTTGCATTTTTTCTGCCCAGGAAATATTCGCCACTTCGTCGAAGCGGGCCTGCACTTCGAGGAAAACAGTTACTTCTTTTCCATTGCGGGCAGCGTTTATCAATGCATTCACTACATTACTGTTACTGGCCACACGGTAAAGCGTCATTTTTAAGGCTCTAACCAGTGGGTCGAGGGAGGCTTCGCGCAACAGGTCTATCAGGTATTGGAACGACTGGTACGGATATTGCAGCAGGTAGTCTCTTTCTTTGATACCGGCCAGTATGCTTTTTGTTACCCGCAATCCCTGATGCTCGAGCGGGGGCATAGAGCTGAACTCCATTTCTGGCGGGCCTATATTGGGGAAACTCACAAAATCTTTGAAATTATGATACTTGCCGCCGGCTGATATGGTATCACTCTGGCTGATATTAAGTTTGGCAAGTAACTGTTTCAGAAGCCGTTCGGGCATATGCCGGTCGTAAACAAACCTCACAGGCGGGGCTATTTCCCGTTGCTTCAGTCCTTCGGTCATTAGTTCAAGGAAGCTTTTCGAAACGTCATTGTCGATGTCGAGTTCCGCATCACGGGTAAACTTTATCGCGTAAGCTTTATACGAAGTGAATCCAAAAACCGAAAAAATTTCGCCGAGGCAATGGCGGATCACGTCATCCAGAAGAATAATAAATTTCTTTTCCTTTTCAGAAGGAAGTATCAGAAAACGGGAAAGCGTGTTAACCGGCACCTCAACGAGTGCATACTTTTCGAGTGCCGGTTTGCCCTTAACCTGCAACACAACAGCGAGGTACAGTGAATGATCGTGAAGTGATGTGGCTTTCAGATTATTAAGTATAATCGGGAAAAGGCATGGGCGCACATATTCCCTGAAATGCCGTTCAACAAAATTACTCTGCTCAGATGTTAAATCAGATTCATTTAAAACAAAAATATTATTCTCGGCAAGCTCACGAATTACGGTGTTATAGATGTGTTCAAATTCTTTCTGCTGATACTTGGTAATCCGGTTAATTTCGCGGAGCGTTTTGCGTGGATTAAGGTATTTGTCGTGAAAAATACCTTTCTCCATGCTTAGCATACGGTTTACGGTAGCTACCCTTACACGGAAAAACTCATCGAGGTTATTGGAATAAATACCAAGGAATTTGATGCGGCTAACTAATGGAGTAGAAGGATCGGCAGCTTCCTGCAAGACTCTCTCGTTAAAATGAAGCCAACTGATTTCCCTATTTAAAATATTGTTTTTGGTTCCTGCCATAAGGGTTCACGAATTAATTTCCTGATTTAAAAGCCTATATTGTCTAACAGAATAATGTGAGTTTTTGTTTGTATAAAATTACAAAAAAAACAGTTGCGATGCAAAGAATAAGTGCTCTCATTAGTAACGGATATATTTGGTAAAGATAATACAATAGCTTCCATTGGAAGTTAAGTAAATATTAAGTTTTACCGTTCAGCGCATAATTTTCAGGTTTTTTAACAGCTTATATTTCTTATGTGTCCGGTATTTCATAATTAATAGTGATAATTGTTCAGCACTGTTGGAGCTGATTTGTTTTGCTGGCAACCATCAGGCAATAAGTATATGTGATGGAATGAGTCATTGCAACACACTCACAATTTGACAGCCACATACTGCAAATGCATGGCTTTATGGTTTATCGGCTTTGAACTAAATGTATTTTGTGTGTGATGCATCATTATACTACGATTCCATCCACCCGCAACAAGTGATGCAGGTGGATGAAGGGGAATAGCAGTCCTGTATTTGTTTATTTATTCCGGGATTAAATGTTAAGCCAGGGAATGCATATTACAACATTCCCGGCCAAACAGTAAAGTTCTGAATGACTTTCGCTTTTTTGAGGTCTGACCATTTTTCGATATCCAGGTTCACCGAAACAACGCCTGTTGTAGGTAATGATTCGAGTTTAGGATCTGCAAAATGATTTGCCGTTATTGTAATAACCGGATTATGTCCCACAATCATAACACTGTTTGTTGAATCGTCGAGTCCTTCAATGATTTCGAGTGCATCCTTATCGTCGCCGGTGAAAAGTTTTTCGTTGGAAACGACTTTGTTAGCCTGGAAACCAAGTTTGTCGGCAATAATCAGTGCAGTTGCAAAAGCTCTTTCTGCCGGGCTGGTTATAATCTGATCAATAACGGGTTTGCTTTCGGCCATAAACAGGGCAACCCTGCACGTGCGTGCAACTCCGGTATCAGTAAGCATTCTGTCAGCATCAGTAATGTTAGCACTTGCCGGTATGGTTTTGCCATGACGAACAATATATACAGTTTTCATAAGGTGGGATTAATTTATTGTAAATTTTCTGTAAACATACAAAATAAGTTTAAACGCAAAAGCGGTATCCGAAAATTTAAGGAAACCGCTTTAAAAATCGTATTTGTATAAAGTATTTGAGCAAAACCAGGCAGCAAATAAATTGATCATGATTCCTGTTTTAAGGTCTTTTCTTCACTGGTTTTCACTTTTTCATCCTTACTTCCTCTCCTTCTCCCAGTCACCCACTCTCCCTTTTATCCATCTTCCCATCTCTCAGTCCCTCAGTTCCTCCATCTCCCCATCTCCCCATCTCCCCCTCACTCCATCCTCTCATTCCTTCCCGTCAACTCACCCTACTTCAAAGTATCCACCGAATACCCCATCCTCTTCTTCGACGGCGGGAATACCGAGAAATTTACATACCGGTAAGGATTCAGTTTCATATCTAAAATCAACTCATTAAGTTGTGCCGCTGATTTGTTGAGGTTGTCGTACAATTTCTTGTCGTTAATCAGCAAGCCGATAGAGCCTTGACCGTTGTCGATTTTTGTAGTAATGCCATCCAAACGGGCCAATACACTGCTAACATTTGCAAGTGTACCTGCCAGATTGGCTCTGGAAAGAGTATCAGTTATCTTTGAGAAATTTGTGAGAATATTAGAGATATTATCATCATTCTTTCTGAAATTTTCGGAAATGGATTCTACGTTAAACATTATCCGTTCAAGCCTTTTTCTTTGCCCGTAAACTAAAGTATCCATGTTGTAAGTGGTGTTTTCGAGGTTGCTGAGCGTTGTGTGGATGCTTTCGAACGAAGCAATAAGGTTTCTGCGTGTATCTGAATTAAAAACTGTATGAAGCACCGTAACCATGGTATCGAGAGATGAAAGCAGGTTCTCAGCTTTTAGTTTTATCGGGGCAACTTGCTTGCTCACTTCATCTGAAAGGGACATTTGCGATCCGCCTATTAAAGTATCGCCGTCTTTGGCTTCTGTTTTTGAGTCTCCAAAAACGATTTCGATATTTTTAGTTCCCAGTAAATCGAGACTAAAAATACGTGCTACCGAATTTGAAGGTATAAAAATAGCCTCCGAAACAGTGAGTTCTAAGAGTATTTTAGGCGAATTTTCAGCCAGAAACCTCATATCGGTAACTTTACCGACATTAAGTCCGTTGATAGAAACAGGCGCGGCATCCTGAATACCTGAGGTAGCATCATAAACAGCATAAAAGGTGCGGTTTATTTTAAAGATGTCCTTGCCTTTGATAAAATTAATGGCAATAATAAAAAGTGTTAATGTAACAATCCCAAAGACACCTATCTTGATTTCACGACTTATTTTTATTTTCATTGTTCCTGCTGAAATTTTGACAAATTTACTACTTTTTTTCTGTTAGTCGCTTTGCTTCGTCATTTGTGATCCGGTCTTGCCCTTTAAAAGCTACCACAAAAGCATCTTTATATCCCTGGCCAGCCAGTTCCTTTCGTTTTTGCAGTGCTTCATCCATGCTGCCGAAATCACCAGACGTGTATTTGTAGGATCCGCTATGAACATACATTTTAACATTATCAATTCCTTTAAATATCTTTGAATCAATTGGTTTGGCATCGGGATACATAGCAAATTGCACCCGAAAAGAAACCATGCCAGCATCGGCTTGTTTGGTTGTAACCGAATCGGGTTTCTTCACTTGGGTTGCAATGTCGGGCTGTGAATTGCGGTTACCTTTGTTTCGAAGTATATCGAGCGAGCGGTTTGTGACTATCAGGGTATCGGATTTTTGCTCTTCAGGCTGACGTTTCTCAAGTTGGTTTTTGTAATCACGCAAAGCTTTGAAAATAGCCTGTGCCATTTGATCCTGTCCATTTTCGGATAAAAGAAATTTTTCATTACCAGGATTACTTATAAAACCGGTTTCGATTAAAACGCCAGGCATGGCAGTTTTATATAAAACCAGAAACCCGGCTTGTTTAACTCCGCGGTTCACCATATGCAGGTTATCAACCAGCTGATGCTGCACTTTGCCTGCAAGAGCAAGGCTCCTGTCAAGAAATGCATTTTGCATCATACTGAAAAATATATTTCCTTCGGGTGAATTCGGGTCGAAGCCGTCGTATTTTTCCACATAATCATCTTCAAGAAGGATAGCAGCATTTTCGGCCTTGGCTACTGCCAGGTTAGCTTCGCTTTTGTGAAGTCCCATCACAAATGTTTCAACACCATATGCTGCAGGCGATTTAGTCGAATTACAGTGTACCGAGATGAAAAGGTCTGCTTTATTTTCGTTGGCAATGCGCGCCCGGCGATACAGCTCAACAAAAGTATCATCACTTCGGGTCAGGATCACTTTTACCCCTTTCATATTGTCGTGGATATAATCGCGTAGCTTGAGTACAATGGCCAGGGTAATGTCTTTTTCGCGCGAATTTTTCCCCAAAGCACCTGTATCGTGGCCTCCGTGCCCTGCATCGAGAACAACTGTTTTTACCTTCTGTGCACTTGCGAAACTCACAAAAAAATATAAAAGGCACAGAATAAGAAATCTCTGATCATTACGTTTTTCTGTCATCAACTGATTTTGTTTAGCTTTGCACGTTTGTTAAAAATACCAACAACTTTACAAATGTGTTTAGTAGTCAGCATTTTAACTTAAAAACCCCCTATGTTTTGTTCACTAATGGGTACTCATGAACCTTTATATCAGCTTACAAATTTAACACCATAACTTATTTTCCCTCCTAATTGGTACCGAAGTTACAAACAAAGAACCGGTTAATAACCATAATCCTGCTGCTGTCAGTTATTATTTCTGTTCAGGCAAGGGGGTATTTGTTTTTCAGTCCATCTGATGAATTTGGTTCTGCATATACATTAAATCCGGATACACTTCTTGTTCCTGCTCCTGTTATTTCTGCAAGGAATGATCTGGATACCACCCAGAATGGTAACGCATTGCCCGGAGAGTTAGTATTAACTGATACCACTGAAATTGAAAAAAGTGCAAATAAGTTCATGCTTACGGCTAAAATTGATTATGCTTCGGCCGACTCGCTGAGTATGGATATTAAAAATAAAATGGTTTGGCTATATGGAAATGCCAGTATTGAATATGAGGATATTACGTTAAAAGCCTCTCTTATTTCGATTGACCTTGACAAGAACACTATTCATGCTTATGCTACCGAGGACTCGCTTTGTAATCCGGTAGGTACTCCTGAATTTAAACAAGGCGATTTAAGTTTCAAATCGAAAGAGATTGCATATAATTTCACCACAAAAAAAGGATTAATTCAAAATGTAATTACCAAAGAGGGCGATGGTTATATTCATGGGAGTGTATTAAAGAAAATTAACGACAGCGTTACCGATGTGGGTCGCGGCGAATATACTACCTGCGATCTCGAAGATCATCCGCATTTTTCGTTAAAATTTACCAAGGCGAAAGTTTTAAGCGGAAATATGATTGTTACTGGTCCGGCCTGGATATCTATTGAAGGAGTTCCGCTACCATTAGTACTTCCTTTCGGACTTTTCCCGAATAAAAAAGGACGCAGTTCAGGACTCATAATTCCCCGGTACGGCGAATCAGCCGATCGTGGTTTTTTCCTGGAAGACGGAGGCTACTATTTTGGGCTGAACGATTATTTTGATCTCAAACTCACGGGCGATATTTATTCTCGGGGTAGCTGGGCATTGAAACCCATAATGAGCTATAAAAAAAGATACAAGTATTCGGGCAATTTTAGTTTTAAATACGCCAAAACTATTAGTGGTAACCCCGGTGATGCGAATTACTATAATAAGAACGACTTTAATATAAACTGGTCGCACCGCCAGGATCCAAAATCGCGTCCTAATTCTATTTTTTCGGCAAGCGTTAATGCCGGATCAAGTAGTTTCAGCAAATACAATCCCTCCACTGTTAACGACTACCTGAGCAATCAATTTTCGTCGAGTATAACATACGATATGAAATTAGGGGATATTGGACAACTAACTACAAGTGCCAGGCACAGCCAGAATACACAATCTCACCAAGTAACTTTATCCCTCCCCGAGGTAGCTTTCGGTATTAACAGAATATACCCATTTAAGCGTAAAACGCAGACCGGCAAAGCAGCATGGTACGAATCCATCAATGCTACCTATAAAGTGGACATGAAGAATGAATTGAATACAATCGATTCATTGGTGTTTAAACCTGATGTGCTTGACCGCTTTGTAAACGGCATTAGACACAGCATCCCAATAAGCGGATCATTTAAAGTGCTGAAATATTTTTCGTGGAGTAACAGCATAAACTATACCGAAAGGTGGTACAGCAAAACTATTCGTAAAACATGGGTTGGCGATACTATCAGTAAAAATGGAATTATCCGTTACGGCTCAGTTGACATTGATACGATTACCGGTTTTAAAACTGCACGTGATTATAGTTTCAGTTCCTCGCTAAGCACTACCATTTATGGCATGAAACAATTCCGGAAAGGGTATATCCGTGCCATTAGGCATGTGGTGAGGCCATCGGTTGGATTTAGCTTTTTGCCTGATTTTGGCAAGGAGGAACTTGGGTACTGGAAAACGGTACAAACAGATGCATCGGGGAAAATGGAAAAATATTCAGTATTTGGCGGATATGGAACCTTCCAGCCTTTGTATGGTACTCCTCCTGAAAGGAAATTGGGTGCTATAAATATTGGGCTTACCAATAATCTCGAAATGAAGGTGCGTTCGAACAAAGATACGGTTACCGGAACCCAAAAAATAATGCTGATCGACAACTTTTCCATTTCCACCTCCTACGACCTGGCTAAAGATTCGCTCCGTTGGTCCGACATAAGCCTATCGGCGCGCACCACTCTGTTTAAAAAAATACAAGTCAGCTATAACAGTGTTTATAGTCCTTACGGATTGTACCGTCAGCCTTTTTATGGATACACTATGCTGGATTATTACAGGAATCCTTTCTACAACCCAATTCCCGGGCCTGTAATTAATAAGCCGCAATATTCGATGAATAAAAAACCTCTGCGGTTTATGAATGCTGGTTGGAACCTGAGTTTTGGATATGATCTGAAGCCCAAAACCAAGGTTAAGAAAAAACCTGTTCCCAACTCGGCCTCAACTCCCGAAATTGAAGATCTCTCCAACAATCCACATTTGTATATTGATTGGGATAATCCATGGTCGTTGCATGTGGATTATAACTTCAGCCTACGAACCACACCTGTACTTACAACGGGTGAACTTGAACGTGATATCATACAAACATTACGCATGGCTGGTGATGTGAATGTTACCGAAAAATGGAAGTTTTCGGCACAAACAGGTTACGACTTTCAGCAAAAAGCATTTGCATATACCTCAATAACAATCTACCGTAACCTTCATTGCTGGGAGATGCGTATGAGCTGGATTCCTTATGGAACACAGAAAAGCTGGAATTTCCAGATCAATGCAAAATCTTCCTTATTGCAGGATTTAAAACTGACCAAGAAAAAAGATTTCAGGGATAGCTACTAGGTAACATGCTTTCAATGGCCACCAGGTTTGAGTTGCAGATGACGAAAACAAGTTACAGGCATAAACTGCATTTCTTTTACTTTTTCAATATCTTTTACAATCTATGCTTCCGCTAACGGCATCGTAAACGAAAATACAGAGCCTTTGCCCTCCTGGCTGCTTATGGTTAAATTACCTCCGTGCTTTTCGGCCATTTCTTTTACCAGTATAAGCCCAAGCCCGGCACCTTGTTCGTTGGCTGTTCCAACAAGGCTGAAATGATCATCAAGGTTGAAAATTTTAGCAATTGTATCGGCCGACATACCGGTTCCTGTATCGGAAACGCTGATTTCGAGGCATTTCTGTTGAAGCTTGGATTTGATGTCATCTTTTAGCTCATATCTGAGCCTGATGTTTGCATCAAAGGTAACTGTGCCTCCTGTAAATGTGAATTTTATAGCATTCGTTGTCAGGTTAAGCAAAATGGAATGTACCATCTGCCGATCAGCGAAAACATTGTAATCATGGCTCAGATTATTGATAAGTCGTATATTCTTCCTATGAGCATTTGATTCAAGTAAACTGAAAATCCCTGCTATAGTTTCGGTTAAACTGAAACATAATGGTTTATGTTGCATTCGCCCTGTTTGCAGTCGCGACCAGTTTAAAAGATTTTCGAGCAACGAAAACGCACTGTACGATGAATCACGGACTTTTTGAAGGTATTCCCTGATCTCTTCCTTACTCAAGGTTTCCAGTTCATCAAGAATGAGGTCGGTGAACCCCAGCATACCTTGAAACGGGCTTCGAAGATCATGGGCAACTATACCGAAAAACTTATCTTTACTTTGGTTAAGCTCTTTTAGTTCGCTATTGTATTTCTGAAGCTTGGCTTCCGATTCTTTTTGAATGGTGATATCGCGGGCAATATGCAGGCTGCCTAATAAATTTTCTTTAGAATCAAATAAAGGAATAGTGGAGATTTCAAGGTAAAGGGCAAGTTTTGGCTCATACATTTCGATTGTATGGGCTTTCCTGTCCAGAAGCATGCTCAGATGCGGGCAGTTGGCACTTACACAGCCATTAGCGTGCAAAAGGTTAAAACATAAATTACCTGTGAAGTTCTTTTCGCCTACATCAATTCTGCTCCGCATAGCCTTGTTTGCCTTCACTACTATGTTGTCACGATCAATTAGCGCCACCATATCGGGTATCGAATCGAAAATAAGTTCCCAAATACCTGAGTCAGGATTTGAAAGCTTAGAATAGAAGTCAGGATTCTGAGAGTTTTTTATAGCAGGTTTCATAGCATTTGACATATCAAACATATAAAACAATTCGTGATCATGACACTTTGCAGCTTTAATATCTGTTCAGGAATTAACGCAGAATTCAGAAATCAACTGCAAATAAGTTGTAAAATAACTATTTTTAAGCTATAATGTTCATTCACATTGAAATTCAACTAAATTTTACTCAAGAATCAGGAAGTGGAAAAGAGGATTGTATTTGGCTTAAAATGACGGAGTAGCATACTGAATATAAAGATACCGTTTATTGAAATTATTTCAATATAATTTAATTGTAAGTAATATTATGTGAAAAGCCACCAATATAGCGATTTCAAGCAATTATTCGATTTGTTTTCTTTGCTTGGGTATCTGCATGAAAAAAAACAGAAAAAAGCTTTCCTGCGTTTTATTAATGCCCAACTATAGCCTCAATTTTGGAATTCTTCTCAAAAATATATTGCTTACTTTAATTGCTGAGCGGAATTGTAAATACAAAGGTTGTGCCTTGTCCGGCAATGCTTTCGGCCCAAATGCGTCCTCCGTTTTTTTCTACCATTTCGTGGCAAAGTACCAGGCCAAGACCCGTTCCTGGTTCGTTGGCAGTTCCGGGCTGGGAGTATTGTCCGTTAAGTTTGAAAAGTTTAGGCAGAATTTCTTCAGGAATACCAATTCCGTTATCCATAATACTAACCTCAAGCCAATTGCGATCGTCCGCCCCGGTTACGCTTTTAGTCTTACTGTATTTCTGAGGTGCGCGCCCCCTGATAACAACCCTGCCATTCGAATTTGAAAACTTGATAGCATTTGTAATCAGATTCTGAATCACTGAATGTATCATATTCCTGTCAGCTTCCACCAGAATGCCCGTATCAACTTCATTCATGAGCAGAATTTCCTTCTGTGTTGCATTGTTGTCAAGTACCGAGATCACCGAACTTATTTCGTCGCGTATATCAAAAATGGTAGGCGTAAATGGCATTACCCCGCTTTGGATACGCGACCATTCGAGCAGGTTTTCGAGCAAAGTATAAGTGTGGTACGAGGCTGTACGCACATTGGCAAGGTATTCTTTTACCTGTTCGTTGGTTAATTCGTCAAGGTCTTCGTATAGCAGGTCAATAAATCCCAGCAAGCCCTGGAATGGATTTTTTAAGTCGTGGGCAAATATGCCGAAAAATTTATCCTTGCTGTTGTTGGATTCTTTAAGTTCCAGATTTTGCCTGAGTAATTCATCAACTTCTTTTTTCGATTCAGTAATATCATGGCATATAGCAATAACTACTTCGTGGCCGTAATACATACCTTTATTGAAAAAGACCTCGTTAGGGAAAATACTGTCATTTTTGCGTTTCCCCCACCAAACAAATTTCTGCAATTCGCCAGTCAATGCGTTAACAAAAAGTGGCTGTATCGGCAAATTTTCATTTTTTTCATCAGCCGACAAAAGTGAGAGCGTTTGGCCGATCAGCTTTTCCCTATCATAGCCATAATTCTTTGCGGCACTTTTATTTACTTCCATCAAAATGCCTTCGGACGAAAGTATTAAAAGAGGATCAGCAATACAATCAATCATTTCGCGAAACGAAACTTCAGGCGATACAATTACCGATCTGGTCACTTCAACATCGGCTCCTAATATTTTTATTATGGTTTGAATAAATTGTTTATCAAGATCGGAAATTGAATAATGAAATGTAAAAACAGCAGTAAGAATACCTTCAATAACATTATTTTTTTTGATGGTAAAGCCTAGAATGGCCTTTACGCCCCATTCTTCTTGGTAGGATGGTTCCGAGTTAAGGAAATGACCAAGGGCTGGTTTTCGGATCAGGGTAAGAGTTTCATTCTGATCATTCAGATAGTCGAGAATCTGTTTACTGCAAAGCTGTGGCGTTATCCCTTTGTTAAATGGCGATTCCCATGAAATAACAGGATTAAGGTTGCCATTCTGTACACTGTTATAGGTGCATGTAGTTGCGCCAAGTGTTTCCCCGATTTGGGACACCAATTTGCCCGTTTTATCTGAATAAACTTCAGAACGGATTTCAGTTTGACTGGTTATAGATTCAAATAAACGCGAAAGCCTTACTTCTTTTTTATGTAAAGTTTCAACTTCATGATTGGCAACAGGTACTTCACGAAATAGTATTAAAATATAATTGCCCGTACCTGTTTCGTTGGTAATGGATGCAAATGTTATATTGGCGTAGAATGTTTCGCTTAATCCTTTTTTTACTAAAAATTTGCCTGATTTTCGGCTATTTGATTCATCTACAGTATTTAATAAATTGTAATATGCCTCATCAATATGTTCATATGCAATAAAAGATTGAAAACTGCTTCCAATAATCCTTACTTTGTCGGTAAGTCCGAAAAAGGGAATAACCAGTTTGGAGCAGGCAATAATATGTCCTGTGTGATCGCAAACAAAAGCAGCATCACTAAGAGCGTTTACCAAATTGTAAACTGAAATCTCTGATTTTGCTGAAATAATTTTACCGATGTAAATTTCGTCCATTCTTTAAGCTATTTGTAGTATCCTAGTAATTCCAGATTTTCGGAAGGAGTAGGAACTTACAGTCAACAACCTTGCCAAGCTTTTTTTATTTTAAATATTAAACTATATCCCATTGTTATTCTATTGTATGCGTATATATAAATTGATATTTTCATATGCATTTGGCAGATATTCCTGGTGGTGTCAGAAATCCATTTTGGGACATATTTGTTTCAAAATCAGTATTGCAATTATGCCTGCGAAGCAAAATCTGTTTTTCTTGCACGGGTTTTAGCATACAGGTAACCATTGCATATGTATGCATTTTTAAAAAGAAAAATAGTTTCCGGAATAAGGAATTGCAGCTCCATACAGTTTAACGCTTTTGGCTGAAGCAATGAATGTTTCCCATACATTAAAAGCGACCATGTAAATGTAATAATTGTTTTGATTGATACACACAAAGCAACTAAAAATCAGTCCTGAATTTGTGTGATACTAAATTTTATGCTCCCTCCGGTATCGTCATTTTGTATGAATACAGTAAGCTGAATAGTAGATGAAAATGAAGAAGCTATGCCATAAATGTGCTAATCGAAATGCTATCAGGGCTATATATCATCAGGATTATAAGCAGGAATTAGAAACGAAAAAACAGAGCCTTCGCCCTGAGTACTTTGTGCGCTGATGCTTCCACCGTGTTTTTCAATCATTTCGCGGGTAAGTAAAATCCCTAATCCTGAACCTTGTTCCTTTTCAGTGCCGGGCTGTGATTGCAGTTTCTGGGAAGTAAAAAGCATATCGAGTGTTTTGTTATCCATTCCTATTCCTGTGTCGGCGACCGAAATCTTAACAAATGTCTTTCCTGAATATGGATCCAAATCCATTTCACCTGCTGTTATATTTATTTCGCCACCTGAGGCGGTAAATTTTATGGCATTCATTATCAGGTTATTCAGGATGGTATTCAGCATATTCTTATCGGCATAAAGTAAAGTATTAAGTTTCACCTGGTTGTTGATTTCAATTTTTTTATGGTAAGCAATACTGAAAAGAACATTGATTACTTCCTCCGCGGCTTCTGTTAAAACAATCCGTGACGGGGTAAAAGGCATATGCCCGGTTTCGAGCCGCGACCAGGCAAGCAGGTTATCGAGCAAGTTGAATGAATTTTTTGCCGAAGTATGAATTATTTTTATTGAGTCTCTTATCTCTTCCATAGGTAGCTCTTCAAGATCCTCGAGCAACATTTCTGAGAATCCTATCATGCTGCTGTATGGGTTACGCAGATCGTGGGCAATTATGCTGAAAAATTTATCCTTGGTTTTGTTGAGGTCTATAAGGTTTCGGGCGTACTTTTCGAGATTAAGCCCGGCTTCTTTACGCTTGGTAATATCGCTGAATAAACATTGAAAGCCCACCGGTACGTTGTTCCGCACTATTAAACTGGCTTTTACTTCGTAAGTTACCGGTTCACCGCGGAGGCCAATTGACTCAAGCTCGAAAGCTTCTTTCAATGTTCCTTCTATTATTTTATCTTTATAGGCATTAGCCAATGTGTGGTTTTCGTCAGTTATAAAATCGTAAACTTTATGCTTCAAAAATTCTTCAAGGTCGGTTTGCATGTAGTTTAATAAAGTGCGGTTGGCGTTGGTAATATTGCCTTCGAGATCCATTGTGATAATAAAGTCATTGGCATTGTCAAAAAGTTCTTGATATTTCACCACGCTCGACCGAAGTTCTTCCTCAATCTTTTTATACTCCGAAACATCATGTATTGTTCCTATAATAAATTTTTTACCCGATGATTTCTCGATATATAATTGCTTGTAAGTTACAATAGTGTGCAGTTTTCCGTCCGACCAGGTAATCTGCTCCTCGTTACTGCTACTTCCGGTTTCGAATACTTGCTCGTCATATTTCCAAAAAATATCAGCCTGTTCGCTGGAATATAGATCGTAATCCGACTTGCCTGTGAGAGCTTCACGCGACTGTCCCATCATGAGTACCGCCGCATCATTGAGTATCACCCATTTGTGTTCTTGATCTTTTACGAAAAAAGGAGATTTTATCGCATTAATTACAAGGTTCAGGAATTCAGCATGTTCGCGACTTTCAATTTCTGATTTCATCTGTTGGGTAAGATCGCTTACATAACCGATAACATAACCGACTTCATGGTTGCTTTTAAAAACCGGCACAAAACTATATGACAGGTATTTACCTCGGTTTTTCCTCGTAATCTTAATGGTTATCTCTCCATTCACTATTTCTTTGGTTTCGATACATTTAGTGAACTGATCCATTATCTTTATCCGCTTCATCGCCTCAATATCGAAAAAATTCATTTCAGGGAGAGGTGTGTTGAGCGATAAACCCATAATTTTTTTCATGGCATTATTCACTTCCAGTAATTCGCCGCTGGTACTAATGAGTGAGATTCCGGTAGGCAGATTCATAACCAGGCTGAAATATTTTTGCTCACTGCGGTGAAGCGCACGTTCAATTTTGCCCTGTGAACTTAGGTCTCGGGTAATATTTACAATATGTTTGCCTTGTCCATTAACATCCGATATTAAATAACTGGAGCTATCCACATGAATTAATGATCCGTTTTTATGCACCATCCGATACTGTGTATTCATATGGTCGATGCCTGTATTGAGTAGCTCGAGCGATTTTTTAACAATATGCAAATCTTCAGGATATATCATATCCAGAGAATTCATTCCATTAAGTTCGGCACAGGAATATCCAAACAACGATTCAGTGGAAGGCGATATATATAATGCACTGCCATCAATACCATGCAATGAAATAGATGAATTGAGAGTAGTTATAGAAGGAACGGAACTATCGTTATAATATATAGATTCACTTGCAGTATCGTTCAAATTGATTTCCAATACCAGGCAAATTACCTTTTTATCGGGTTGCTCTGCCGCTTCGGTTTTCATCATAGCGGCTTCCAGAAATACCGGTGATATAGAATTTCCTATCATTACATTACCGCGAAAAATGCTGATGCCTTCAGTTTCAGCTTTTTTAAGAGCTGCTATAAACTGATTATTAAGCAGGTGTTCACTCAGCCGGGTAGCAAGTATATTGTTTTTGTTGATTTTAACAATTTCAACAAATGATTCGCTGCAATCGAGAATCTGAGCATAGCTGTTAAAATAAATATGCGGTTTCTCAAAACCTAATACCTTTAGAGCCTGATTTACACCAGTTTCCCACTTCTGTTTGAATTTTTCAGACACCTTACTCATGTGTAAAGTATTAGTAAATAGAGTGTAAAATATATTCATTAAATTCCTGATGATCCTCTTAATCTTCAATGCCAGGAGAAAAGCTGTTGTAAAGTTACAAAGAAATTGAAAAAAATAATAAAGGATCTTAAATTTACTGCCAAAATTTAAAAAAAGTCATACTTTTGGGCTTTTTCAATAAATAGAAATTCTATGAAAACAGTCATCTTTACCGACAAAGCCCCCAAAGCAATCGGCCCATACAGCCAGGCCATTGAAATAAACGGAATGTTATATGTTTCAGGTCAGATTCCTATTGATCCTGCCACTTCCAAACTTATTGAAGGCGGAATAAAGGAACAAACCGAACAGGTAATGAAAAATATAGGTGTAATTCTGGCTGAGGCAGGTTATACGTTTGCGGATGTAGTAAAATCAACCTGTTTGCTGAATGATATGGATAATTTTGCAGCCATGAACGAAGTATATGGCAAATACTATCCTAAAAATAGCCCGGCCCGTGCAGCTTACGCCGTGGTGAAACTTCCAATGGGTGCTATGATCGAAATTGAGACAATTGCCGGAAGGTAAAAAATATTTACGATTTACGAGGTACGATCTACGATTGGGGTTGTTAATTGGCTTACTTCCTTTAATCTAAATTCGTCGATTATACTTCGTAGATCTATAATAGTTATTGGTTTATGGGAAATAGTTAATGGTTAACAGAAAATAGTTAATCGTACCTTGTAAATCATACCTTTTAAATCGTACCTTTTAAATCGTACCTCTTATATCGTACTTCGAAAATCGTACTTCGTAAATCGTCCCTCGTAAATCGTACCTCGTAAATTATATATCGTACTTCAAAAATTCTTACAAAATCCTCATGAAAAACAAGATTATCATTTTATCAATTTTCCTGGTACTGTCAACCAAACTGTTACAGGCTGGCGAAGGAATGTGGCTTCCCCTGCTGCTTTCGCAACTCAACGAAAAGGAAATGCGCGGTATGGGCATGAGGATAACGGCCGAAGATATTTATTCCGTTAACCATTCGAGTTTAAAAGATGCGATTGTATTATTTGGCGGAGGTTGCACAGGCGAGTTGGTTTCGGACCAGGGACTGCTGCTTACCAATCACCATTGTGGTTTGGGCAATATTCAGAAACACAGCACACTCGAACACGATTATCTTGCCAATGGTTTCTGGGCTCAGAGTCTGGCAGAGGAACTTCCAAATCCGGGGCTGAGCGTTACGTTTCTAGTAAGGATGGAAGATGTTTCGGTTAAATCGCTCAAAGGAGTTAATAATTCAATGAGCCAGAAGGTCAAGGATTCTATAATCCAGGCTAATAATAAGGTGCTTGTTAAAGAAGCGATAAAAGGAACACACTATGCAGCCCAGGTGAAACCATTTTATAGCGGAAATCAGTTTTACATGTTTGTTACTGAGGTATTTACTGATGTTAGGATGGTAGGTGCTCCTCCATCGAATATCGGGAACTTTGGTGGTGATACCGATAACTGGATGTGGCCAAGGCATACCGGCGATTTTTCCATGTTCCGTATCTATGCCGGTAAGGATAATCAACCCGCGGCCTACTCCAAAGATAATGTTCCGTATAAACCGGCAAAGCATCTTACCATTTCGCTGAAAGGAATAAAAGAAGGCGATTTTACTTTTGTTTATGGTTATCCCGGAACAACTCAGGAATATCTGCCTTCCTATGCCCTTGATATGATTGCATTACAGAAAAATCCAATCGCTATTAAACTAAGGCAGCAACGGATTAATATTATAGATAAGGCAATGGAAAGCGATCCTTTAACCCGCATACAATATACCGCCAAAGCAAAAGGAATTTCCAACACCTGGAAGAAAATGATTGGCGAAAGTCGTGGGATCAAACGTATTGAAGGCATTGAACAAAAACAGGCTTTTGAGAAGGATTTTGAAAAATGGGTA
>Ga0105047_10005042_pt1 | contig 22833 bp, 21 predicted proteins | sample MAT04_FD_78384 | JGI IMG/M metagenome (GOLD analysis project Ga0105047, IMG submission 78384) | Freshwater microbial communities from Lake Fryxell liftoff mats and glacier meltwater in Antarctica - MAT-04 (megahit assembly) | ecosystem: Environmental > Aquatic > Freshwater > Ice > Liftoff... | reverse complement strand
TGGGTGGGTGGAGACGATTATTGGGAGTTTGTATTGCTCGGCGAGCTTGTTTAGGATGATTATTATTTTTTCGAGGTTTTGTGGGTTGTCGACGTTTTCTTCGCGATGGATGGAGACGAGCAAGTATTTTTTTTGTTCGAGGGATTGGAACGCGGATGACACGGATTGAGCGGATTGGCGCGGATTTTTATTTGTTTCTTTTGTAAGAGTTTGGAGGATGGTTGAGTTTTGGATTTTTGGTAGGTAATAGTCGAGGACTTCTTTCATGGGGGAGCCGGTGAGGTAGATGCGGCGGTGGGGGAGTCCTTCGGATAATAGGTGGCGGCGGGCGTGCTCGGTGTAAACGAGGTTGAAGTCGGCGATGTGGTCGATGATTCTTCTGTTGGTTTCTTCGGGGACGTTGAAATCGAAGCTGCGGTTACCGGCTTCCATGTGGAAGATGGGGATGTGCATGCGTTTGGCGATGTAGGCGGAGAGGCAGGAGTTGGTGTCGCCTAAAACGAGTAAGGCGTCGGGTTTTTCGAGTTTGAGAATTTCTTCGGTTTTGCGCATGAGGTCGCCGACGGTGGCGCCGAGGGAGGATGTGTCGACGTTTAGGAAATGATCGGGTTTGCGGAGTTCGAGTTGTTCGAAGAATATTTCGTTTAGCTCGTAGTCGTAGTTTTGGCCTGTATGAACTAGTACATGATTAAGATGCTCATCAAGCAATGGGATTACTCTGGAAAGACGAATAATCTCCGGTCTTGTTCCAAGAATGGTTATTACTTTTAGTTTTTTCATTTTAGTTTGGTCCACAGTGTTTTTGTTTTTTTGGGACACAGTGTTTCACAGGGTTTTACACAGGGTTTCACAGAGTTTTTATTTATTTTGGGACACAGGGTTAGACACAGTGTAACACAGTGTTTTTACTCTGTGTTACACTGTGGAATAAAAAGTATCAGGATCATCAGGATCATAAAATTCATTTATCCAAAAGAGAGTATAGAGATCGGTTGTGCCGGTGTTGGTGATGTTATGGGTGTACCAGATGGGCATGTCAACAAAAGAGGGTTCGGCGCCTGTGAGATTGAAATTTAGGACTTCGTTTGTTCCGATTTTACGGAGCTGGATTTGGGCTTCACCGTTTATTACTATGAACCGTTCGATCTTGCGGGTATGGAAATGGTTGCCTCGGGTGATGCCGGGTTTGGTGGTTGAGAAGGAGAATTGCCCTCCGGTTCCTGATTTAATTGTTTCTACAAAGGTACCTCGGTTATCGGTATTCTGTTTGAGAGGTACGGGGTTATGGGATTTTATATCGATGTAGCTACGGATGGTGTTAAATAGATTTATTTCGAAGTGATCATTTAGGGGTGGAATGGCAGCTTCGAGAAAATATGTCTTTTTGTATGTTTCCAGCAGGCTTAAAATCTCTGTTACGTTTTTATTGCTGCTTGCTGGCATTTGTTTTTTTTCTTCGGTTTTTGGATGGCGGATATCCTGAATGATATACTTTACGACTTCATCTACATAAACCAGAGGGACTTGACTATCTATAAGTATTTTGGGTTGTTCGTTGTGGGTTAATTGATGGCAGAAGGTGGCGATGAAGGAGTTGTAAAATGGGTTGCCAAAGGGTCCGAAGATGTTGGGGAATAGGTAGCCTGTAAATGGGGCTTTATTTTTTGATGCCCAATTGGCGAGTGTTTCGCGGGCGACTTTTTTTGAATTTCCGTAGATGTTGTTTGAATCTTCATGGATGGAGGAGGAGATGAGGAGGTGGGGTTTTGTCCCTGATTTTTCAAGAGCTGCTATTAGTTTATTTGTAAGGTCAAGGTTTGTTTGGTAAAGAATTGATGGGTCGGTGTGGCGGTTGACGGCTGCCAGGTGGACTATGGTGTCGCATTTTGTGACGAATTCGACAAGATTATTATCGTCTAGGAAGAATTCATCTTTGAAGGGAATAAGGGTGAATTCATCGGGGAATAGTCCGAGTGTATTATACAGGTGAGTTCCTAAAAAGCCGGATTGGCCGGTGATGCCTATTTTTATCATAAGGTTGGAACGCGGATGACGCAGATTGGGCGGATGAACGCGGATAAAAAATAATTTGGAACGCGGATTGATAGTATCAACACGGATTTATTTTATTTGAAAAGATTTTTCTTTTGAACTGAGGTTTTTACTGACCCTCACATTTAAACCCCATATTTCTCAGTTCAATCAATAAGGAATTTTGATAAACTTTTTCTAAAAATCCAAAGCCGAGTGTATTATATACCTTATAAAAGGCTTTAATAATTCGTTTTGTATTCTCTTCGTGTATCATTTAAAAATCCGCGCCTATCCGCTCAATCTGCGTCATCCGCGTTCCGTTATGGTTCGTAGATATGATCAAAGCTTTCGCCAAGAATGTCTTTTCTTATTATTGGCAGTTTTAATAAAAGTTTTTTTGTTCCTTCAATATCCAACCGTTCAGTATTGTGAGATGTGTATTCTTCAGACAGGGATACTTTCTGCTCGCCTTCGGAGAAGTACTTGCCGTAGTTGAGGTCGCGGGTGTCGGCAGGGATGCGGAAATAGTTTTTAAGGTCTTCGGCTTTGGACATTTCTTCGCGGTTTACCAGAGATTCATATAACTTTTCTCCATGCCTGGTGCCAATAATTCTTATTTCGTTCTTTAAATTATATAATTCAAGCATTGCCTTTGCAAGAGTTTCGATAGTTGCCGCAGGTGCTTTTTGAACGAATATATCTCCATTGTTGCCATTTTCGAATGCAAAGAGAACAAGTTCAACCGCATCTTCAAGGGTCATCATGAAGCGGGTCATTTCAGGATCTGTTATGGTTATGGGTTTTCCTGCTTTAATTTGTTCGATAAACAATGGGATTACAGATCCCCTGGAAGCCATAACATTTCCATATCGCGTACCACATAGGGTAGCATCTGTACTCAGGATATTTCGGGAATTTGCAACCATTACTTTTTCGCTTAGGGCTTTTGTCATACCCATTACGTTTATTGGATAAACGGCTTTATCGGTGCTTAGAACAATTACTTTTTTAATTCCATGAGAGAGAGCGGAAGTTAAAACATTATTGCATCCTAGAACATTGGTCTGAACAGCTTCCATAGGAAAGAACTCACATGAAGGCACTTGTTTTAATGCGGATGCATGAAAAACCAGATCAACGCCTTTCATCGCAGTATCAACAGATTCTTTATTTCTGACATCCCCAATAAAATATTTTATTTTCGGGTTATTGTAGAAACGCCGCATATCGTCCTGCTTTTTTTCGTCACGGCTAAAAATACGGATTTCGTTTATATCGGAATTAAGAACTTTTCTGAGGACTGCATTGCCGAAGGAGCCGGTACCGCCGGTGATGAGGAGGGTTTGGTTGGGGAACATTTTTTTTTGGCTAATTTAGGGTGATGTATTTATTCCACAGTCCCGATAGCTATCGGGATCACAGAGTTTTCACTTTTTTTATTCCACTGTGGAACACTGTGGTTAACACTGTGCAACACTGTGAACCTTTTTGTGTGTGTAATGAGTTTCTGTAAACACTAGTAATCCCCATAATAATACCCATATTTCCCACCATACTCATAATTGTAATACCGGTATCCGTATCCGTAAGAGCCTTTGTGTCTTATGTCGTTCATGACAATTCCGATGTGGAGTAATTCCTTTTTCTGATGTAGTTCTTCGAAGAGTTCTAGGACACTTAGAGAGGAATAGTTTTGGCGAACAATAAATAGGCTTAGGTCTGAAAGACGTGAAATAAGGAGGGCATCGGTTACCATTCCAAATGGTGGAGTGTCGAGGATGATGATATCGAAGGTTTCGCGGGCCTGGCGGATAAGCTCTTCCATGGCAGGGCTTTCGAGCAATTCTGCAGGATTGGGGGGGATGGGTCCAGCTGGGGCGATGAACAGGTTTTCTATTTTGGTAGCTTGAAGTATTTCCTTGAGGGGTGTCTTGTTAACTAGGCAATTGCTTATTCCAAAGGTGTTTTCGACATTAAAAATCTTATGAACTTTAGGCTTGCGGAGGTCGAGACCCATTAACAATGTTTTTTTACCGGCCATAGCGTAAATAGCTGCCAGATTTACCGAACTAAAAGTTTTTCCTTCACCACTAATGGTTGAGGTGATGGTGATGACTTTCTGGTCTTTTTCCCTTAACAAAAACTGCAGGTTGGTGCGTAATCCCCTGAAAGATTCTGATAAGGCTGATTTTGGATTTGCAAATACAGGAATATCGCCTCCTTCTGAGCTGTGACCGATTGAGCTGACAATTGGTACCGAGGTTCTCTTTTCAACATCGGAACGACTGCTGATTTTATTGTTTAGCAGATCCATAAGAATAAGGAGGCCGAGGGGCAAAAAGATTCCAAGCATGAGGCCAATCATATAATTCATCTTGGTTTTGGGAGATGTTAATGTGGCACTTTCCACTCTGGCAGGATCGAGAATTTTATTATCAGCAACGTTGGCGGCTTTTGCAATAGCTGCTTCAGCGCGTTTCTGCAGAAGGTAAGTATATATCTGATCATTTACTTTGTATTGCCGTTGGATATTGATCAACATTCGTTCAGTAACAGGGAGTTTAGCCAGGTCTTTTTCGGCAAGGTTTAGCTGTTTGTTGATTTCTTCGCTGGAGATTTTATTGTTATTTATGAGGTTTTCAACATTATTAAGAAGGGCTTCACGGGTTGTTTCGATCTGAGAGTTTGTTATGCTGAGTTGGGGATTTCCCTCCTGAACAGAAAAAAGAAGTTCTTCTTTTTCACCCAATAGTTTATTAAGTTGTTCGATGAGATTCGTAAGCAAGGGGTCTGTAATTGAAACGGTAGCAGGGGCAACCACCTGATTCAGGTTATTGCGGTCTTCGATATATTTTTTCAGGTATTGGTAATACCGTTCCTGTAACACCAGCATTTCCTTTTGGTTCTGGGCATCGGCGAGCTTGGTATAAATTATTCCTCCCTCTCTGCTAATGTCAAGAAGTTTATTATTAAGCCTGAAATTCTGAAGGTCAATCTCAGCAATTTTTAGTGATTCGTCGATAACAGTTAATTGCTGATCGATGAAAATAACGGTATTTATTGCTGTCTGGTTTTTTTCTTCCAATCCCTGTAAAATATATACTTTCATCAAGGTGTTTACATAATTGGTAATTTGCTGGGTATTGTTTCCACTTAAAGAGAGAAACAGAACGGAGCCACGTTTTGCGTCATTGGATTCTATACCAAGCATTGCTTTATATTTGGCTGCGAGAGCCGGAATGCTATTAAAATAGAAATAATATTTATCATATCCAGCCTGGAAGCTTGCGGGATCAGGGTTTCTCAGTTTTAAAGTGAATGAGAAGTTTGCCGCTTCGAATTTCTGTCCGAACTTAAGTTTTTCTTTTATATTGAAATTGTTATCAATAGCGACTTCATATGTTTCATGGTCAATCAAATCTATATAAATAGGATAGCCAATAGGATTTGTATTAATGGAATCATATTCAACAATAAAAGGGCAGTTATTATACATCACGGTTTCTTTGAATCCGCTTCTGCCAACAGCCATGTACGTTACCTCGAAATCCATTTCTTTGATGGTTTTTGAGGCGAGTGAATAGGATTTGAGAATCTCGATTTCGTTCAGCACTTTTTTCTGGTTACGGAAAATTTCCATACCCGGGATAAGGTTTTCATAGCCGGATAATCCACGACCGCGGTCGTCGTCGTTTATGATAAGACTCGAGGTAACATTATAAACAGGCATTGTATAGCGGTTTATGAACCACGCGATGCCTAATGCAACAAAAACCGATATTACAAACCAGTACCAGTTGGCAAGGATTAGGAATAGGTATTTTTTGAGGTCGAGGGAGCCGTCTTCGAAGCGGGTTTGATTTGGCGTGGACATTGGTTATTGGATATGTTAAAGGGGAAAAATCAAAGAAAAAGCTTCACACTGAGCGCAGCCGAAGTGAACTTGCCGAAGTGAAAAAATGTGTGAAAAAAGTTTATTCCACAGAGTTTTTTTTTGTAACAATTTAAAAAAGTAACGAAGTAACGGTGATTCTATAAATAAGCTTTTCTCTGTGTTCCTCTGTGTTCTCCGTGCCTCCGTGGTGAAAAAAGTAAGAGGTAACGGGATTTCGATTGATCAGTTAATATTCTTATTTAAACTGTTGTTATTACCAGTCAATATGTCCGACACAATAGTTTTTAAATCTGAAATAATACCGGGAGAAGAATAACCTTTTATCCATTTAATATATGCCAATCTGTCAATAGGGAAAGACTGAATAATTTCAGCAGCAATCAATGGGTCAACGCCTAATTCTTTTTCTTTGGATTCAGCAAAAATGTTTTCCCAATTGAAATCGGCATTTTTTGCAATTATCCAAATATCAACAATATCTTTAGGTTCGTAGCGGAATAGTGCCGTAATTTTGTTTGATAAAATATTCCTTATAGTATCTATTCTGCCTAAAGTATGATTAAAGCTGAGTTCTCCGTAATGTAAAGCAACATCATTTACAAAATCAAGTTTTAATATTACGTCGTCTTTTTCAATAAAAAATTGCGAATAGCTATCTGAAATAATTGTCTTTTCAGGGGAATATATAAGACTATTATTTTTGCAATAATCCTTAATTGATTGGGCAATAAGTGCAATCCATTTTAAAAAATCCGCATCATTATTTACAAAATAATCCAAATCGTCAGAAAATCTATGTTGATAATATCCCCTGCTTAGTGCCGTACCACCTGTCAGATAGAATGGGGTATTCAGGGAATTCAACAGTTGGGTTATTCCATCTTGAAGCGGGTATAACTTCTCCGTGTAATATTTTTCGTAAGATTTCATATTTTAATTGAAAATTTTTTATTCGAATAATTTTTACAAAATCTTCAGTTAATATTTGTTTAATTTCATCTAAAGTGAACAATTTAATCAAATCGAACCAAGCCAAATGTTCGAAGGCTTTAATTAATAGTGCTTCTCTTGTATAAAACCCGGCGACATCCTTTTTTTGGTTCAGACAGTTATAGATATCTTTTTCCGGAATGTGATAATCCCAGTTTATTTGTTTTAGAATCTTTTTTGTCTCTGGGTTGAGGGGGTGCATGGGTTATTGAGTTGTTAAAAGGAAAAAACAAGGAAAAAAAGAAAAAGTTTCACACTGAGCGAAGTCGAAGTGAGCGCAGTCGAAGTGAAAAAATCGACCTTCTTAAATTACTAAGTGATTTGTATAAAGGAGAAAAATTCAATAGTTATAGTCTTTGGAGATGATGATGTTGTGTTTTTTTAGGTAATGGTGATTTTATAAATAGGCCTTTCTCTATGTAAAAAAAGTTTATTCCACAGAGTTACACAGAGTTTTACACAGAGTTTCACAGAGTTTTTTTTTGTAACAATTTAAAAAAGTATCGAGGTAACGGTGATTCTATAAATAAGGCTTTTCTCTGTATTCCTCTGTTCGGGTGTTTAGCAATACCTCCCAGTCGCTGATTAAACCATAATCTAAAACTCTTTGAATTATCAGCTTCCTAATATTACTTATATCCAATTTGGTACTATCCACGTCCCAAAAAAGATGAGGTGACAAATGGTTTAGTTGAGTTTGCTTTTTCAGCAGCTCCAGTGTCTCTATGTCAACTGCCTCCTGATGTAGCATTTGAATTTCTTTTTAGGAACATTAAATATCAAAGAGAAAAAATTAAGCGTTTTCGGGTTAAGATAATTTAGATTACAAATAGTTGCTATTACGTCTTCTTTTCCATAGTGATCGATTATCAGTTTAATCTCCTGAAGATTACCAAGGTTTATGATTCTTTCGACAATTAGTCGTTTCGATATCTTCTCATCGAGAGTCGACAAGTTTACATCCCAAAAATATTCTTGTTTCAATTGTTGTAATAATCCTGGCATTGCATTTTTGTGAGTAAATACATTTGAAAATTTACTTAGTAAAATTCAGCACCAGCACTGTTGTTGAAATCGTTGTAAACAAAAGCGAAATCAGAGGAATATTCAACTGAAAAACTTTGCTGTTAATGGGTTCAACGATAACCATGTCATTGGGTAGTAGAAAATATGCTTCAGAGGCCAGAACATCTTTCTTTTTAAGGTCAATCCTGTAGGTTTTTGAGCCTTCTTTTGTGGGTCGGATAACCAGTACGCGACTACGGTCGCCATAGTCGGTAATATCTCCGGCCATGCTGATAGCTTCGAGAACTGTAAGCTGGTTATTATAATTTTTATAGGTTCCTGGCTTTCTCACTTCACCGATGACAGAGAATTTAAAACTCAGAAGCTTTACGATTACTGTGGCATCCTTTAAATAATCTTTGGCTTTTTCCTGAATGGCCAAACGGGATTGCTCAACGGTTTTACCTGATACTTTAACATCACCAACAATCGGGATGGTGATAAAGCCCGAATCGCTTACGTTATAGCCGTTGATGTATGAGGAAGATTCTTGCGTAAACATTTGCTGAGAATACTGTTGAGATCCACCGTTAAGCATATCATTTATTTCGGTATTCAGGGTAAAGAATTTGATGTATAGAATGTCTTGTTTCTGGATCTGGTAATCGGGTCGTTCAAGGGGGAAGAAGTTTTCGGGGCCGTTTTGGTCGATGTCTTGGAGGTAGGTGAGGTTTTTTTGGGTGGTGCAGGAGAGGATAAGGATAAGGCTAAGGAAAAAGGAAAAAGGAAAAAGGAAAAAGGTTCTCGAACGAGAAAGGAAAAAGGGTGGGTTTTTGGAGGGGGATATGTTTTTGGATTTCATTGTGTTTGTGTTTTAAAGATTTTTATTTCTTTCTTTTTTTCACTTTTTATCAATTATGTAGGAATTCAAGCAAGTCTATTTTTTCACTTCGACTGCGCTCACTTCGACTGCGCTCAGTGTGAACCTTTTTCCTTTATTTTTAGACTTTCTTCAAAACTAAAAAATCTCCACCGCCGCATCAGCCAAATATTTTTTAATTACCTCTGCATCAATGGGCGTGCCGAGATATTCAACGGGTTCGGAGTAGTCGATGTCTTTATGAAACGCCAGTTGCTCCCGAAATAATTTTTCGGAGAACTGCTGGTCGAAGATCAGTTGTGCTTCTTTGGAAATTTCAGATATGCTGTGATGGTTTTGTAAAATGAAATATAAATCTACATAATCCTTCCATTTTGATCTTCGCCCCAGGGCAAAAGCTTTCATTGCCGCCAGTGACAATAGCGACGGGATGGTGATGTGTGAGTCAAAATTTACAGGATGTTCAACCTTGTATGGAAAGCTGAAAAATGTAATTTTTACTTGGTTGACCATAAGATGAAGCTGATCGTAATCTTCGAAAAGGGGGATCTGTTGAAATGGAATCTGGAGAAGACTGGCCTTAATCCTTGATTTGTTTAGTTTAGAAAAGGTGAACAGGTCAAAATCAATGGACCGTCTGTGTCCGATGTGCAAAGCAATAGCTGTACCTCCCACCAAATAAAAAGTTCGTTGAAACTTTTTTACAGATGCTAAGAGTTCAAGCTGTTTATCGGTTAATATCTCAGTATGCATATCTTTTAAACACGAGGGAAAAAAAGTTAATAATCAGCTCATGATAATTTCCTTTGTTTCGGTCACTCAAGTTTAGGGAACTGTAAAAAATTTCCGCAACTTTTTTAACACCCAGGATGCTGCATAATTTTCTGAATGCATCCAGATCTCCATAATTCAGAATAGTTTCTACCAGGAACTCCTGGCTGATATCTTCCTTTTTTTCCTCAGGCGTGTACCAGAAAAGATGAGCGTTCTGGCGGATGAAAGATTTTATTTCGGGGGAGTTCATGTTAAAGGGTAACGGGGTAACGGAGCTTCGATAAACGACTCGCGCGAGTATACAGGCATAAAATCAAAATAGACACAAATAAATCCCAGGTATTCAAGTTCTTCAATAGCCCGAAATACCAGTGAGGTTTTTCCAAACCTCCGGGGAGCAAACAGAACCATGTTATTCCCGCCTGAAAGAGTGGAAACAATTCTCGGACATTCTTCCTGTCTGTCGAAAAAATATTCTCCTTTTACTATGGTTCCGTAGCTAAATGGGTTCACTTTTTTATTAGTAACGGGGTAACGAGGTGACGAAGAAATGGACACTCACTATACTCATTTTCCTTTATACCAATCATTTAGTAATTCAAGAAGGTCGATTTTTTCACCGGCCCCTTCACAGCTTCGCCCCGTCAGTCCCAAGCCCAAAAGTGCTCAAACCAACAAAACTCATACTACCAATTCTAAATTCTAAATTCTATATTCTAAATTCTATATTCTAAATTCTGCCATCCTTCCCCCACAGCAACAAGACACGCTCATCGACGCTATTAGTTGCATTGTTGCTAAACTCTTTTTCACTCATCACGAGGTATTCAACCTTTCTTTTTATGAGCTTTTCGGCTTTTATCACTAGTCTAAACAAATAACCTGCATCAAGGTTTTCGCCGACAAAGATAAAGTTTATAGTGCCATTATCTCTGCCTTCTGTAAAATCGCCATGTAAAAATACACGATCCAGGTCGCCAAGTTTATGAACAACCTGATCAATTACCTGGTCGATTCCAATATATTTAAGAATGATGTTGTGAATATCATCAAACAGAGGATGCCCTGTCTGAGCCTGATAGTATTTGCGGTTTCCTTGTGTAAAGGAGCGAAGGAGGCCGGCTTCCTCGAAACGGTTAAGTTCAACACGAATGGCATTCGACGATTCGCCAAACTCTGATTCGAGTTGGCGCAGATAGGAAGAGTGGCTGTCGTTAAGAAAAAATTTAAGCAGCAACTTTACCCGGGTCTTCGATGTGATAAGCGTCTCTAGCAAACCTTTTTATTATTGAGTAATAAAAGTACTCGTTTCGTTGGATAAAACAAATTTTTTGGATAAAATTACGGAATTTCCTACCAGTATTTAACCTCTTCCGATTTATCTTCACCAATAATCTCAAGGCTCCCAAGGGGTATCTGCAGAAATAGACTTTGCTGAATACTCTCGATCTCAACCTTTACCCTTTGTTTTCCAAGAACCTCTGTGAGTCGGCCTTCCAGCCCTTTCATCCCACCGCGTATTACTTTGACGCGTTTACCAACCTTGAAATCACCTTCGTTGGGAATAAACTCTTCACCGGTTTCAACATATTTTCGGATTGCTTCTATCTGATAGGCAGGGACTGTAACACGTTTGCGTTCGAAACTTACAAACTTTACAATGCCAGGAGTTTTCATACATTCATAGTATTCCTTCTCGTCGATATTAACAAATATGTATGAGGGAAACAGGGGCATTTCTACCACTTTTTTACGGTCAGACCATATTCGGATTTTTTTCATCAGTGGCAGGTAATGTTCAATTCCTTGCTGTGAGAGTAGTTCAGATATACGCTTTTCATTGCGTGATTTGGTGTAGACGGCGTACCAGTGTTTTTCCATGGTGTAAAAATATAAAAATTAAGCGCAGGAAGGCTATTCTGATAACGAAATAGCGAGTTTTTTAGGTGGAAACTAATTTTAAATGAGATGGAGTTGCAAGTGTTAAAGGCCGTTTCTATTTGTTCATTTATCGGGAATTAAAAAACCGATATTCAAAATACAATTGTCAATTCCGGAAACATCAGAGGAGGCTTTTATTCATTCAATGAATATTTTTTTCTTACATTTGAGTAACGAAATGCTTTAATTATGTCTAAAATTGTTGCCCTCTCGGAAGCCTCATCTATAGCCATTCATGGCATTATTTTGATTGCCCGGTCTTCGGTTTCTTTAAATGTTATTCAGATTGCGGAAGCTACCGGCACCTCACGGCATCATGTAGCTAAAATCATGCAGAGGCTCGTGAAAGAAAACTTCATCAGCTCTCAGCGTGGCCCAAGTGGTGGGTTTTTACTCAATGTTTCACCGGAGGAGCTTACCTTCCTTAGAATCTATGAAGCTATTGAAGGCAAAATTGAAGTCAGCCACTGCCCGATGGATAAAAAAGTCTGTCCTTTTGATAAATGTATCATGGATAATATTTCGAATCGGATGACGATGGAATTTAAGGGATATTTGGAGAAACAGGTGGTTTCGGATTACTTAAAAGCTTAGAGGGAGAAAGTGTTAAGAGCAGACCTACTTTACCTAAAATCATTTCAAATTTATAGACCCTAACTTTTTATTGCACTATAAATGTTGAGAATAAAAATATTATTCCGACATTTGAGTAATCAATTACCGAAATAGATTTTACCTAACAAAAATTAAGCTGCGATTAAACTTTTCAATTCTTAAAACAATAAAAAATGATACGCGAAGTAGTTCAAATAGACGAAGAAAAATGTAACGGATGCGGGAATTGCATTCCAAACTGCCATGAAGGGGCATTACAGATTGTGGATGGAAAGGCTGTTCTTGTGAGCGACCTGATGTGCGACGGACTAGGTGCCTGTCTGGGTCATTGTCCTGAAGGTGCTCTGACGATTGAAAAAGTTGAAGCTCAGCCTTACAATGAAACTTTGGTTATGGCACAGATGGTGAGCAAAGGGAAAAACGTGGTTATCGCGCATTTGAGTCATCTTAAAGAGCATAACGAAAAGGAATATCTTAAAGAAGGTGTGAGATTTCTTTGGGAGAATAAAGAGTCACTTGATTTTAATCCTTCTGATGTTGTTGAGATCGTTCATAACCTCAAACCTGTTTCTGAAACTTTCAAGCCGGTGCAAGCTGTACCTCATATTCATGCCGCTGGCCATGCCTGTCCGGGCTCTGCTTCTAGGGAGTTGAAATTAGCTCCTGTGAGTTCTTCTTCCGGGGGAGTAAAACTTAGCTCGGCGCTAACTCACTGGCCGGTACAATTGCATCTTATTAACCCTGCCGCCGAATATTTCCGAAACACCGACCTTTTGGTTGCGGCAGATTGCACGGCATTCACTTCAGCGAATTTTCATGAGGATTTTCTGAAAAACAAAAAGCTGGTTATTGCATGTCCTAAACTTGATCATGGGATGGATACTTATCTTCAGAAACTTGTAAGACTTATTAACGATGCAAAAGTTAACACCATAACAGTATTAAGAATGGAAGTTCCTTGTTGCGGGGGATTGGTGCAGCTTGTGCAGAATGCGGTTGTGAATTCCGGAAGGAAAGTTCCAGTTAAAGAGGTGGTTCTGGGAATTTCAGGTGAAATCCTGAGTGAGGAGTGGGTTTAACCCATCAATACATGGGGAAATTAAACGCTAAGGCGCGCGCAAAGGGAAGCGCAAAATATGTTTGGCGTGTTACTTTACGCCTTGGACTCTAACGAAAGGAAAGCAAATTGCTAAAGCATAAATTATATGAAAGGTTGGGCAAAGTGAAGAGGAAGATCACTTCCAAAACGCATTAAATAATTCTTACATCCTTTAAATTCTCCAATTAATAGGCTTTTTCCCATGCTCCTGAAGATACTCATTTGTCTTTGAGAAGTGCCGGCATCCCATGAAACCATTATAGGCCGAAAAAGGTGATGGATGGGCTGCTTTGAGAACCAGATGTTTGTCCAAATCGATTAGACTTTCCTTAGCCTGAGCATACTTTCCCCATAATAAAAAAACAAGACGTTCTTTATTTTCAGAAACTTCTTTTATAACGGAATCCGTAAAAATTTCCCAACCTTTTCCCTGGTGTGAGCCGGCTTCATTGGCTTTTACGGTAAGTGTAGCATTAAGCAGAAGCACGCCTTGCTTTGCCCATGCTTCAAGATTGCCGTGATCAGGTAAAGGAATGCCGAGGTCGCTTTTTATTTCCTTAAAAATATTTACAAGGGATGGAGGAGGTTTTATTCCCGGGGGAACGGAAAAGCACAAGCCATGAGCCTGTCCCAAACCGTGGTAAGGATCCTGACCCAGAATTACAACCGAAACTTCATCAAAAGGAGTTGTGTTAAAAGCATTGAAAATATATTTCCCCGGAGGATAAAAATCGTGTTTTTGTTTTTCCGCAACAAGAAAACTCTTTAATTCCGCAAAGTAAGGAGCTTCGAATTGAAGACTCAATGCATTTCTCCAACTAGAATGGATTTCTGGATTTATTCTTTCCATCTAAACCCTATTAAAAATGTAAAATCCTTTGTGGATAAAATGCATGAGCATAAGGTTCACAAAGGATTTTACAATGTTATTTTTTATTTCAGGGGAATGTACTAATTACAGCCGGGCACCTTTTCTTTCTTGGATTGTGCTTTTTCAGAAAGCTCGCCAACCATAGCTTTATTATAAGCTTCGCATGCAAGAGTATAATCAGCTGTGTCGAAATAGGCATTGCCCAGTTCGTAATTTATTGCTGCAATTTTTGTAGGTTCTGTCTCATTGAGAAGTGCGTTTTTGCCGTTTTCGATAGCTTTATCAAATTCACCCGATTTATTCCAGATAACCGCAAGCATTAAATACGCTTCTCCGGCAGCAGGATTAAAAGAAATTGCTTTTTCAAAACTTGCAATTGATGGTGCATAATCAACATCTTCAGGATCTATCTCTGAAAGATTAATATTTCCTTGTGTAATATAGTAAGAACCAAGGCGAACCTGAGCCTGATCAATAGTTTTTTGATCAGCAGCAACTTTAGAGAGTTCGATGGCTTTACCTAAGGTTTCAAGCATTTCCTTTTCCTTGAATTGGTCTGCATAAACCAATCCTTTGCCAAGGAATGCTTTTGCATAATTTGCATCGTATTTTAGAGCTGCATCAAAATTTGCCAAAGCTTCAGGGTATTTTTTATCTTTAAAATTCTGACTGCCTACACTTGTTAATAATTGTGGCAGATATTTTATGGCTTTTTCTTTAGTGGGAGCATTATTAGCATATAAGTCAGCAAGTTCTATCGTTTTTTCAAGATTTGGAATTGCTTCATCAAACTTTTTTGCTTTCATGGAAACTGAGGCAACCTGATAGTACAATACTGGTAATTGATTCTGAGCCTTGGATTTCAAGTCATTTGCAGTTGGGCCGACTTTTTCGGCAAGGATAATCACTTCTTCAAAATCCGCAATTGCAGTTTTAAAATCACTGGCATTTACTTTTGCGGCTCCATCATTAAACTTAGCAATCACAGGATCCAGGGGAGTTTGTGCTAAGAGAACTGCCGATAAGGAAATCATTAGAGCCGTAGTGGCGAGCATCTTCGTCTTCATAGTGCTTTTAAGTTAATGGTTGCATAAAATTTTGTGTGCTAAAGATATAAAAATTTTGTTCTAACACTCAAAATGATAAATTTTTATGAAATACTTATTACAAAACTCAGGCCAAAGATTTCTATCATGTTTAAAAACCTTTCCCTCGTATCCCAAAGCTTAATTTCCACACACTTTTTTTTATTTAATAAAAACCTTTACATTTGCACCCTTACAAAGTGGAAAAATTTGTCTGATTGCAACCACAGAAAAAAATGCTAAAATGGTACTTCCCTTCTGTTTTCTGCAATCTTATAGTTTCTCTACATTTGTAATTCTACATTTGTAATTTTAAATTCTAAATTAATAATATGTCATATCTATTTACATCCGAGTCCGTATCTGAAGGACATCCCGACAAAGTAGCTGATCAGATTTCTGATGCCTTGTTAGACAATTTCCTTGCCTTCGACGCACAGTCGAAAGTTGCATGTGAAACATTGGTAACCACTGGTCAGGTTATACTTGCCGGTGAAGTTAAAACCACCACCTATATTGATGTACAGAAAGTTGCAAGAGACGTTATCAATAAAATTGGATATACCAAGAGCGAATATATGTTCGAAGGTGACTCCTGCGGTGTTCTCACTGCCATTCATGAGCAGTCACAGGATATTAACAGGGGAGTTGAACGTGCCGATCCAATGTCACAAGGTGCCGGTGATCAGGGAATGATGTTTGGTTATGCAAGCCTTGAAACCGATAATTATATGCCTTTGCCACTCGAGTTGGCACATATACTTCTTATGGAGCTTGCGGAAATCCGCCGCGAGGGGAAAGAAATGACTTACCTTCGTCCCGATTCAAAATCGCAAGTTACTATTGAATACAACGACGACGATAAGCCAAAGCGAATACACACCATCGTTGTTTCTACACAGCATGATGATTTCGACAAAGACGATGTGAAGATGCTCTCAAAGATTAAAGCAGACGTACAAAGTGTTTTGCTCCCTCGTGTTAAAAAAGTACTTCCCAAGAGAGTTCAGGATCTTTTCGATGAAAAGCTTATTCTTCATGTAAACCCAACCGGCAAATTTGTTATCGGAGGTCCTCATGGCGACACCGGACTCACAGGTCGTAAAATTATCGTTGATACATACGGAGGAAAAGGCGCACATGGTGGTGGTGCTTTCTCCGGTAAAGATCCCTCAAAAGTTGACCGTTCAGCTGCTTATGCTGCTCGACACATTGCCAAAAACCTTGTAGCAGCAGGTGTTTCAGATGAAATTCTTGTACAGATTTCTTATGCAATCGGAGTTGCCGAGCCACTTGGAATTTATGTGAATACCTATGGTAAATCAAAAGTTAAACTTCACGATGGTGAAATAGCAGATAAGATTAAGAAAATCTTTGATCTTCGTCCTGCCGCCATTGAACAAAGACTTAAACTTAGAAATCCTATTTATCTGGAAACAGCCTCTTACGGTCACGTTGGTCGGACTCCAAAAACAATTAAAAAGGTTTTTGAATCGCCATACAGCGGAAGAGTTGAGAAGGAAGTAGAGCTTTTTACCTGGGAGAAATTAGATTACTTAGATCAGATTAAAAAAGAGTTTTCTATTTAACCTGATTTAATGGGAGAACTATTGGTTTGGCATAAGTTTTGTAAATAAACCAGTAAGTAGTTTTCTAAAATATACCTGAAGAAATTCAGGGCAAGCCGGATCTAATGGGTCCGGTTTTTTATTTTATGCTTTTTGGAACAGCTAAAAAGGCTTAAATCCAATAATCTCCCTGACGTCTTTTAGTGTTTTTGATGCAGAAGCGCGGGCTTTTTCGGCTCCGATTTTAACCGCCTTTGAAAGGTAAGTTTCATCTCGGCTAATTTCCTGCACCCGCTCTCTGATTGGGGTTGTAAACGTAATGATATCTTCAGCAAGTTGTTTTTTAAGATCGCCGTAGCGAATCTGGCAATTATTGTATTGGTTACGGAAATGCTCAACTGTATCGGGTGTCGACATAAGCTCAAGCAATGAAAAAAGGTTTTTTATGGGTTCTTCCATTGCCTGATTAGGCTGAGTAGGGCCTGTGTCGGTGACTGCCCTCATCACTTTCTTTCGAATAACTGAAGGTTCATCAACTAGGTAGATTCCATTACCTTCTGATTTGCCCATTTTTCCGGTACCATCCAATCCGGGGACTTTAACAAGTTCCTTTCCAAAGTTAAATGGTTCCGGCATTTTGAAGTACTCCACGTTGTAAATGGTGTTAAATCTTCGTGCGAATTTTCTTGCCATCTCGAGATTCTGCTCCTGATCTTTTCCAACTGGAACTTTACTTGCATTGTGGATCAGGATATCAGCAGCCATTAAAACGGGATAGGTAAGCAATCCGGCATTTACATTATCGGGCTGTTTGCGGATTTTCTCTTTAAATGTTGTGGTTCTCTCCAGCTCTCCAACGTAGGCATTCATGTTCAGAAGCAAGTAAAGCTGGGGGATTTCAGGAACGTCGCTTTGAATATAGAGAGTGGAAACTTCGGGATCAAGTCCGGCAGCAAGGTATTCGGCCATAACCTGTTTAACACTATTATGCAGATTTTCAGGGGTTGGATGGGTCGTAAGAGAATGAAAGTCGGCAATAAAAAAATAGCAATTATATTCGTGCTGCATTCTCAAAAAATTCTTCACCGCTCCGAAATAATTACCCAGATGCAGGTTTCCTGTCGATCGTATGCCACTTAATACTGTTTCCATGTTTGTGTTTTACCTGCATTTTTGCAAGGCTTCAAAATTAGGAAATATTTTTTAATTCGGGTTATTCGGGGGAGGTTAGAGAAGAAGGCCATGTAGAATCTGGATTTTTATTTGCTACACTGCGCCCCTGAGCGTTATTTTCCTTATTTTTACATCCTTAAAGGAATTTAAATCCCCGTTTTCGCGATGCTTATTCGGGTTAATTATACTTATATATGGAAACCACGAGGCAAAAAAAAATTTCACGGCTGTTGCAAAAAGAACTGGGACAAATCATTCAGCAACGATCTGTAGAACTTGGCAGGAAACTCATAACTGTAACAACCGTCAGAATCAGTCCGGATCTTAGCGTTGCAAAAATTTACCTAAGTATATTTCCAGCTGTGGAAACCGATAAAACATTAGCTGCAGTTAAAGAAATTATTCCACAGATTCGACATGAACTTGGGAATCTGGTTCGACACCAACTCAGAATTGTGCCTGAACTGGTTTTTTATATTGACGATAGTCTTGATTATATAGCGAAAATCGAAAATCTTTTAAAGTAGTTTGAAAGCTTGGTAAATGCATTAAAGAATCCCATTTTAAGCAAATCCCTATAAAGTTTTTTATAAACGGGAATTGTAACAGAATCTAAATTTCTAAGAATATCATTGTGCTTTGATCATTTTTTGGTAAAAAATTAAATAGAAAATGCAATACGATCCCATAAAAAAAAGCCTTGGAAAGGTTTTCAACGCCACTCCTATATTAAGAGTGCTGTTTTATAAAATGTTGGATTTACTGCTTCTCAGAACCTGGCATATTAAAAAAGAACTACGGGCAATCGGCTCTTCTCTCCCCCGAAATGCTGAAATTCTTGATGCCGGATCCGGATTTGGACAATACAGCTATTATCTTGCAAAGAAATTCCCCTTATGTAAAATAACTGGTGTTGATGTTAAAGAAGAACAAATTGCTGATTGTAACCTTTTCTTTGATAAACTAAATCTTTCTGAAAGAGTAACTTTTAAGATTGCAGACCTTACGCAGTTCAGAGAGGAAAACAAATACAGCCTCGTCTTATCTGTTGATGTAATGGAGCACATTCTTGAAGATGTTGAAGTTTTTAAAAATTTCACTTACTCGATGAAAACCGGTGGTGTTTTACTGATTTCCACACCTTCTGACCAGGGTGGTTCAGATGTGCATGATGGTGATGATGAGTCATTTATCGAAGAGCATGTTCGCGACGGGTATAATATTTCTGAGATAATTGAAAAACTAAAATCAGCAGGTTTCAGTGAAGTAAAGGCACATTATTCTTATGGTGTACCTGGAGGTATTTCTTGGCGGCTATCGATGAAGTATCCAATTACTATGCTAAATGCAAGTAAAGCGTTTTTTATTCTAATCCCATTTTATTATCTGTTAACATTTCCTGTTTGTCTTATACTGAATTTCATGGATGTAAGGCTGAAACATAAAAGTGGAACGGGCTTAATAGTTAAGGCAATTAAGTAAAATTAAAATATTGTAACGATAAATTTCTCTGGTTTAATTCAATTATCCGACCTACATGAATTTTCCCTTCTATATTGCAAAACGATATTTACTGGCAAAGAAAAAGCGTAACGCCATAAATATAATATCGGGTATTTCTGTGGGAGGAGTTATGGTGGGTACAATGGCACTCGTTATTGTACTATCGGTTTTCAATGGCTTTGATATTGTAATAAAATCTCTGATAAACTCTTTCGATCCTGATCTGAAAATAACCATTACTGAAGGAAAAGTTTTCGATCCTATTAAAGCGGGAAAGGCTAAAATCCTTGAAATTCCAGGAGTGCTTGATATTTCTGAAGTCCTTGAAGAAAATGCATTGCTGAAATATGATGAGCGCCAGTATATTGCTACTATGAAAGGAGTAGACGACCGGTTTATTTATATATCGGGAATTGATTCAATGATTGTGGATGGTGAGTTTATCCTGGAAAAAAATGGAAGTCCGACAACTGTAATTGGACAAGGAGTTGCGTATTCATTAAGAGTTGGGCTTACTTTTTTAAATCCGCTGGTTATCTATGTGCCGGAACGCATAGGTAAGATAAACATGGCAAATCCAACCGGCGCTTTTAACAAATTTGCGGTCTATCCCAGTGGAGTATTTGGAATTGAACAGGAATACGACGCTAAATATATAATCCTTCCTATCAAGAATGTGCGGGAAATCTTAAATTATACAAATGAGGTTTCAGCTCTTGAGATTAAACTGAAAGAGGGTGCAGATGAAGAGAAAGTTCAAAGCCAGATAAAGAAAATTCTTCCTGCTAATTTTGAAGTGAAGACTCGTTATCAGCAGAATGAAATGTTTTACCGAATAATGAAATCTGAAAAATGGGCAATATTTTTTATTCTGACCCTGATTTTAATGGTTGCATCTTTTAATATTATTGGCTCTCTCAGCATGCTTATAATTGACAAGCAGGACGATATTGAAAGTCTGAGAAATCTGGGTGCCGATTCTACTACAATTAAAAGAATTTTTCTTTTCGAGGGATGGTTAATATCTATTACCGGTTCATTTTTGGGGATATTGGCAGGTACCGGGATTGCATTGATTCAGGAGAAATTTAAAGTTATAAGTCTTGCCGGTAGCGGATCCTTTGTTTTAGATAGCTATCCTGTGGATATTCAGGTCTTCGATATTTTACTGATTTGGATAACGGTCATGCTGATAGGCTTTCTAGCTGCATTATACCCGGTTCGCAAACTCTGATCTAAAGAAAGTAGGACATAAATTCTTTTCCAAAAGAGTTATTTTATCTCGTAGACATTTAAACCACGTAATTCTACTTGCTTAATACAGGTATTTTAATCCAAAACACAAGTAGGATCACTTACTTTTCTTTTTAAACCTTTCAGTAATTTTATATTCCTTTTTACGTCAAATAAAATCAAATATAAGTTGGTGATGTAGAAATATTTATAATAGCTTTACATTAATATTTAAGCATTTGGTCAAGGAAATATAGGCTTTTGTAAAATGTAACAATTAAATCAGGGTTTTCGTACACAGTTCGTTTTTATTTAGATGCACAAAAAAAGTTAAAATTTAATTGTTGTAGTTCTCAAGGAAATGCAGTGAATATAGTGTAAAGAGTAGAGTATTATCTGGTTTTCTCATTTACTCAAGTCTTTATGATATAGGAATTTGATAGGTATATAAGAGTAGAGAATTGTAACCCAATAGGTTCGGAAATGAAAATTATGTATAATAAATCTGGTAAAGCAGGCAGTAGATTTACTGTTCAAGCAGTTATTATTTTTATTGCGCTCTTGATTTCTGCTAATAATGCCTTCTCACAAGAGGAAAAGCTTGATTTTACTTCATCCTGGAAGACTAAAACCACAAAAAATGTGCTGAGCATCTCAATCATAAAAGGTACTACTCCGGTAAGTTGTTATATTTATGAGTCATCTCCCTTTACAGGTGGCCAATTAATAAAGCAAATCGACAATATCGACAGTAAGAAATTCGAGATTGAGTTAGAAAAAAAGGCTGATGTTTATGTTTGTCTTTATAAAAATGAAAATAATTTAGCTGCACGATGGGCGAGAACGAGTAAGTAAGAACAAGGTTATGAGTAAAATTAAATTTGTAATATTATTCATCGGAGTTGTTTTTTTAAGCAATCATGTTTTTGGAGTCATTACTTTAACTCCAACAAATCCACTTTGTAACGGAGCTTCAACAGGAAGCATTGCCATTGCTGGAGTAAGTGGCGGTGCAGGACCTGACTATACTTATTATATCTTTAGCACAAATCCAGTTCCGGGCCCTGGAACTCTTGAAGCTACCTATGGACCTACATCCGACGATTTTCATACATTTTCGGGATTAAGTGCCCGGAAATATTGGATTTATATTGTTGATAACGGAGGGGACGCAATATATTTTTCAAATTTAACTTTAACCCAACCGCTGGCACTTTCTTTGCCTGCACCTGTTGTAACTGATATTACTTGTAATGGCGCTAATAATGGAAAAATAACCGCCAGCGCAACCGGTGGTACAGCTACTTACTCATATACTCTTATGAAGGGCGCTGCAGTTATTGGTAATTCAGGTTCCCAGGCAGCAGGTTATACTTTTACCGGATTGGGCACTGGCAATGATTATACGGTCATAGTAAATGATATAAACTCATGCGGACCTGTCGTATCAGGTGCAATCACAGTAAACCAAGCAGTTGTGCTTTCTGTTTCGGTGACACCAAATCCTGCATCAACTTGTCAGAATACTGCTTTAACCCTAACTGCAAATCCTGTTGGAGGTAATGGTGGAAATGCATTTGCCTGGACAGCACCAACCGGAGGCACTTTCAATAATGCAACTACGCAATCAACCAATTATTCACATAATACATCTGGGGCATTTTCTGCAACTGTTACCGTTACCGACTCGAAAGGTTGCGCTGCAAGTGCCAGTACGTCTATTACAGTAAACCCCTTACCTGCAGCGATCACAGGAATCACTAGTGTATGCGTAGGATCCACCACAGCTTTGAGCGATGCTGCAGCAGGCGGCGCATGGAACAGTGGTACCCCGTCAGTAGCCACAATCACAGCAGGCGGAGTAGTCACGGGAGTAACAGCAGGCAGTTCAATCATCAACTATACCTTAATCACAGGATGCGCAGTAACCGCAACAGTAACAGTAAATACTTTACCTACTATTACCCTTGGACTTGTACCCGATATTTGTCAAGGATCAGTAAGTTTCAGTTTGCCATATACAGCAACTTCAGGTGTACCATCAAGTTATAGTATATCCACAGGAATACCTGCTATGGCAGGGTTTACAGCAGTTGTCAATGGGGTACTAGGCGCAAGTCCGATACTCGTGACGATCCCCGGAGCAGCAGCCTCAGGCAACTATCAG
>Ga0105047_10005040_pt1 | contig 22835 bp, 24 predicted proteins | sample MAT04_FD_78384 | JGI IMG/M metagenome (GOLD analysis project Ga0105047, IMG submission 78384) | Freshwater microbial communities from Lake Fryxell liftoff mats and glacier meltwater in Antarctica - MAT-04 (megahit assembly) | ecosystem: Environmental > Aquatic > Freshwater > Ice > Liftoff... | reverse complement strand
TCGGTCTCGAGGGCGCCTACGACCAGGTCGCTTTGACCTCGGCCGGCACCACCACCACCTATGACTTCGAGGGTGAGACAAGCACCAACCTCTCGAGCGCCCGGATTTTGGATACGCGCAACCCAGGCGGCCGCACCGTGGACGGCCTGCATCAGGCAGTTGGCAAATTGGCTGCCGGGCAGACCTATGAGCTGCCGACCTCAGGGCGAGCAGGTCTACCTCCGACCACTGAAACCGTGGTCTTGAACGTGACCGTGGTACAGCCATCCGAGCCCGGCTTTGTCACGGTGTTCGAATGCGGGCAACCGCGGCCGAACGCGTCGAATCTCAACTTCAACACTGGCGAAGTCATAGCCAACTCTGTGTCGGCGCGAACCGGTGTTGACGGCAAAATTTGCATCTACTCGTCTGCGGTTGCGGACGTGTTGGTTGACGTCACCGGGTTCTTCCGCTCGCTCGTGCCGCTTGTTTCTCCAGGGCGCATATTCGATACGCGTGCACCGGGTGGTGAAACGATCGACGGACTACATCAGCAAGTCGGTCGTCTTGCCGCTGGCGCGACGTACGAGTTGCCAGTAGCTGGCCGCGTTGGTGTATCGCCAAGCGCGGCGACTGCGGTGTTGAACGTGGCTGCGGTTCTTCCGAGCGACGCCGGTTTCCTCACGGTCTTCCCGTGTGGCCAGCCGCGGCCGAACGCGTCGAACCTCAACTACGTGGTCGGCGATCAGATTGCGAACTCGGTGCTGGCTCGTATTGGTACCGATGGCAAGGTCTGTATCTACAGTTCCGCGGACACCGACGTGCTCGTCGATGTCAGCGGCTTCTTCAGCAACTTGGTTTCGTTGGTCCAGCTGACGGTTCCCACTCGCATGTTGGATACGCGTCGACCGGGTGGTCGCACGGTGGATGGCCTACATCAGGCTGTCGGCCAGGTGGCTGCTGGTTCGACGTACGAGTTGCCGATCACAGGTCGGGCAGGCATACCCGGCGCGGTCCAATCGGTGGTCTTGAACGTCACCGCCGTGCTGCCAACTGCGGCCGGATTCGTGACGGTCTACGCCTGCGGCGGGCCCATCCCGGACACGTCGAGCTTGAACTTCCTAGCCGGCGAAGTGATTCCAAACTTTGTGCTGGTCAGCATCGGGGCTGGCGGGAGTATTTGTTTGTTCAGTTCAGCGCAGACCGACCTACTGGTGGACATGAGCGGCTACTTCGGCCCATGACGAAGTTGGCAAGTGTAAGCACAAATGAGTAAGTGAATCGAGGTTGACCTTGGTGGTGTGAAAGCGCCGCCAAGGTCAACTCTCGTCTTGGAGTCGACCCGCGACACCACCAACCGTTCTGCAGTCTCGCCACCGGTCAATGAGTGGACCGCAGAATTCGGTAACCGCTGCTGCTGGCGAGGCGCGCAGTTGGGTAACCCTGCGCGCTGAGCCAGGCCTGCAACGAGTCGCCGCCGAGGTGCTTGTGCACGACCATCACGGCCTCGCCGTCTGCTGCAAGTTGGCCGAACCAGCGCGACAGCATCTCGTGCAGCGCTGGCTTGCCAATGCGGATCGCAGGGTTACTCCAGATCGTCACGAATCGCACTGACTCGGGAACCTCATCCGGAGCGCATACCCGAACGTTGGCGATGTTGTTTAGCTCGGCGTTCGCGCGGCACAGCTCGCGCGCCCGCTCGTTGACATCGACGGCCCACGCTGTCGCTCTGGGTGCGCGCCGCGCCATCGTGAGCGCGATCGCCCCGGTGCCGCAGCCGAGGTCGAGCAGGTCGCCGGTAGCGCTTGGCGCGGGTGCCTTCAGTAGCAACAGCTTCGTGCCGGCATCGATGCGGTTGTACCCGAATACACCGCGGTCGGTGCGCAACGTCAGGTTCAGGTCAGGCAGCAGCAGCGACACCTCGCGCGGCGCCGACTCGGCCGTCGGTTCCTCATCGAAGTAGTGCGAACCGGGCGCGGCCATCGCTAGGTAGCCTTGCATCTCGTGGCGTACGAGATCCGAACCTACGGCGACCCAGTGCTGAAATCGAAGGCGGCGCCGGTCACCGACATCAACGGCAAGGTCGCGCGCCTGGTCGACGACATGTTCACCACCCTCTACGAAAGCGACTCGGGGCTAGCCCTCGCCGCGCCCCAAATCGGGGTGCAGAAACAGATCGTCGTGTGGGATATCGACGACGACAAGCGCACGATCATCAACCCGACGATCGTCGAGAGCGATGGCGAGTGGGTCTATAGCGAAGGCTGCCTCAGCATCCCCGAGCTTTACGTCGACATTATGCGCCCGAACCGCGTGCTTGTGCGGGGCCTCGACATCGACGGCAACGAAATCGAGTTCGAAGTCGACGAGCTGATGGGTCGCATGTTCCAGCACGAGATCGATCACCTGAACGGCGTGCTGATGTTCGATCGCATGTCGACCGATCAACGCAAGCAAGCGCAGACGGCGTGGCGCGAGATGCAAGAAAGCTCAGACCCTGCGCAGTCGCGTCACGTGCCATTGTTGTAACGGCGATCAGTTGAGCACCCGATGAGGCTGGCGTTCCTGGGCACGCCAGCGATGTCAGTGCCGTCGTTGCAGGCGTTGGTCACGGCTGGCCACGACGTTGCGATCGTAATCACGGGCGCCGATAAGCGCCGCGGGCGGGGGAGCGAGTTGACTGCCAGTCCGGTGAAGGCCGCCGCACTCGATCTCGGTTTGCACGTCAGCTACGCGGTCGACGACGTACGCGGCCGCGACGTCGAGCTAGGCGTGGTTGTCGCGTTCGGCCACCTCGTTCGCCCACTCGTTCTCGCGGAAGTTCCGATGGTCAACTCACACTTCTCGCTGTTGCCGCGCTGGCGCGGCGCGGCGCCGGTGGAACGCGCGCTGCTCGCCGGCGACGCCGAGACAGGTGTCTGCTTGATGAGCCTGGAGGCTGGCCTCGATACCGGACCGATCTACGACACGGTGCGCGTGCCGATCGGCGCAACCACTACCGCGCCTGAACTGCGTTCGGCGTTGGTCGCTGCTGGAGTCGAGCAACTTGTGCGCTGCCTCGGGGCACCGTTGCCGACGCCAATCGTCCAGCAGGGCGAACCTCTCTACGCGGCCAAGATCCTCGCCAGTGACCTGCGCATCGATTGGTCGCAGCTGGCGGCGCAGATTGATCGGCTGATTCGAGTGGGTGGCGCATGGACGATGTTTCGCGGCAAGCGCGTGAAGGTGCTGGCAGCGACGCTCGATGAGGCAGGCGTACGTGTACTCACAGTGCGGCCGGAGGGCAAACCAGCCATGTCCTTCGCTGACTTCGAACGCGGCGCGCGATCGCAACCCGGCGAGTTCTTCCAATGACGGCGCGACTGGTCGCGTTTCGCTGCCTCCAACGAATCGATCATCAAGGCGCCTACGCCAACCTTGTGCTCAGCGCGGAGCTGAAGGGCAGCAAGCTCGCCGATCGCGATCGACACTTCGCCACCGAACTCGTCTACGGCACAACTCGCATGCGCCGCGCGTGCGACGCGCTCGTCGACCGCTTCGTGTCCAAGAACCCGTCACCGGAAGTGCGCACGGTGCTGCGCCTCGGTGCGTACCAGCTGCACTTCACGCAGGTGCCGGCGCACGCAGCGGTGAGTGAGACCGTCGAGCTGGCACCCAAAGCCGCGCGCGGTTTCGTCAACGCCGTATTGCGGCGGGTCGCCGACACGCCGATGCAGTGGCCAAGCGATGCCGTGCGGCTGAGCTATCCAGACTGGATCTTCGACCGACTGGTCAGCGAGCTCGGTCGCGACGACGCGATGGCGACAATGGCCGTGATGAACGAAGCGCCGTCGGTTACAGAACGCGACGACGGTTACACCCAAGACCTGGGCTCGCAGTGGGTCGCCGCGGCGGTGCCAGCGACAACCGGCGATGTCGTGCTCGACGTCTGTGCCGCTCCGGGAGGCAAGGCGACTGCGATTGCGGCCACGGGTGCCTTCGTTGTCGCCGCTGATCTGCAGGCACAGCGGGTCGGTCTCATTGCGGCCAACGTCGAGCGCCTCGCAGCAAGAAATGTTGTGCCACTCATCGCTGACGCCACACGCGCTCCGTTTCGTGCCGGTTCGTTTGATCACGTACTGATCGATGCTCCGTGCAGCGGACTCGGCTCGCTACGCAGGCGGGCCGATGCGCGCTGGCGCATCACAGCCGCCGACGTCACCGAACTAGCGAGGCTGCAGCAACGGATGATTGACGAGTGCGCGCCACTGGTGAAGGTTGGGGGAGTGCTCGTCTACAGCGTGTGCACATTGCTGGCCGCCGAGTCGATCGACCATAAGATCCCCGCAGGCTTCGCACCGCTCACCGAGGTACCCGACGGTCAGTGGCGGCCATTCGGCGACGGTTGGCGATTGCTGCCCCACGACGCGGGTACCGACGGCATGATCGTGCTTCGGTACCGTAGGACGCAATGAGTCAGTTGCTCCATGCCAAAGTCGTGACCGTTAGCGATGGAGTCATCGCGGGTACTCGTGTCGATGCCAGCGGCGCAGCGCTCGGCAAGCTGCTCACCGAGAATGGTTTTGACGTCGTTGCCATGTCGGTCATCGCCGACGGCAGCGATCGCGTCGCAGCCGAACTGACTCGCGTATCCGAGGGTTTCAGCGGCCTGATCGTCACGACCGGCGGCACCGGTTTCGCGCCACGGGATCAAACGCCCGAAGGCACCCGTGCCGTCATCGAGCGCGAGGCACCAGGCCTCGCGGAAGCGATGCGAATGGTCAGCCCGCTGGGTCGCCTGTCGCGCGGGGTAGTCGGCATTCGCGGCCAATCGATCATCTGCAACACACCGGGCTCGCCAAAGGGCTGCGTCGAACAACTCACCGCAATCCTCGACGTCCTGCCCCACGCGCTACGCCTACTCGCCGATCTGCCTACCGCACATGAGTGAGGACCTTGTCGGTCGAGTAGTTGCATTCGACGAGGCTGTTGGGCTCGGCGAGGTTGAACGCGACGACGGGACTCGATATCCGTTCCACTGCATCGAGATCGCCGACGGCACGCGCACCATCGCTGTCGGCACGGCGGTGACATACACGCTGCTGTGCAAGCTCGGTCGCTATGAGGCTGCACAAATCACTCGTTCATGAAGGCCGTGTAGTGAACGACCGCGACGGCCACATTGTCGATGTCATCCGCGCGCTGCGCGAGGGCGAAGTGGTGACCTACGGCGACATTGCCGCCGATGCCGGCTACCCGAAGTTGAGTCGGCTCGTCGGTCGCATCTTGGCGACCACTGATGAGGAACTGCCGTGGTGGCGTGTCGTCAACTCGGTCGGTCGCCTCGTCCCAGGCCACGAACGCGAACAAACAGCGTTGCTCAAGTCCGAAGGCGTCACCGTCGGCGACGGCAGAGTGCGCCGCGCCCGCGTCGGTCGGTTCAGTCGGCCGACGCGTTCTTGATCTGCACGAACGCCAGCCGGATGTTCGACAGCGCCGCGACCAGCGTGTCGGAGTCAGGCCCGAGGCGAGCCCCCAAACCCTCCACCAGGCAACCAACGGCGTCGATTGCCAGGGCCGCCTCAACAAGCGACGGTGGCTCGGCGCCCAGGTGAATCGCCGCCAACTCGTATAACCCCATCACGTGGTTCGAGACGACCAGTTCGGCGGGGATGCCGGCCAGCCGCTCGCGGGCCTCGTTGATCGCCTGCTGTGCCTCGTCGAGGGCGTCGGTGGCGTCAGTGGACTGGGTGGCATCGCCAATCTCGCTATTAGTGGGAGTGTCGCTCACGGTTGGTAGCGTAATGCCCTTACAACTGAGGCGAAGTGGGGTTGCCGCTAGCGGCAGTTCCCACCCGGCCACGATCATCGCAAGATGAATAGTGCGTCCGGGTCACAAGCATTGCGTAGCATGCCGCTTGATGCGGTGTGCCCCGTGGGGTTCGGTGACTTCGCATCACCAACACAGGAGGGGCAGCACCCATTCACAGGAGTAAGAAGTCATAGCACCGCCGACGACACCGGAACACCGGTACAACGAGCGCATCAGAGCCCGCGAGGTCCGACTGATCGGCCACGATGGCCAACAGTTGGGAATCAAAGCCCTACCCGATGCGCTGATTCTGGCCCGCCAAGCAGATCTCGACCTGGTTGAGGTTGCGCCCATGGCAACACCGCCAGTGTGCCGGATTATGGACTACGGCAAATTCCGTTACGAGGAAAGCCAGAAGGCCAAGGAATCGCGCAAGAAGACCGTTCACGTCTCCATCAAGGAAGTGAAGTTCCGTCCCAAGATTGGCAAGGGCGACTTCGACACCAAGGTGCGACACATGCACGACTTCCTCGATGACGGACACAAGGTCAAGGTCACCCTGCAATTCCGGGGGCGCGAAATGGCGCACCCTGAACTCGGTTCCCGAATCCTTGATGCGGTGATTGAACAACTGGGTCCGACCGCCAAGGTCGAAACCATGGCACGGCTTGAAGGACGCAACATGACAATGGTGCTTGCGCCCGAGAAGAAAGCAGCGCCGAAAAAGGCGGAGAAGCCAGCTGACGGCAAAGAGGCCAAAGAGTCCAAGGACGTGAAAGCGCCCGAGGTCAAAGTGGCCGAGGTTGAAGAAGCCAAGGTTGAAGAAGCCAAGGTTGAAGTGACTGAGGTCGAAGTGGCCAAGGTTGAAGAAGCCAAGGTTAAAGAAGCCAAGGTTGAAGAAGCCAAGCCGCCGGCGACGGAACCGACCGAACCGGTTGCAGCGCCCGAACCCGCCTGACCCCACTAGTCCCACACACACACTCGATCAAGTCCGAACAGGGAAGAAAACCATGCCCAAGATGAAGACCAGCAAGACCGCGGCTAAGCGGTTCAAAGTCACAGGTACCGGCAAGCTGCGCCGTTTGCAGCAGAACCGTCAGCACCTCTTCGAGAAGAAGCCTTCCACGCGCACCCGTCGGCTCGCCGGCGAAGTTGCCGTGCACCCCGGCGACGCCAAGAAGATCAAGCGCATGCTCTGCAAGCGCTAATTAGTCGTCCCCAACAGAACACACATCAACGTCATTTGAACGATAGGAGAGTGCAACATGGCTCGTGTAAAGCGTGCCGTCGCCTCCAAGAAGCATCGCAAGCAGGTGCTCGAGCGGGCGAAGGGTTACTACGGAAACAAGAGCCGCTCAGTGCGGGCGGCAAACGAACAAGTCATGCGCAGTGGCCAGTACGCGTTTCGCGACCGGCGCGCCAAGAAGGGCGAGTTTCGTCGCCTGTGGATCCAGCGCATCAACGCTGGCTGCCGCTTGAACGACATCAGCTACAGCCGCTTCATCGCTGGCCTCAACGCTGCTGGCATCGAAGTCGATCGCAAGATCCTTTCCGATCTCGCGGTCACTGACGCGGCGGCCTTCAGCGCAGTGGTGAGCGCCGCGAAGGCTGCGCTCTGAGCACTGCTCGCTCGGAAGGGCTGACCTTCTCGAATCCAAAGGTTCAACGACTGCGGCGCCTCTTGGGGCGCCGCAGTGCGCGTTCCGAGGAAGGTGTGTTTGTCGTTGAGGGCGCCAGCCTGATCGCGCAAGCTGCCGCGGCCGGATGGCAGATTGAAGGGCAATACGTAGCGCCAGGCGCTGTCTGCGTTCCGGGCGCGGGCGATGTCTTCGAGTTGGCGCCGAATGTGATCGAACGTGTCGCCAGCACCGAGGCTCCACAACCGGTGTTGGCCGTCGTGAGTCAGCGCCCCAGCGCAATGCCGTCGCACCCGACGTTCGTTGTGGTGGGCGATCGACTTGCCGATCCTGGCAACGCGGGCACGATCATCCGCTCGGCGGAAGCGGCCGGCGCCGATGCCGTCGTGTTCACCGCTGGCTCAGTCGACGTCTATAACCCGAAGGTCGTACGTGCCTCCGCCGGCTCGCTGTTTCGCATCCCTGTCCTGCAGCTCGAATTGGACGCACTGCGCTCCGCGGGACTCACACTGCTGGCAACCTCGTCGCATCGCGGCGCCGCGTACACCGACACCGACCTTCGCCAACCGGTCGCGCTGATGGTCGGCAATGAGGCCCATGGTGTCGCCGACGACGCACCGGTTGATGGTTGGATCACTATCCCGCACGCGGGTGCCGCTGAGAGTTTGAATGTGGCGATGGCGGCCACTGTTATTGCGTTTGAAGTCGCACGGCAGCGACGGCAAGGCTAGAGCGATGATCGACGACATCATGGCCGCTCGCGAGGGCGCATTGGCGCGCTTGGCAGCGGCCGCGACCAGCGACGACGTGCGCGCGATTGAGATCGATGTGCTGGGCAAGAAGGGTTCGCTCACCGACCTGAAGACGGGTCTCGGCAAGCTGGCAACGATCGACGAGAAGAAGCAAGCCGGCAGCGCGCTCAACGAAGCGGCGACGACGGTTGCCGAAGCATTGGCGGCGCGCCTCAGCGAATTGCGGCGCGCCGAGCGAGCGGTGCAGTTGGAGGTTGAGCGCGTCGACCTCACCGAGATCATGCGCCAGCCAGCGCGTGGCCATGCGCACGTCGTCACACAGGCGTGGCAGCGACTCGAAGACGTGTTCGTCGGGCTTGGGTTCCAAGTCGCCGAAGGGCCCGAGGTCGAAACCGACTGGTACAACTTCGAGTCCCTGAACATGCCGGCCAATCACCCGGCGCGCAGCATGCACGACACCTTCTACGTCGACCATGGCGCACCGGGCAGCACTGTGTTGCGCACACACACGTCGCCGGTGCAGATGCGCGTGATGCAAACCGTGCCGCCCCCGATTTACATGATCATGCCCGGCCGCGTGTTCCGTAACGAGACCACTGATGCGACTCACTTGGCTGTGTTCCACCAGATCGAAGGCTTGGTCATCGACCGCGGTATCACACTGGCGGATCTCGCGGGCACGATCGAAGCGTTCACCAAGTCGTTCTTCGGGGCCGGCTTCACCAGTCGCCTGCGACCGAGCTACTTCCCATTCACTGAGCCCTCGGCCGAGTTCGACATTCGGACGCCGTCAGGCGAGTGGCTCGAACTTGGTGGCAGCGGCATGGTGCACCCCAACGTTCTGCGCGCAGGCGGGCTGGACCCGGAGGAGTGGAGCGGTTTCGCGTTCGGCTTCGGCATCGACCGCATGGCGAAGGAACGGCACGGCATCAACGACGTGCGCGAGATGTACAGCAACGACATTCGATTCTTGGAACAGTTCTGATGAAGATCGTCCACTCGTGGCTGAACGACTTGGTGCCTGTCGGGCCATCAACAAACGACGCGGACATCGACGCGGTCGCCGACATCATCACAAACCTCGGTCTCGCGGTTGAAGATGTCGCGCACGTCGGCGGATCTGTCGCTGGCGTGATCACAGCCAAGGTGCTGCGTACCGAGGGTCACCCCGACGCGGCGAAGGTTCATCGCGTGTACGTCGACGCCGGCGATGGCGTGGAACGGCACGTGTGGTGCGGCGCGTTCAACATGCAAGCCGGCGACATCATCCCGCTGGCGACACCGGGCACGGTGATGCCCGACGGTCGTGCGATCGAACCGAAGCCGATTCTGGGCATCAGCAGCGATGGCATGTTGTGCAGCGCCCGCGAGCTTGGGCTCGGCGACGACCACGCGGGGATTCTCATCCTGCCTGCCGACGTTGCGCTCGGCGTGCCCTACGGCGATGCACTCGGCCTCGGCGAAGAAGTCGTCTACGACCTCGACGTAATGCGCAACCGTCCTGACTGCTTTGGGCACCTCGGCGTGGCCCGCGACGTTGCCGCCAAGCTTGGCGTCGAACTGACGCCGGAACCGCCACTCGCCGATCCTGTCGAACCGGCGCGGTCGGCGACGGTCAAGATCGTCGACGGCAACCACTGCGCACGCTTCACGACCATCATCCTCAGCGGCATCGTCGTTGGCCAGTCGCCCGACTGGATGCGTCGGCGGTTGAGCGCGGCGGGCATGCGTCCGCTCAACAACGTCGTCGATGTCAGCAACTACGTAATGCTCGAGCGCAATCAGCCGAATCATCCGTACGACTTCGACACGCTCGGCGGCGGCGGGTTCATCGTTCGGCTTGCCAAGGAAGGCGAGCAGATCGTCACACTCGACGACGTCACGCGCACGATGACAGCCCTTGATCTGCTGATCTGCGACGCCGACGATGCGCCCATCGGCATCGGCGGAATCATGGGTGCCAAGAACTCCGAGATCCGTGACACAACGACGACGATCGCATTGGAGATGGCCTGGTTCGAGCCGAACGCGATCATGGCCAGCGCCAATCGGCTCGGACTGCGCAGCGAGGCGTCGGCCCGATTCGAACGCGGTGTCGACCCGGCCGGTATGGAGCGCGCCGGATCGCGCTTCGTCGAACTGCTGCGCCTGACGTGCCCCGATCTGGTGATGCATGTCGGGGGAGTCGATGAACAGTCGAAAGATCTGCCGCGTCCGAACCCGATCAACGTGCGCCCGGCAGCGGTCAGCGCGCTGCTTGGCACGACGTTCGGCGTCGACGCGATTCGCGCTCTCATCGAACCGATCGGCTTCAAGTGCGAGCCGGCCAAGAATGGCGACCTGACGGTCCTCGCCCCTACATGGCGACCGGACTGCACGATGGAAGTCGACATCGCTGAGGAAGTCGCTCGCCATTACGGCTACGGGCAATTGGGCAAGACCGTGCCGAAGAGCACGATTCCTGGCGGGTTGACCGCGCTCCAGCATCGCCGTCGGCGATTACGCGAAGTGCTGCTCGGGCTGGGTATCAGCGAGGCCATGCCACACCCGTTCTTAGCGGCCGACGATCTGGCGAAGGCAGGGCTGCCCGCCGAAGCGGTTCGCTTGACGAATCCGCTGGCAGCAGGCGACGACGTGCTGCGCACCTCCTTGCGCCCCGGATTGCTGAAGGCGATCGCATTCAACGAGTCGCATCGTCGGCCGAGTGTCTCGTTGTTCGAAATCGGCCACGTGTACCCGCCGAGCGAAGACGTATTGCCAGCAGAGTTCGAAGCCTTGGCAGTGGTGCTGGCCGGCTCGCAAGCGGCCGACGCGGTTGCGGTGTGGCGCGAGTTGGCGAGTGCGATGGGTTGGGGCGCGCGCCTCGATCAGTCGAGTGTTCCCGGTGGCACGCATCCGGCGCGATCAGCAACGCTGTCGTTGGGTCGCGATCCTGTCGGCGTGGTCGGAGAGGTTCATCCCGATGTCGCCGATGCCTTCGAGGTCAGTGAGCGCGTCGCGTTGCTGGAGCTGAACCTCAGCGTGCTGCTGGCCAACGAACCGAGCGTGGCGCGCTGGAAGCCAACGAGCCGATTCCCGTCGAGCGATCTCGACTTGGCGTTCGTCGTGGCGAACACAGTGACCGCCGAAAAGGTCGACAAGGCAATCCGCCAAGCCGCAGGAGCGCTACTTGTGGATGTGCAGTTGTTCGACGTGTATAGAGGAGCAGCAGCGGGGGAGGGTGCGCGCAGCCTCGCGTATCGCCTCCGGTTGCAAGCACCGGACCGCACGCTCACCGACGACGACGTCGCCGCAGTACGGGCGAAGGTCGAGTCCGCAACAACAAAGTTGGGCGCAACACTTCGTTCGTAGCCGTTTGTGTCGCGGCCTGACCGCACTGTGATTCGCTCGGATGCGCGACACAAACAGTGCGCTAGTTGGCACTCAGGTCGTCCGGGGCGTTCGCTAGCCAAGCGACTCGGCCGCCTTGGCGGCGCAGGACATCGCGCCACAGGTTGTCGGGGTGCGGACCGAATACATCCCCGGGCTCGGCGGTCAGCACCATCCATGCACCGACCGCCAACTCCTCGTCGAGCTGCTGCGGCGCCCACCCGCTGTAGCCCTGGAACACCCGTAGTGCCGTGACGTTGGTGGCCACCTCGTCGGGGTCGAGCAGCAAGTCGATCGATCCCATCGCGTCGGCGACCAGGCTCCACGCGCCTTCGATCGGTCCGGTCAGTTGCGCCAGTGCGATCAGCGCCGATTCATCGACTGGACCGCCCTGATGCAGCGTCGCGGGCTCACTCAACAATCGCTCCCACGGACGCAGTTGGTCGGGGATCGGCTCGTAGAGCGGCCGGTTCAGCACCACGCCCACCGCACCGTCATCGGTGTGCTCGAGGACGTAGACGACCGTGCGGTCGAAGTTTGGGTCGGCGAGCGGTGGGGTAGCCACTAGGAGCCGACCCCTCGTTTGGCCCAGCGGCGGTAGAATTGGGCGACTCACCTCATCAGTGTGGCGCGTCAGCGTCTCTGTGTGGTTTGTCAAGCACAGAAAGTAGACCGAAATCTCCATGGGAAATAACAACAACAACCGAAGTCGTCTCCCCTCCCTGATCATCGGTGCGCTGGTAATTGTCGGCCTCCTCGTCGCGGCCGTCACCGTCGGCGTCAGCCTGTTCGGCACGCCCTTCGACACCAAGAAAGTCGATCATTCCCCACCGCCGATTCTGCTGGATCTGCGCGATCTGGCCGATTACCACGCGGCCCAAGCCCAGTTCGAAGTGACCGTCGACGAGGAAGACGACGTGCAATGGCTGCCGTCGTTCCTGGCTGGCGAACGGGTGCAGTTCGTGGCGATCGGGACCGTCGACGCTGTCGTCGACTTCACAACCTTGCCCAACACGGCCCTCGTGCAAAGTGCCGATCGCACCAGCGTGACGATCACGCTGCCTGCGCCGGTCCTGATGGACCCCGTGATCGACACCGAGCAAAGCCATGTCATGAACCGCGATCGTGGCCTCTTTAACCGGATTGGTGGCTTCTTCAGCGACAATCCGACCAGCGAAGCCGATCTCTACAACACGGCCGCCGACAAGATGGCCGACGCTGCGACGCAAACCGACTTGATGCAACGCGCCGAGGACAACACCAAGATGATGCTGTACACCCTGCTAAAGGCCCTCGGGATCCTGCACGTCAACGTCGTATTTCAGTCATAAAGAGCGGTTGCATGATCATGCGGAAGTTCGTATGATCATGCGATATGGCGGAAATCGGGATTATCGGAGCCTCTGGCTACACCGGGGCTGAACTGCTGCGGCTGTGCGCGCAGCATCCAACGTTTCGCGTCGCATATGCGACCGGCGACTCGCAAGCTGGCAACCGTGCCGCCGACGTGTATCCGAGCTTGGCCGCGCATTATCCAACGCTGCAGTTTGACGAGTTTCGCGCCGAGCGCCTCGCTGGTCTTGACGTGGTGTTCGTCGGCCTGCCGCACGAGGCGAGTATGGCTCTCGTACCGCAAATCGTCGACAAGGTCCGTTGCGTGGTCGACCTCTCGGCAGCGTTTCGACTGAAGGACGCCGCGCTCTATCCGCCGTGGTACGGCTTTACCCACGACCAGCCCAAGCTGCTGGCATCGGCAGTGTTCGGATTGCCCGAACTGCATCGCGACGAGCTGCGCAACGCATCGTTGATTGCGACGCCGGGCTGTCACGTCACCGCCGCAACCCTCGCGCTCGCTCCGTTGGTGCGCGCTGGATTGATAGAGACGACGGGAGTCGTCGTCGACAGCATCACGGGTATCAGCGGCGCCGGACGTGCGCTGAAGAACGGTTCGATGTTTTGTGCCGCCGACAGCGATGTCACCGCCTACGGCTTGCTTGATCATCGGCACACGCCCGAGATCGAGCAGGAGGTCGGCGCGCAAGTGTTGTTCACGCCGCACCTGGCGCCGCTGAGCCGCGGCCTGCTAGCGACCTGCTATGCGCGCCCGACCGGCAAGACGTCGACAACGAAGCTGCTCGAATCGTTGGCCAGCTTCTACGACGGCGAGCCATTCGTGGTTGTCTCTGAATCGTCGCCGTCGACAAAGGCCGTGCTCGGTAGCAACGTCGCACAGGTGAGCGCGCGTTTCGACGAGCGCACCGGCACCGTCGTCACGCTCTGCGCAATCGACAACCTGACAAAGGGCGCGTCGGGCGGGGCCGTGCAATCGGCCAACGTGGCGCTTGGTCTGGCGGAGACCGAAGGACTCACCCAGGTCGGGCTGTATCCATGAACCCTGTCGTTAACTACACGGTCGACGGCGAGATCGTCGTCGTCAAGTACGGCGGCAACGCCTTGGCGGGTGCGACTGAGAGCGATGCGATGGAGCAGTTCGCGTTCGACGTAGTGCAAATGCACAGCGACGGCATGCAGCCGGTGGTGGTGCACGGTGGAGGCCCGCAGATCAGCCAACTGATGAAGGACCGCGGCAAGCAGCCCGAGTTTCGCAACGGCCTGCGCGTCACCGACGCGGAGACCATCGACATCGTGCGCACGGCGCTGATGGGGCAGGTCAACCCACAGTTGGTCGCGGCAATCAACGCGCAGGGCGGATCGGCTGCGGGCCTTAGCGGCGAAGATGTGATACACGCAGAAATTCGTGACCCCGAGCTGGGGTTCGTTGGCGATGTAGGCGCGGTTGAGGCCATGACGTTCGGCCATTTGCTCGCGCTGGGCCGCATTCCTGTCGTGGCTCCGCTTGGTACCGACTGGTCAGGTCAGACGTACAACATCAATGCCGACACGGTCGCCGGCGCGATCGCGGCCGCAATCGGTGCGCGGCGCCTGGTGTACCTCACCGACATCGAAGGGCTACGTCGCGTCGTGAGCGACGCAGCCAGCCTCATCCGCGAGACGACCGCCGACGAACTGGAAGCGATGATGGCGGACGGCATCATCGGCGAGGGCATGATCCCGAAAGTGCAGAGCTGCATCGATGCCGTGCGCGCAGGGGTTCAGCAGGCGCACATTCTCGATGGCCGCGTTCCTCACGCGTTGCAGAAGCTGTTCAGCGATGAACTGATCGGCACGGTGGTGCGATGAGCGATCAGTCACCCTTCATGCCATTCCTGGCGCCGGCCCCGGTGACGTTTGTCCGCGGCTCGGGTACCGACCTCTGGGACATCGGCGGCAAGCATTACCTCGACTTCCTTGGCGGTTTGTCTGTCGTCGCGCTCGGCCATTCGCACCCCGCAATCTCGGCGGCGATCGCGCACCAATGCAACACGCTCATGCACGTCAGCAACCTGTTTATGAACAACCGTGGCGCCGATGCCGCGCAGCGAGTGAACGCACTGCTGCGCGATGCCACTGGTCACGCTGGTCAGGTGTTCTTCACTAATAGCGGTGCGGAGGCGAACGAAACGGCGCTAAAACTTGCCCGCAAGTTCGGCGGCCGCGGTCGTCACGTTGTTGTCAGCGCATACGGCAGTTTCCACGGTCGCACGCTGGCAACGCTGGCTGCCACTGGCCAGCCCGCGAAGCACGAAGCGTTTCAACCGATGCCGGAAGGTTTTCGCTACGTGACCTTCAACGACATTGCTGCGTTGGATGCGGCGCTCGATCCATCGGTGGCGGCGGTGCTGCTCGAGCCCGTACAGGGCGAGGGCGGAGTCGTGCCCGCCGAGATCGATTACCTGCGCGCGGCACGGGCGTTGTGTGACGAGCGCGGTGCCTTGTTGATGATCGACGAGATTCAGACCGGCTTCGGACGCACCGGCAAGTGGTTCGGCTTTCAGCACGCTGGCATCGCACCCGACGTCGTGACGATGGCGAAGGCGATGGGCAACGGCTTTCCCGTTGGTGCCGTGTGGGCGCGGCGTGAGATAGCGGCCGTCTTTGAGCCGGGCGACCACGGCAGCACCTACAGCGGCAACGCGCTGGCGACAGCGGTGGTCAGCGCCGTAATCGACGAACTTCGTCGAATCGACGCACCAGCACTCGCCGCTGCGCGTGGACTGGAGTTGTCGGCCAAGCTCGCTGCCATCGCTGGTGTTGAAAGCGTGCGTGGTCGCGGGTTGCTGCTGGCGGTGGAGTTGGCCGGCGGCGACTCCAAGACCGTGCAAGCCGATCTTCTTGCGGCGGGTCTGGTCACAAACGCGGTGACGGCCACGGCTCTACGGCTGGCCCCGCCATTGACCGTCAGCTCCGCCGAGATCGATGAAGCGGTCGCAATCCTGGCGGGCGTTCTAAAGGCGCGCTTGTGATCCGCCACCTGCTCGACATCACCGACCTCAGTTCCGACGAGTTGCAGTTGGTTCTCGATCTCGCGCAGCGCAAGACGCTGCCACGCGCACTCGACGGTCAGGGCGTCGCCTTGATCTTCGAGAAGCCGTCGAATCGCACACGGCAGTCGATGGAGATGGCTGTCTTCCGGCTCGGTGGCCACCCCGTCTACACCCGACCCGAGGAGATTGAGTTCGACGTGCGCGAGTCCGTTGAAGACATCACCCGGGTGATGGGCGGCTATCACAGCATCTTGGGTGCGCGCACATTTGCGCACGCGACGTTGCAGCGGATGGTGGCCGTTAGCGCGGTACCCGTGGTCAACATGCTCAGCGATCAGTCGCACCCGCTACAGGCGTTGGCCGACGCACTGACGATGCAGCAGATTCACGGCGCTCTCATGGGCCGCACCGTCGCCTACGTCGGCGACTACAACAACGTGTCGCGCTCGCTGGCCGAGGCATGCCTGCTGCTAGGTGCGAACGTCGCGCTTGGCTGCCCGGTGGGGTATCACGCAGACGACGTCGAGCTGGAGCGTCTGAACTCACTCGGCGGCGGCAAGGTCACCCAGGTCCATCGGGCCGTCGACGCAATCGTTGGTGCCATTGCAGTTCACACCGACAGTTGGATATCGATGGGGCAAGAGGCGCAGCGCGCCAAACGCATCCGAGCTTTCGCGGGCTTCACTGTGGACGCCGCAATGATGGCGGCGGCGGCTCCCGGCGCGGGCTTCTATCACTGTCTTCCCGCGCATCGCGGTGAGGAAGTGACGGCCGAAGTCATCGATGGACCGAACAGCCACGTGTTCGCGCAGGCTCACAATCGACTTCACGCGGCGTGTGGCGCGCTCGCGTTTCTCAAGGGGGTGCGTTGACCATGTCGAAGGTGCAACGGCAACAATCAATCGCACGGCTGATCAGCCGGCTGCCGGTCACAAACCAGCCGCAGTTAGTCGAACTACTGGCGACGGATGGCATCGCGGCGACGCAGGCAACGGTGTCGCGCGACCTCGAAGACCTTGGCGCGGTAAAGGTGCGGGTGCCCGGCGGCGAGACCGTTTACGCCATTCCCGAGTACGAACCAGCCCGCCTGGCGCCGCAGGATCAGTTGCGGCGGGTGATGGGCGAGTGGGTGGCCGAGGTCAAGCGCTCGGGCAACATCGTCGTTCTGCGTACGCCGCCGGGGTGTGCGCACGTCGTTGCGTCGGCGCTTGACCGCAGCGCTGTTGACGGCATTCTCGGCACGGTGGCCGGCGACGATACGTTGCTCTGCGTGGCCGATGAAGCAATTGGTGGCGAGGTGTTGGCGGCGACCCTGCGCGATCTGGCTGGGCTGTCGTGAGCACACCGGGGACTGACTCGGGGCCTTCAGGCAAGGCGCTGTGGCACGGTCGCTTCGCTGGCGGGCCAAGCGACGAACTGATGGCGTTCACCGAGAGCCTGTCGTTCGACAACAAGCTGTGGGCCGACGACATCGCCGGTTCGCTCGCTCATGTTGCGGGACTCGCGCACGGGGGAATCATCTCCGATCTCGAGCGCGATCTGATTCGTGAGGCTCTCAACGATGTCGCTGCGGAGATGGCGACTGGCACGTTCGTGTTTCAAGCGAGCGACGAAGACATTCACACGGCCGTCGAGCGACGAGTCACCGAGATAGCCGGCCCGGCTGGGGCCAAGCTGCACACTGGACGCAGTCGCAACGATCAGTCAGCGACCGACGTCCGTCGCTGGCTGAAGCGAGAGCTGCTCGGCGTGGCCGGTCGCATCATCGATCTGCAAGAGGTCCTGGTCACACGCGCCGAGCAAGCCGAAGGCGTGTACCTGCCCGGTTACACGCATCTACAGCGTGCACAGCCCGTTCTTCTCGCGCATCACCTTCTGGCGCACGGTTGGGCGTTGGGGCGCGACGTCGAACGCATTCTCGACGCGCTGGCGCGTATCGATGTTTCGCCGCTCGGTGCCGGAGCACTTGCTGGTTCGTCGCTGCCGCTTGATCCCGACTTCGTTGCGAGTGAGCTGTGCTTCGGTGGTCGCTTCGAGAACTCAATGGACGCAGTGGGGTCGCGTGATCACGTTGCCGAGGCTCTATTCGCGCTGACGCTGGTCGCCATCAACCTGTCGCGAATCGGCGAAGAGTTCGTCTTGTGGACGAGCGACGAGTTCGGCTTCGCCACTCTTGATGACGGCTATGCGACTGGCTCGTCAATGTTGCCGCAGAAGAAGAACCCCGACATCGCTGAACTGGCGCGCGGTAAGGCTGGGCGAGCGATCGGCAATCTCACTGGCTTCCTCGCCACGATGAAGGGTCTGCCGCTCAGCTACAACCGCGACTACCAGGAGGACAAGGAGCCCTTGTTCGACGCGGTCAAGCAGGTCACGCTCGCGCTCAGTGCCGTTGGCGGCATGATCGCAACGGCGAAGTGGAACACCGAGCGCATGCAGTCGGCTGCCGATGCAGAAGTGAACTCGGCAACCGACCTAGCGGAGTGGTTGGTGCAGCGCGGCACGCCCTTTCGCGATGCGCACGCGCTAGTTGGGAAGCTGGTCCGCCGACACTTGGCCGGCGAGGGCACCTTGCGTTCGCTGGCGGAAGCCGACCCCGCTCTCGGTGCCGACGCGGCAGCGCTGGTCGCACCCGGAGTAGCGGTGCAGCGACGCACGACGCCGGGTGGCGCTGGACCGGCGGCGGTGGCAGTTCAACTTGAACGCTTCAAGAGCAAGATGGTCGCACTCCGTGAAGCGGTTGCCGCGTACCTTCGCTGAACGCGACGCCGCCGTCGTGGCGCCAGAGCCGGGGAACAAACTGTTCGTGGTTGAGCCACCGCACCGCTGCCCACGCGAGGCAACCTGACCGGGTTACTGAGCGACTTCTACGACACAGCGCACTCCTGGTGCCTTGGCGAGTCGTTTGTCGAGAGTCAGCAGCGTTGCGTTCATCGCCTCCGCAAGAGCGACGTAAAGCGCGTCGTAGCTGCGTACGTTGTCGCGTAGTTCCCATGCCCGTTCAAGCAATGGCCGGTGTGGCCAGCGTTCGGCGGGCCAGGTGCGAAGGTCATCGACTGCTTGTGTCGCCGCGGTGAGATCAAGTCCTCCAGTTCGGTGTTGACGCTGGATCACGGCTTGCACCTCGGCGTCGATGAGGTGCGGTGCCCCAAGGTCGGGATCAAGGAGTAGCCGCTGCCTCAGACTGGCCGCGCCTGGTGTGTCGGCGACTATCTCAAACAGGACGCTGGCATCAACGATCAGCATCGGGCCAGGCGCCCCGCAGTTCGTCGAGAATACCGAGCACCTCGGCGCGACTTACTTGCGACGGGCGACGACTTGTGCGCTCAAGCCACTCGGCGAGGGATGGCCGGCTCGCTAGGCGGCTCGCCTCGCGACGCAGCAGGTCGGGAACGCTCATACCGGACTCGGCTGCTCGACGGACCAAGGCTGCATACACGTCGTCGTCCAGGTCGCGGATCTGAACCGTCTTCGGCATCCCACCAACGTATCATGCAAATCTGCATCTAAACATGCAACATTGCATTTCAGGGCCACCAGTCCGGGCAGTGAGCATTGGAGCGCACGGCAGGGGTTTAAAATTCCGTCCAACGGGGAATGCTGTCGCGCAGAGTGTCGACGCCAACCGTCGAACCCACACTCCGACCAAAGCGGTGAATCATGACGACACTCATCATTGTAATTCTTGTAGTTCTTCTCCTGACCGGAGGCGGCTGGGGCTATCGCCGTCGCGGACGCTGAATCTGCAGGCTCGCGGGTGGCGGTTCCCACTTGAGCCATGAGCCGTGGGGGTGGGCGGTCGCAAATCGGCGGATGCCGCGTGCACCGTCGCGCCAGGTCACCAGTGAGATCACGGTGATCTCTTCGCCACCTGCCGTTGGAATCGGGAGCCCTGGTGTTTGGCCGGGGCTCTCCACCACTACCCACGACAGGTCGCGGCGGCTTCCCACATTGTCAAGTTCGGCGACGAACGCTCGCTGTCCGTCCTCGGGCAGGTAGTTGAGGATCCAACTCGTCGTCACTAGTGGGTGACCGAATTCGGCGACTTCGTCGACCAACGCGGCGACACTTGCAACGGCATCGCCTTGTCGAAGATCCGGTGGCGACCGGCGTGCAATCTCGATCGCAGCGACGAGACGCTGGAAGCGACCGGGCTGGTCGGGCCACACACATGCCTCTAGCCAGCGCACCGCTTCGTCGTCGCGCACGTCGATCGGGGACATGTCGAGACCTATGGCGCGCACTAGTTGCGGCATCGACTTCGGGATCGGTGGTTCACCGCGTGTCTTGCACGTCATGTGAACTGTTGACGCTGCGCCGACCGAACCGCCGGGCTCGAACATGTAGTCGTACAACGGCCAGGACAAGTTGAGCCCGGCACTGGCACCAACATCAAGATGCGCGAGGGGCCCTACCTCCGCTGCAACGATTCCAAACACCGGCAGGAAGTAGGCGCAGCGACCCACCTCGTTGGTCTGTGTGTTGCGCGACGCGATCGTGGCGCGCAACGTGTCCGTGTTCGCGAGCGCGACCCGACGAAACACCGGGAATGGGTCTGCGTCGGCAATCGCCAGCGAGGGATCCGCCGTCAGGTTCGGATAAAACGCGGCTAACTCGTCATCGTTGCCCCGCAGTAACAAGTCGTGTATCGCGGCGAACAACAGCACCGGGATTTGCTGTTGCTCGGGGGCATCGTGCAGCAGTCCCATCAGCTCCGGGTCTTCGGCGATCGGCTGCGCTAGGCGCGAATAGAGCGGCGACGTCTTCTGTGTGAACTGGGAGAATTCTCGAAAACGCCGTGCAAGCTCCGCAAGTTCAGCCATCGAACGTCAAAGTAGTTACCCGTAGTCCGCGAGACGTATGTGGCGAGGGATTGGTCCCCTGAGATGGCAACATGGGTCGCTATGGATCTGCTCGACGATCTCGCCGCTCGCGGCCTGGTACACGACACGACCGACCTCGCCGCGCTGCGCGCCCGGCTCGCGCAGGGGCCGATCGGGCTGTACATCGGGTTCGATCCGACTGCCGACTCGCTGCACGTTGGCCACCTTGTCGGTCAACTATTCATGCGTCGCTTCCAGCTCGCTGGCCACCGCCCGTTCCCGCTTGCCGGTGGCGCCACCGGCATGATCGGCGACCCAGGCGGGCGCAGCGAAGAACGGAACCTGCTAGACGGCGAGACGTTGCGGCACAACCTTGAGCGAATCAAAGTGCAGCTGAGCGCGTTGCTCGACTTCGAGCCTGGGCCGTACCAGGCGACGCTCGTCAACAACGCCGACTGGACCGCGCCGATCACGATGCTCGAGTTCTTGCGCGATGTCGGTAAGCACTTCACCGTCAATCAGATGATGGCGAAGGATTCGGTGCGTAGCCGCATCGAAAGCGAGCACGGCATTTCGTACACCGAGTTCAGCTACATGCTGTTGCAAGCCGACGATTTCCGCCACCTCTACGAGGCGCACGGTGTCGAGTTGCAAGCTGGTGCTAGCGATCAGTGGGGTAACATCGTCGCTGGCGTGGAACTGATTCGCCGTCGCCTCAGCGAGCAGGCGTTCGCGATGACGCACCCGTTGATGCTGAAGGCCGACGGCACAAAGTTCGGGAAGTCGGCCAGCGGTTCGGTGTGGCTCGATCCGCAACGCACATCGCCGTACCAGTTTCGCCAGTTCTGGATTCAAACCGACGACGCGATGATCGCGACCTACATCAAGATGCTGTCGCTGCTTCCACTCGCCGACATTGAAGCGCTGCTCGTCGAGCAGGCAGCGGCACCGGAGAAGCGAGTCGCACAACGCGCGCTCGGCGACGAGCTCACCAAACTGGTGCACGGCGAAGCTGCGGCCATCACTGCGGCCGAAGCGGCCGACGTGTTGTTCGGCAGCGATCCGACAACAGCGTCCGCGGAGGTGCTCGCAGTCGTCGCCGATGAGGTCCCTAGCGTTCATCTCCCGGCCACCCTGGAAGGCATGCGCGTTCATGAGCTGTTGATCGAGGGTGGTGTCGCTAAATCGATCAGCGACGTCAATCGACTGCTCACCCAGGGTGCCGTGCGCGCCGGAAGTCGGGTGCTCGACGCCGACGGACTGCTCCTGGATAGCGACCTGCTGCCCGGGGGCTACCTTTTGCTGCGTAAGGGCAAGCGCGATTTTCTCGTCGGAAAAGTTTCCAAGAGGGGTTGATGCTGGGCGTTCGGCGGGCTAGCGTTGCACTTCGCTCCTGACGGGCTTTCGGGCCTGTCAACCGGAGCAACCAGCACCACCTGCGCCCAGGTTGTTCTACGACGCAAGTCGTTGAACTACAAGGACGTTGCGTGCCGGCGAGCGAGTCTCGAGCAATCGAGGTCTCGGCTCCTTGAAAACGGAAGAGAAGACTGAACGCCAATGCGGGCAGCAACGGACTCGACCCTCGGGCCGAGGCTGGATGCTGTCTGTCAATTCATAAAGTCCACGGGGTCCTGCCCTGTGGCAATCAGTCAGATCTGAGTGCTAGCCCACGAGTTTTCCCTTGTGATGCACTCGGCTCTAACGAATCGGTCCGCCCAATCTGTTGGAATCGCCTTCGGGATATTCCTTTGGAAACCGGTGGACATAGTTTTGTTGGAGAGTTTGATCCTGGCTCAGGACGAACGCTGGCGGCGTGCTTAACACATGCAAGTCGAACGAGGTCCACGGTGTAGCAATACACTTGAAGACCTAGTGGCGAACGGGTGCGTAACACGTGAGGAACTTGTCCCGGTCTCTGGGATAACAGTTGGAAACGACTGCTAATACCGGATGACGTCGGAGCATCGCATGGTGCGCTGACGAAAGGGTTACTGGATCGGGAGAGCCTCGCGGCCTATCAGCTTGTTGGTGGGGTAACGGCCCACCAAGGCATCGACGGGTAGCTGGTCTGAGAGGATGATCAGCCACACTGGGACTGA